>OCPP01001486.1_pt1 | contig 12317 bp, 8 predicted proteins | sample 1538211 | NCBI WGS metagenome assembly OCPP01 (sample SAMEA2580193, study PRJEB22360) | human gut metagenome | biome: human gut; feature: human-associated habitat; material: faeces | place: Denmark | collected 2008/2010
GATTTAAGTTATGGGATAGTGTACTTGCTGATGGAAAGAAGCTGTTCATCTGTAGCTTTACTGGAACAAGTGCCTACTTAATTGATAAAAATGGCTGTTATATATCACAGCCCGGAAAAACATATAAACAATGGCCATTATCAAAACTGAAGCGGTTACATCCCAATGGTAACTGGCTAATGGCATAAATGGCGATTCATCTCTCCGCCTGCAGAGGCGGGAGACTTCTCGCTAGTTGAGTTAAAAAAGGAGAGATAGTTATGCAGAATTTTGAATTAACTAAACACCAGGTAACAGAAGTAAACTTTAGGGATAATGGCAGACAGAAAGAAGGAGAATCCAGTTTTGACATTTCCGGATCTGTCCTGCTCCCGAAAGACGGGAAAGGTATTATTTTTGAACAGGAGGTTCATCTTGGGAAACCGGAAGAAAATGTGTATCTGTATTTAAAGACACTCACATTTTTTACCCAGATTGACGAGTCCAAGCCTTTCGTATTAGATGAAGCAAACAAAGAATGTTATCCTATGGCAGAAAAACTACTGAAAGAGACAATCAGAAATGTGACAGAATCTTTTGGTATGCCGGTCATTGATCTGATGGTCGAAGCAGAACCAGAAGCATAATTTTCCACACAATAAAAAGGTCCAGTTTTCTGGTCCTTTTTTCTTATAAAAATCTTTATCCATCTTCATCAGTTAAACGTATCTTGTAAAATAACTTTAAGCAGCTTATGGTAGAATAGGATTAGAAAAAGAAAAGAGGAGAAACATATGCATTTATCAGATATCAGAGAACAGCTTACAAAAAACGGATACCTGCCAAGTAATGAAATCGTTATGGCAGCTTATGGAGCTCTTCATGGAGTTCCATTGCTGGTCGAGTCTGATCCTGGGCAGGGAAAAACAAGCCTTGCTATGGCTATGGGGAAAGCTTTCCAGTTGCCTGTCCTTCGTGTCCAGTTTTATGAAGGCTTGACAGATGATAAGATATTATACGATTACAACTACCAAAGACAGCTTCTCTCCATTCAGGCAATCCAGAGTGCCTTACAGGAAAATTTGAGTGGAAAGAATATCCATGATGCAATGGAGGTCGCAAAAACAATTGATTTTTATGGAAAAGATTTTTTGATTCGCCGCCCAATACTAGAATCCATATGGGGAGAACAACGGTATGTTCTTCTTTTGGATGAAGTAGACAAAGCATCTGAAGAACTGGAATATACTTTATTGGAGTTTTTGGATGATTTTTCTTTAAGTATCCCACAATATGGAACAATAAAGGCACAAGAGGGGATGGAACCCGTAGTTATTCTAACATCCAATAATTACAGAGATTTGTCAGATGCCTTAAAGAGACGGTGTAATTACTTATATATCCCCCGGAAAACAAAAGAAGAGATTGTGGAAATCTTGAAGATGAAAGTGCAAGCCTCTACAGCTATCATAGAAGGGGTAGCATCTTGTCTTTATCAGTTGCAGGAACTTCGCTTAAAACAGACACCATCTATCTCAGAAGGCATTACATGGGCTGCATATTTACAGAAACTTATGGATGATGATGACTTTGATATTAAAGATTCTCTGTGTATGCTGTGTAAAAACAAAGAAGACCAATTACGGGTACAGGAAACAGACATTCTTTCTAATATCCTGCGGATAACTTCTGAATCAGAAAAATAATATTGGAATCGGATTCTTTTGCAATAGAATACAAGAGCTGGAGGTGTAATAAATGTTATTGGGATACATGACTGGATTCGCAGGATATCTAAATGATAATGGATACGAAGTGACGCAGGATAAGATCAGCCGCTTCCTATCTTTAAAAAATGAGGAGATTGATTTTACAAAAGAAGAGGATATTCTTCCGTTAATGAAATTATGTTTCTGTCGGAATAAAAAAGAAGCAGGTACATTTTCTGACTATTTCCACCAGTATATTAAAAAGTATCGCGGATCATATGCAAAGGAAAAAAAACGGATACAAAAAGAGCAGACAGAAAGAGTGGAATATAACCACTCCTGCAAGGAAAAAGTCCAAAAAGAGCTTGCATATATCGGGCAGAAACTAACGGAAAAGAGAAATGCTGTATCAAGAGAAAGCGAAATACTAAATATCCCCAAAACACAAAAAAATTATCTGCGAAAACAGGAAGACAAAATAAAAAAATATTTTACTAAAAAAGAAACCTCTTTTCTCTTATCTTTATGCACAGAAAAAGCGGATGTTTCTGATATATCAATGAAAACACTTGAGACTTTAGAAAAGAAGATTCCAGATAAAGCTGAAAAAGCGTTGCTATCTGGAAAGTCAGAGGACTTTGATGTTTATCAGAAAATATTCGAAGTCTTGAAAAAAGTCAAAGCGCAGGTCACTCAGCATGAAAATTATATTGAGAGTAAAATTTTCCGTGAGACAAAAGAATTGAGAGGGCAGCAAAAAGAATTGGAAAATAGGCTTCAAAAATTAGAAGAAGAAGAAAAACGGATTCAAAATGAATTGGATAACAAACTTTATACGCTATCGCATCAGTTCAAAGAGAAAACTGCCCCTGTAACTCACAGAGAGACTTTTAAAGGTGGCGGAGCGGTACAACTTTTAGACGAAGCGATGCCACAATTTATGGATAAACCATTCAAACAATTAACAAAAAAAGAGAAGGAATATATCTATCAGTACATTCGTTATAATATAGTCTCTTTTAAGACAAGGCTTGGAAGATACCTGTATACACAAGAAAAGCGTAAGATTGATATGGAACGGACGATACAGATGACGTGCAAAACGGGAGGCATTCCGCTCAAGCTTTGTTATGAAATGCCTAAACGAAACAGAGCGAATCTGATACTTGTTCTCGATATTTCCGGCTCCTGTAGGGAGGCTTCTGAAATGTTATTAAGTTTTATGTATCTTTTGAAAAATATATTTACCGGAGGCTGCCGGACATATGTATTTGTTAATTCATTGTATGATGTAACAGAACTCATGGAAACAGATGATATTCATACTGCTGTGCAAGGAGTCCTACAGAGTGTCCCGACAAAAGGAGTTTATTCAGATTATAATCGTCCAATGGAAATGCTATGGACTAATAATCGAAAATATTTAAAAAAGGATAGCTTTGTTTTATTCTTAGGGGATTACCGTAATAACAAAAATAAAGAGGGAACAGAGTGGTTGAAGAATATTCATGCTAGAGCAAAGAAAATGTTTTTTCTAAATACAGACAAAAAAGAAAAATGGGGACAGGGAGATTCCATAGCTCCTGTCTATTCCCGATTCGCATCGATGTATGAGGCTAGAACTCCCTCAGACTTGATACATTTTATCGATCAGATAGGATAAGGAGTGATTTGATGTGGTATCTTGATAAAGATGTGGAAGAAAACATCATAAAAAATATGGAAGAATTAGGCTATCCGCCTGACGCAGTAGAATATGCCGGGATTTCAAATGCTGGTAAGCATAAGTTTTATTATGGTACAAATCTGTTGACATTTTCAAAACAAGGAGATTTTATTGCCGAAAACAATCTACCTGTAAAGAAAAACCCTGAACTTAGAAAAAGGAAAAAAGAAAGGAAAGAACAAAGGAAACAAATAAGAGAGTTTTTTAAAGCGGATTACAAATGTGCAAAAGCGCATATCGAGACGCTGTTAAAAGAGGAAAATCCTTTATTTAAGAGGACATCTTTTTCCTACCATAAGCAAAATAGTATAGAAATTAATCTTTTTTTTCAGAGCGAATATAGTATTGATAAAATATACCAGATTCCAGTATCTTTCCTTTTAAGCAATTATCAACAACACAAAGAAGATAAATTCACTTCTTACATACTTGCTCACATACAAAAAAATAGTTCCATAATAGAAGAACAATATAGAAAAGCTGTTATAAAAGACATACCGATAACGAAGGTATATGAAGATAAAAACTGTTCATTTATAATACAGCCAACAAAAAAAGCTTATATATACTTAAAGAAAGCAGATGCTCAGATACCATGTAAAGTAGATGAAAATGAATGTTTTTTCACTAAGTTTATCGGGAGCGGTATCATCCGTACACCGCATATTAAGCTTAAATGTTGTGACAGCATAAAAGAAGAAATGATACAGTCTGCTTGTAGAAAAGAAGTTAAACTATCAAATATGCAGATGAACGCTGTAAAAAACTATGTTAAAAACTATGAACAATGGGCTGATAAGTTATTGGCTGCGTTTGCTTACCCCGCTGGATGTGGTTCCTATAATGTTGCACCTAAATGTCAGATAAAAGGAAATGATTTTTCTACGGTTTATGTGGGGTCTGGAATTATGATAAAAGATGGAAAGATTCATTTTATCAATGAGGTAGAAAAAGAATTTTCAAAGAAAAGATTTCAAAGGGCATTTTTTGAAGCGAAAGAATTATTAAAAGGATATCAGTATATTTCAGGAAAAGGTGTATTATGTGGAGATACCAGAATAAGGAGAAAGATATCTGAGTTTACAATAAACGACACCATTCATGTTCCATCCTACAAAGAATCTCTCGTATTATGGCGTAAACAATTAAAGAGAGAAGTAAAAAGGATCAATAAAGCGATGGATACCATGATAAAAGAAAAGGAAAAAATCCTGTTTGAAAAATACAATAAGTTGTTATCGGATTTTTTACTACAGGATATATTAAAGACGGTTTCCCTCAACAATGATTATGTCACAGAGAAAACTGTATGTTCCATATTGCGGGGGACACAGTTATCTAACCCGGATGTAAAATGCACTTCAAATGCTGGGAAGTATAACATCCTTACTATAGAGGAAGTATCAGCTGCTATAAAGCAATTATTAAAATCCGAGCTTCTGGAAAAGAAAAAAATAAGAGGGTGTTACGGTTCGTATGATATAGTAAAGCTCACTCCTGATGGAGAAAAATGTATAAACATTATCCCCTTTATGAAGAAAGGCGGCAGTATTGATGCCGTTAATAAGTTTAACAGAATGAAGAAAAATGAAATAGATATAAAACAGTATTTTGTACTGCTCGATATCATTTTCAAAAATCCTTCGTTTTTCTGTGTATATCAGTATGAACTCATTCCAGTCTTTGCCAATGCACCAAAAGAGTTCTTTACATTGATAAAGATGAGAAAATCCATCGAAGAAAATAGATTCCGCCTAAAGGTCTACAGGATGATCGTGAAAAAATAGGATTTGCTGTAATATCGGCCCATAAGAAGTTCTCTCGACAAATAGAGTCAGTTTACGCTGGCTCTTTTTTTTATAAAAATTCTTTTATTTTTCCCTATTATAAGATGAATATTATACGCATTGAGATGAAGAAAAGAAACGTAAACTAACTTCTAGACAACCTATTGCATAATAAGTTATACGCAAAATGATTTTAAAATGAATGAAAAAAATATATAGAGAAGGAAAATAAGACAAAAAAGAAAGCATAAAAAGAAACAACGTTTCGTGTATCAAAAGATGAGAAGCTGCCAAAACTATCGTTTTATTGCTATAACTTACTGGTTGTAGAACAGAAAAAAGATATAAAAAAATATAATCAAATCAAATATAATGATATGAATTCGACTCTTATATCGATGATGAAAAGTCTTGATAAAGGCAACGATGTCTTTTTAAAGATATGCTGTCTGCTGTGGTCAAAACGGAGTTTTGTGAAATAACAATCATAGATATATCTATGTAATCAAATCACAGATATATGTGTGACTATAAAACACACTTATATGCGTGTAATTATAACACAAATATAGGTGTGACATGAAATCATTTATATACCTGTGTATTTTTTTCACAGATATATGCGTGTATTAAAAACATAGTTATACCTGTGTAAATATTCCATAGATATATCTGTGAAATAACCGTCTGTCAAAAAGTCCTTCCGAGGGCTTTTTTTATATCCACAGCTTATTTATAAGAAAAATTTAGTTGTTGAAAAAGAATCGAATTCCATTTTTGCATTTCTCCCAAGCTATAGATGCCACTTTTTTATATGTTCCCATGTGAACTTACAATGTCCCAAGTGTGCTAAGACAGGCATTTGACCCGAGCCAGAAGATACTTTGCCATATTAAAATCAGAAAAACTCCTCTTGCATTATTTCTTTTATAAAAACTTATGAAACAGAAAGGAATCGGTACAGTTATGGCAGAAAAAACACAGGTTTATCATTTTGCACCAGGAATGCCTTATATCCCGCCAAAAGATTTTCGTCTAGTTCGAGCAAAGTGGGAGAGTCCCCAATTATATATAAACGGTTTACCTGCTTTTTTCCATTTGCACTTGCAAAGAGAAGATGGGTATTATTCTTATGCTCAGATATTCTGTCGCCCTGTTGTAAATAATAAGCAGCTAAATATCAGACAGATTGGGTATGTTAATACATCTGACATTGGAAAGTCTTTGGAAAAGATGGCAGATTTCCATCAATACCAGGAATACTTTCTCACAGCAAACAGTTTTTCCACGCCAAAGGAACGAAAAAAGAAAAACCTATACACAATTCAAAATATCGTATTGGATATTGATATACACTCTGCAAAAAGAGACAGGGGGATTTTTATACAGCGTCTGGATGCTGTACTGTATCTTGCATTTAAAGACGAAACTTTTCCACTGCCTGTCCCTAACACAGTTGTCTATACTGGCAGAGGGATACAGCTATGGTGGGCAGTCTGTCCATTTTCCGCAAAAGAGCTGTTATATGTATACCATGATCTTGTCAGATATTTTGCGAGTGAGATTACAAAAAGAATCAATGAAGACAAGGAATTGAAAAAACATGTCATCGTAGATGCCGCTGCTTCCAAAAAAGAGAGCGGTTTGTTCCGTATGCCGGGGACATGGAATGCAAAGTCACGGACGTTTGGTTCTTTCCGCATCCTGCATGAAAACAAGTTTGATGCTGTATTCCTGTTTTTTGACCATCATCCTAAGACAGGAAAACCGTTTATTAAATATAAGAACAAAAGAAAAAATAGATTCCGGGATTACGGAAAATATATGGAGGAAAAGATCCGGCATTTGATTAAAGTGAGACGAGAAGAAGGATTGGACGAAAATGGTTTCCGGGATCTTTACTGCCTGATTGTTTACTGTGCCTACCTTTCCAGCGGTACAGCAGATGAGATTGCTTGGGCAAAAACCATAGGACTTAACGAAAGTTTTCAGCGTCCGCTGCCAGAAAAAGAATTGAGAAGTTACATGTCCAGTGCAACGGAAAAGAAATATCGGTTTACCTTTGAAAAAGTGATCGAATATCTTGATATTGATGAGAAAGAACAAGAAACCATCTGCTTAAAACCAGCAGGAGTAAGAAAAAAGGAACGAGAAATGGCAAAGAAACAGGCAGAAGAAAACAGGAAAAGACGAAAAGAAGAAAAAGAAAAGAAAAAACTCCGTGTATTGGAGCTGCTCATGAAAGGATATACCCAGCAGAAGATTGCAGGAATCATTGGATGTACCCAGTCAACCGTCAGCAAGGTTATAAAAGAATCTGGAATCAAATGCAAAAAAGGCAGAAGAAAAATAATCGAATCTGCCAAAGTCATCTGCCAGACAATACATACAAAAAAAGAGGAAAAACAAAAAGCAAAAGTCCATAAAGAAATGGAACATCTGCTGGAGACAAATCCAGAGTTTTGTACCACAATGGACAAGCTGAATGAGTTGAAAAAGAAGCGGGAACGGTATAGAAAAGAAAAGGAAGAGTTAAACGAACGAAGAAAAAACGCCGGAATGGAACTGGACTTTTGCTCTGCCGTCTGATGCAGAGTTTCAGGAGATATTAGCAGGGGAAATCAGCAGTTACAATGAACGTAACAACTAATTTTTTCTTATAAAAAAAGACCTCTTTTCTAGTAAAAATAGCCACAGGAGACTGGGGCTTTTTGTTGTGCCAGAATTTTCATTATCCGGGTTAAAAAGGAAAAAGTAAACAAACAGACAAGAGGTAAACAAGGCGAAAGACAAGAAAAAGAAAGATAGTTGTTGCAATTATTCCGTGCCTGCATATATAAATGATAATTATCTTAGACACCCTTATGTTTCTCCTCCTTTATAGTCATGCAGTACGTCTGTTAGTTCTTCTCTGTTGGACGTAGCTCACTATCCTTCTTTTGCACAGAGCATTCCCACTGTGTCTTTATTTTTATCTGTATCCCTTTTACCTTCCTGGCATGGCATTGGAAAAAGCTTCTATTACTTCGGTATTTTCTTATCAAAATTCTTTTTGCCTACCTTTTTTTATACTATACCAAGGAATACATGTTATCGCTTTTCTGTGATGACTCCGAAGCTATGCCTATCTGTATGGGGTCGGATACAGCAAATCTGGTACGAAATGAGGTGACTCGATCCTGATGAAACATATTAATAAGAGAAAAGAGTGAAAAGAAAGGGAGTATCTATATGATTAACTATGAAAAATTGAACAAATTCCAGTATGAGGCGGTAATGCATGATATAGGACCAGCATTGCTTTTAGCTGGAGCAGGTACAGGAAAGACACGGACACTCATCTACCGTGTAGCACATCTGATCGAGTCAGGAGTCAGTCCAGAAAGTATCCTGCTTCTTACCTTCACCAATAAAGCAGCGAATGAGATGAAAGAACGAGCAGAGAAGATGTTAAAAGAAAAATGTGGAATCACTGCCTGTACATACCATTCTTTTTGTGTAAAGATGCTGCGATTTTATGGAAAAATGGCTGGCATCTCTCCTGATTTTACGATTATATCTGGACCGGACGAAGCGGATATCATTGACATTATAAAATCGGAATTAAATTTTCAAAAACTAAAAAACATGCCTTCTGCTTCTGTTTTTGCTTCTATGTTATCTACTTGTGTAAACAAAAGGCTTACACTAGAAGAACTGTTAAAAGAGCAGAAGTACTGGAGATTCAGACAAAATGAGAGAAAACTTCTCTTATTACGAGAGGAAACAAAAAAGTATAAAGAAGAACATAATTTATTTAATTATGATGATATTCTGCTCAAGTTTGATCAGATGCTTACAGATTATTCTAATATTGCAAGAAGAATTGAGGATACTTATCGATACATTATGGTAGATGAATATCAGGATACAAATACTTTACAGGACAGCATTATAAGAAAGATCCGGACAAAAAATACAAATCTTATGGTCGTTGGAGATGATATGCAGTCTATCTATAAATTCCGAGGAGCGGATGTACAAAATATTCTATCATTTCCAAAAAGATATACTGATTGTAAAGTAATCTATCTAACAGAAAATTATCGTAGCAGTCAGGAAATCCTTAACCTTGCAAATCATGTTATGACAAATGCAACCGAAGGATATCAAAAAAACTTAAGAGCACAGTTTAGCAGCCAAGAACTTCCGAAAGTGTACAGTGTTAATGATACAAAAACAGAAGCGGAGTTTGTGTTAAACCGTATTAAAGCAAAACATGCAGAAGGTATCCCGTATAACGATATTTGTGTATTGTATCGAAATTCATTCCAGTCTTATGAATTAGAAGTTCTTTTAAATAAAGCTGGATTAGATTTTGAAAAATATGGTGGAATCCGATTCTTAGACAGGGCACATATTAAAGATGTTCTTGCATTTTTAAGAATCTATACAAATCCATCTGACGAACTGGCATGGTTCCGTATTCTGCAGTTACATATTGGTATTGGAAAGGTATATGCAAGAAACATCTCTCGAAAGTGTTTGGAATATGGTCCGGAATACTTAATAGATGATTGTCATAAACGAAAAAAATATGGAGTGCATATCAGAAAATTGTATGATGAGATCCAAAGTTGGGAAGGTAAAGAGTTCTTAGAGATATTAAAAAGCAGTTGTGCTTATTATGCTAAAACCTTAGAGAATACTATTAGAAATAAAAAAGTTGATTCTGAATCGGACAGGGAAGAAAGTTTACAGGATCTTGAAAGGAATAAAGAAGATATCGCAATTCTTCAGGAAATGGCAAAAGATTACGACTCTGCTCTGGCTTTTCTGGATGCAACAACTTTGGATGCAACAAAGTCAAAAGAAAATGAAGAGGATAAGCTTGTCTTATCGACAATACATTCCGTAAAAGGATTGGAATATGATACGGTTATTTTATTGGATTGTATCGATGAAATCCTGCCATCTGCCAGATATATTGGTTCTCCAGAGGATAATGAGGATGTACGTTGCATGTATGTGGCAGTGACGAGAGCAAAAAATACATTATATATGATGGTTCCTAAGATCGCATTAAAATATGGAAAGGCAATTCCAGGAGACTTGTCTCGTTATATTGAGGGTAGAGATGATCTGTATGACGCTTATGAGATTAAATATCAATCATAAATTAAATGAACAGGAGATATATGTATGAGAAATAAGCAGCGATTGTTGATCATGTTCCTTTTAATAGTCATGTTGTTTCTGTATATAGTCAATAACGGCCACGGTTTACTGTATAACCATGTGATAGCCTTGGAAGATGAGATTAGTTTTGTAGCTGCATTAGTTGTATTAATATTAAGTATACCAATGGCTATCGATACTTTCGCAAAACAGAATAAAATTGTAAAGAGTATTTCATTCATTTCAAAAGTTTTAGCATTGCTGATAATTTTAATGATTCCATATCTGAAAGATTTTGTTCTCCTAAAGAAATTAATGAGTGTATTGGATACTAATATTTTGTTAATATTAATTTTGTTCTTTGCTTATGCCGGACAATGGGCTGCCGAAATAAAAAGGAAGGATATCAAGAACAGAAAGGAGAACAAAGAAAAAGGCAATTCTAATGAGGAATTGCCTTAGACGAAATTAAGATAAAAAGATAATTTCAATCCACATCTCTATAAGATGACAATTTGATTATATCAGAAAATAACGATTGAACAATACTAAGGTGCGCATTCCCCTTCCTCAACGAAGTAGGCAGGGGTTAGCACCACTATAAGTATTATTAATAAAGGAGATGGACTAATGGTAAACAGGGCGTTGGTATATACGATATACCCAAACGAAAAACAGAATATCCAGTGCCAGAAGACGTTTGGCTGCTGCCGTTTTGTGTATAACCAGATGCTAGATGTACAGAAGGAACGCCATGAGAATGGAGAGAAGCATTTATCTAAAACAAAGGCAAATACATACTGTAACCAGCATCTCAAAAAGAAGTATCCTTTCCTAAAAGAAGTGGATAAATTCGCTTTAACCAATGCCATCTACCATCTGGAAGATGGATATGACCGCTTTTTTAAACACCTCAGTAGATTTCCCAAGTATAAATGTAAGCATAAAGCGAAAAGATCTTATACAACAAATATCACAAACGGGAACATCGAGATTAGTGATAACTCTATTAAGCTGCCAAAGCTCGGCTGGGTAAAGGCAAAGATACACCACAGACCAAAGGAAGATTGGAAGCTCAAATCTGCAACGGTAACACAGAATCGGGATGACAGCTATCAGGTGTCCATCCTGTTTGCATATGAGGAATCCATTTCTCCTGCAGTTGTTACAAAAGAAACAACGATCGGGCTGGATTACAAATCCGATGGACTGTATGTCTCCAGTGAAGGAGATACCTGCGGTATGCCGCATTATTTCCGACAGTCTGCAGACAAACTTGCAAAAGCACAGCGGAAGCTAAGACATAAGACCATCGGCAGCAAGAATTATAATAAACAGCAAAAACGTACTGCAAAGATTCACAGACACATCGCAAACCAACGGAAGGATTTCCTGCAGAAGAAGTCTACAGAGATAGCCAATCAGTATTCTTTTGTCTGTGTGGAAGACCTTAATATGAAGGCAATGGCAAACCGGGGATTCGGGAATGGAAAAGCGACCCTGGATAACGGATACGGGATGTTCTTAACCATGCTTGATTATAAGTTAAGAGACAGAGGCGGCCAGCTGATAAAAGTCGGCCGGTTCTTTCCATCGAGTCAGTTATGCAGCCATTGCGGTTTTAAGAACCCGCTGGTAAAGAATCTGTCTATCAGGCATTGGGACTGCCCAAACTGTGGGACAACTGGCATCGACAGAGATGTAAATGCAGCAAAGAATATCAAAAAAGAAGGCATTAGACTACTTACAGCCTAAGATATAAATATATAAGTAGGGGTGGAACACGCCGAACTTAACGCTTGTGGAGATTTTGGGAAAACTGCCAATGGGTGTGATAATAACCGGGGTCGATGAAGCAAGAAGCTCTGACTTCTATACAAAATGTAAGTCAGAGTAGTTCACGCAATAGAACTACAGTCTGTGTACATTTCAGAATGGAAAGATCTATAATTGCGACCT
>OCPP01001507.1_pt1 | contig 12131 bp, 10 predicted proteins | sample 1538211 | NCBI WGS metagenome assembly OCPP01 (sample SAMEA2580193, study PRJEB22360) | human gut metagenome | biome: human gut; feature: human-associated habitat; material: faeces | place: Denmark | collected 2008/2010
CCGGCCGGCTGCGAGTTCCGGGCGGCGATGCCGGCCATCAGCGTCGACACCTGGCCAAGCAGCAACGCCAGCGCGGCCATGTCGCCCGCATCGCCGTCCGCGTCCAGCCCGGCGGGAGCGGGAGGCAGCGAGGCGATCGCGAGCGACGGGTCCGCGGACAGCAGATAGGCGGCGGTGCGTTCCGCGGCCTCCCTCTGATGCTCCGGCACGGCACGCAGGTAATGCCGCAACGTGGTCTCCTCCCTCACATGTCCGAGGGCGTCCATCGTCTCCTTGAGGCTGCTGCCATCGAGCATGAGACGGGTGGCATGGGTCACACGCAGAGTGCGGAACTGCAGGTCGGGACGGCCCGCCGCCTTGCGGGCCTTCATGAAGTGGTTGCGCAGAGTGTTCTGACACAGGATCTCGCCGCGCTTGGCCTGGAAGAACATGTGGTTCGACTGGTCCGGACGATCCTCGAGATGCATGCGAATCAACGGAATCAGCATGTCGGGGATGGGCACCGTCCTCCGGGACCCCTTCGTCTTCAGCCTGCCGATCCGGGACGGGCCCAGATCATCCGCGCCATGGCTGACGCTGCGACGGATCATCAGCACCTTGTTCTCCAAGTCGAAGTCCGTGTCCATCAGACCGCAGACCTCGCCGATGCGCATGCCGCCCGCACAGGGCCGCGAGATACACCGACAACCGCGTATAGCCCGGCATCGCATTATATATATGGTACAGTTCGTCGGGCGTGACCGGCGGAATATCCGACGACCCAGCCTCCGGCTCGGGCGGAATCGGCAGCGTGAACGGGTTCTCCGCCAACAGGGGAGGAGCGCCCTTGGAGCCCGGCGCACACGCCTCCCGCAACAGCATCTTCAACCGGATGCATTCCGAGCGGAACTGCCATTCCCCGTTCGGATGCGGCCCGTAATACCATTCGGTCACCAGCTCCTCGGTCAACTCGGCCAGTTTCACGTCGCCGAACGCCTCCTTGAGATGCTTGATGTCATTGCGCAGGTTACGCAACGTCGAGCCCGCGATCTCGGCGCCGTCCTTCCTGCGATGCCGGCGCACATACCCGTCGGCGAACACGCCGAACGTCAGCTTCGGCGTCAACGTGTTCCCATCCCGGTCCCGTGGAGGAATCCACGTCATCATCCCACGACGGTGCAGATCGACGATCGACCTCTCGGTCTCGAGCCAATCCTCGGCATCGCCCCGCCTGCCCGGCGCGAAACGTTTCGACACACGCTGACCATTGATCGGCGAGATATAACGAGCCTCGATGCTCGTGACATCCCCTGTCGAACCCTTGCGTTCGAGAATGCACCCAAAACGCCTGCGGCGCAAGGGCCTCTTTGTCTCTTCAACCATCTTCGGCCTCCTTCAGCCAATAAAAAACCGTCTTCGCGCAGCGCACACCCTAAAGAACACGGTCACCTTGGTAAACCCTGCATCTATGTGGACACTCCGCGAAAACGGAAACTCCATTCTCCCACACGCCGATATTTGACAGGCCGCGTCCGCAGCCGCTACTCTTGACTGCCGTACAAAACGGGAACGGTTCAGCGTGCGGGCAAAACTCGCAGAGAAACCGCGAACAGGATGTACAGGAGGGTAAACTGAGTCAGAAGCGATTCCTGACAAGGAATTGCCCTCAGCTCGGCAGGGTATGCGAAGGTGGTGGGTTCGAGTCCCACCGAGGGCACTTTAGTTAGGAGTTCGCTGAAATTATTGTGAACCCCATTGTTGGGTAATTCAAGAAAGAGGTTGGCATGGCTGCAAGGAAGAAGTCCGAAGAACCGAGTATCAACATCGATGAGGTGCTGACCGACGAAGAGCTCAAGGCCGTGGCCAATGAAAGCGAACCTGCTGAGCGCAAGGCCAAGCCCGAGGACGGTCCGCGTACCGTTGTCGTGGCCGAGGACGAAGCCGTGAACCGCATGGATCTGGTCGCCATGCTGGAAGACAACGGTTATGAGGTCGTTGGTCAGGCCGCCAACGGCGAGGAAGCCGTGGAACTGACCCGCAAGTACCGCCCTGATGTGGTGTGCATGGATGTCAAGATGCCGCGTATGGACGGCATCACCGCTGCCGGCATTATCTGCGATGAAAACATCGCCCCCGTCGTCATGCTCACCGCATTCTCCCAGACCGATCTGGTGAAGAAGGCCACCGGCGCTGGCGCCATGGCATACGTCACCAAGCCGTACGAGGAATCCAAGCTGCTGCCGACCCTCGAGGTGGCCATGGGCCGTTTCGCCGAGATCAACGATTTGCTGGACAGCGTGGAGCGCAGCGAACGTAAGCTCAAGGAAACCACCGATCAGCTCAGGGAAACCGAAGAGAAGCTCAAGAAGGCCGAAGACACGCTTGAGGAGCGCAAGCTCGTCGACCGCGCCAAGGGTCTGCTGATGGACAAGGCGGACTTCTCCGAGCAGGGTGCCTTCCGTTGGATTCAGAAGACCTCCATGGACCAGCGCATCCCCAAGAAGCGCCTGGCTCAGGCCATCATCGCCAAGTACGGCGATCCGAAGCCTTCTGATTCGGGCGAACGCTGATTATCGGCGTCGCCGTACTGAGTCGTAAAGCAACACAAACACACTATGGGAGAGGCCAGCGTGACCGTACCCACCAATGAAACATTGCTGGTGGTGGACGGCCACTCGCTGGCCTTCCGTGCATTTTTCGCCCTGCCGGTCGACAACTTCAGCACCTCCAGCGGCCAGGCCACCAACGCCGTCTGGGGTTTTGCCACCATGCTCGCGCAGGTGATCGATGCGGAGAAGCCCGACCATCTGGGCGTCGCCTTCGATGTGAAGGGCGGCACATTCCGCAATGAGATGCTTCCGCAATACAAAGGCACCCGTGAGGCGGCTCCCGAAGAGCTGCTCACCCAGCTGCCATTGATTCAACGCATGCTCACGGCCCTCGGCGTCACCTACATCGAGAAGCCGGGATTCGAAGGCGACGACGTGATCGCCACCCTCGCCACCATGGGAGACAAGGCCGGTTACCACACACTGGTATTGTCCGGTGACCGAGACGCTTTCCAGCTGGTGGATGACAACGTCACCGTGTTGTACCCGGGCCATCACTTCAAAGACCTGAAGCATATGACGCCGCAGTCCATCATCGACAAATACAAAGTCACTCCCGCACAATATCCGGATCTGGCGGCACTCCGAGGCGAAACCGCCGACAATATTCCCGGTGTGCCCGGCGTAGGCGACGGCTTTGCGGCCAAGTGGATCAACCAATTCGGTTCCCTCGACGGCATTTGCGAGCACGCCGATGAAATCGGCGGCAAAAAAGGCGAATCACTGCGGGCCAATATCGACCAGGTCAAACTCAATCGCAAAGTCAACGCACTGGTACGAGACGTCGATCTAGGCGTCGATATCGAGGATCTGACATTCGGCACCGTGGACGTGGCACAGATCGACGCCCTGTTCAAGGAGCTTGAATTCGGACCTCGCACCAAGAGTCGTGTACTGAAAACCTTCAATACCGGGGCCAAGGCATCCAACACATCCGGAGCTGGCGAGTCTACGAATAATGAGCAGAACGAGCAGGATAGCAGCCTCGATCTGAACCTGCCGGAACCCACGAGCATTACTGCTCCGGAGCAGTTCGACGAATGGGTCAAGGCCCATCGCGTCGAAGTCAAGGTTCCCGGTGAAATCGCCGATTTCACGGTTTCCGACTATGGCGATGGCTCGCAGCGGCATGCCATCTGCGGCGACGCGGTCGGCCACGCTTGGACCGTGGCCGCATGGGGCGACGAAAGGCCGGGGCGTGCCACGGCACAAGCCATTGCCGTGGCCACGGCAACATCAGCGGCCATAGTGCCCCTTCCAATCACCGATACCCTGCGAGCACAGCTTGCGCGGTTCCTGAAAAGCGAACACTCCCGCACCATCGTGCATGGGTATAAAGAATTGCTGCATCTTTTGGGCGCGGTCGATCTTGACATGGACCTGCCGATGTTCGACACCAAGCTTGCCGGGTATCTGGCCCAACCGGATTTCCATGCCGATAGCCTCAAGCAGGCGGCCGAGCACTTCCTCGACATCCACTTCACCGAAACCGAACAGCCTTCGCAAGGCACGTTGGACTTCGACGACGATCAGGTCGAAGAAGATCCGAACGAACATCGTCTGCGTGATTTGGCCATTATCCGCAGCCTCGCCGTCACGCTCGGGCCGATTATCGACGAGCGTGAACAATGCTGGCTGATGCGCGCGATTGAACTTCCTGTTTCCCGCGTGCTGCACGGCATGGAGCACACAGGAGCCAAAGTCGATAGCGTTCGACTCGTCTCCATGCGTGACCAGTTTGCCGCCGAGGCTCGCCAAGCGCAGGAAATGGCTTGGGAGTATGCCGGCACCGAAATCAACCTGCAAAGCCCCAAGCAGCTGCAGAAGGTGCTGTTCGAAGATATGGGTTTGAAACCCACCAAACGCACCAAGTCCGGCTCATACACCACGAATGCGGCCGCATTGCAGGATCTGTATGTCAAATCAGTGGACAATGAGCGGGCCAACGGTTTCCTCGGAGCGTTGCTGCGCCATCGCGAGATCAACAAGCTCAAGCAGATCGTCCAAACGCTGATCGATGCCACCAACACATCAGATGAGCGCATCCACACCACTTTCGAGCAAACCGTTGCCGCCACCGGCCGATTGAGCTCCGTGGATCCGAACCTGCAGAACATCCCCAATCGGAACGCCGCCGGCCGTGAGATTCGTGGCGTGTTCGTGCCGGGGGAGGGGTACGAGGCCCTGATGAGCTGCGATTACTCACAGGTCGAGCTGCGCATTATGGCTGATCTGTCCGATGATGAGGCGCTGATCGAAGCGTTCCGCTCCGGAGCCGACTTCCACAAATACGTGGCCTCGATGGTCTACAAGCTGCCGGTCGACCAGATCACCGGCGACCAGCGCAGCCACGTAAAAGCCATGAGCTACGGATTGGCCTATGGTCTGAGCACGTATGGTCTTGCCCAGCAACTCAAGATCGCGCCACGTGAAGCGGAAGCGTTGAAAAACCGGTATTTCGATACCTTTGGCAAGGTGCACGATTACCTTGAATCGCTGGTGGCCAATGCCCGAGAGAAGGGGTATACGGAAACCATTTTCGGACGACGTCGCTACTTCCCGGCCCTGCATTCGACCAATCGTGTTGCGCGTGAGGCCGCTGAACGTGCGGCACTCAACGCACCGATTCAGGGATCCGCCGCCGACATCATGAAGATTGCGATGATTCGCGCCGAGCAGACCTTGGCCGAGGCTCACGTCAAGAGCCGTATCATTCTGCAGATTCACGATGAACTGGTAGTGGAAATCGCGCCGGGAGAAGGCGACCAGGTCACCGAACTGGTGCGCAACGCCATGGAACACGCCGTCGACCTTGCCGTGCCGCTGGACGTATCGTGCGGCATCGGTTCCGACTGGCAACTCGCTGCACACTGACAATTTCTAGCTCCCCTCGGGTGAGGGGGCTGAGCCGTTGAGCAAACAGTCCAGTGGATTGTTTGTAGGCGAAGGCGAGCGATTTCCAAGCATGGCTTGTCCGCAATTGCAGAATGAGCCCCTGCCGCAATAGCCCACTACAATGGGACATATGCCGAATCTCAAGCAAGTCATCGACGTTCTCGAGACCCTGTACCCATTGCGCTACGCCGAAGAATGGGATGAGCCGGGCCTCATTGTCGGAGATCTGAGCCACGACGTGCACCGCATCGTGTTCGCCGCCGACCCGACCTCCGCCATCATTGACAAGGCCATCGCTACTGGCGCGGACCTGCTCATCACCCATCACCCGTTGTTCTTCCGTTCCGTACACGAGACGAGCGGACTCGGTTTCCGGGGCGACATCGTCCGCAGACTCTACCAGCACGGCTGCGGGCTGTGGGTAGGGCACACTAATGCCGACGCTGCGTATCGCGGCGTGGGACAGGCGGCGGCCGACTACTTCGGACTCATCGACCAGAAACCACTCGTGCCGATTGACGATGCAAACGCCTCTCATCCGGTCGGCTTGGGGCGTGTGGGTCGTTTGCCGAAGCCTGTTGCCCTGAAGGATTTCGCTCAGCGTGTATTCGACGAAGTGTCCGATCATGGCATGACCACCGCGCTCGGCATCCAGGTATGCGGCGATTCGGACACTTTTGTTCAGTATGTGGCCATTCTGCCTGGCTCCGGGGACTCCCTGTTCAACGAGGTGCGTGCCACCGGTGCGGACGTGTACGTAACCAGCGATTTGCGTCACCACCCGGTGACCGACGCCATCGAACAAGCCCGGTATGAAGCCCGTATGAGGTCCCAAGGCATCATGCTCGGCCATGGAATGGCGGGGGAGAGCCATGTGCGTCCCTGCTTCATCAACACCCCTCATGCCGCCATCGAATCCATGTGGTTCAACTACGCGATCGATGACGTGCCAGCCGCCATCGAACAAGCGACCGGAGCAAGGCCTGAAGTCGAGTGGTTCCACGACACGACCGATCCATGGACGCTGTCCATTACCGCGCATCGAGATTAAGACGCTATAGTAACGTGGCAAAAACGTTTTTTCCGAGGAGATGACATGTTTGGCGGAAGCAAGCAGGAACAACTGGAGCATCGGCTCGACCATAAGCTGAACGCCTCCTCGGACGGCATCGACATGGACGTGCCCGCCAAAGTGATCAGTAGCGAAACCGTTTATACCGGGCGTATCTTCCATGTGGACGACATGCGCATCGCTCTGACCGACAAGCAGGGCAAGGAACACGAGATCGGCCGCCAGGTGCTGCGTCACGCCCCCTGTGTGGTCATGCTCGTGCACGACATGTCCACCGACCGCTACCTCATCGAACGCGAATACCGCGCCGGATCGGACATGTTCGCCTACGGGCTTCCCGCCGGACTGATGGACGAGGGCGAGGACATCATGGACGCGGCCCTGAGGGAACTGGCCGAGGAAACCGGCGTGGTGCCGGACCGTGACACCATGGGCGTTGACTTCGTAGGTGATTTCTACTCGTCCGAAGGCATGACCGACGAACTGGCCCACATCATGGTGTTGCATTTGGGCCCGTTCAGGCGGGAGCAGCGCCATTTCGATGCGGACGAGCATGTGGAATCCGCGTGGATTCCGTGGAGCGACCTTGCCGCCACGCGCATCACCTCATCCAATTCGATGATCGCCATCCAGCATGAGGCGTTACGCAGACTCATCGCCAGGAACTCCGACAAGGATAAGCCGTCGCTGTTCTCCTGACGTTCAACTCCCCGGCACATCACTGACACAAAAAAAGTGGGATACTGAAAACTATGCAGATCAGACCTGGATCAATGTATCCGCTGGGCGCCAGCTATGACGGCGCCGGTGTGAACTTCGCGCTGTACTCACAGGTTGCGCAGAAAGTCGAGCTATGCCTGTTCGACGAGCACGATGTGGAAACACGCATCGAAATGACCGAACGGAACTCATACGTATGGCATAACTACATTCCCGGCCTCCATCCTGGCCAGCGTTACGGCTACCGCGTCTACGGTCCCTATGACCCGGTGCACGGCCTCAGATGCAACCCCAACAAACTGCTGCTTGACCCGTATGCCAAGGCCATTGAAGGTAATATCGACGGCGACGAAAGCCTGTTCTCATACTGGTTCAAGAGCCCGGACGACAACTCGGCGATGAACGACCTTGACTCGGCCGCCCACACCATGAAGTCGGCCGTCATCAACCCCTACTTCGATTGGGGCAACGACCAGCATCCGTACATCTCGTACCACGATTCGGTGATTTACGAGGCGCACGTGCGCGGCATGACCAACCTCAACATGGACGTGCCGCCGGACATCCGCGGCACCTACGCCGGCCTGGCCTATCCGAGCGTCATCGAATACCTGAAGAAGCTCGGCATCACCGCCATCGAACTCATGCCGATCCACCAGTTCGTCAACGACTCCTTCCTGCAGGAGAAGGGCCTGTCGAACTACTGGGGCTACAACACCATCGGCTTCTTCGCACCGCACAACGCCTACTCCTCCTCCGGGGAACGCGGCGAGCAGGTCAACGAATTCAAGTCCATGGTCAAGGCCTACCATCGCGCCGGCATGGAAGTCATCCTCGACGTGGTGTACAACCACACCGCCGAAGGCAACCATATGGGCCCCACCCTGAGCTTCAAGGGCATCGACAACGCCTCCTACTACCGACTGGTGGAAGGCGACCAGCAGCACTACTTCGACACCACCGGCACTGGCAACTCGCTGCTCATGCGCTCGCCGCACGCGCTGCAGTTGATTACCGATTCGCTGCGCTACTGGGTTACTGAAATGCACGTCGACGGCTTCCGCTTCGATCTGGCCGCCACGCTGGCACGCCAGTTCCAGGAGGTCGACAAGCTGTCCGCGTTCTTCGACATCGTGGAGCAGGACCCGATCATCTCGCGCGTCAAGCTCATCGCCGAACCGTGGGATCTGGGCTCCGGCGGCTATCAGGTGGGCGGCTTCCCGTCCAGCTGGTCCGAATGGAATGGCCGCTACCGCGACACCGTGCGCGACTTCTGGCGCTCGCAGCCCTCCACGTTGCCCGAATTCGCCTCGCGCTTGATGGGCAGCTCCGACCTGTATCAGGTCAACGGCCGTCGACCGGTGGCGTCCGTGAACTTCATCACCGCGCATGACGGTTTCACAATGAACGACCTGGTCAGCTACAACGAAAAGCACAACGAAGCCAATGGCGAGGGCAATCGCGACGGCGAGAGCAACAATCGCTCTTGGAATTGCGGCGTTGAAGGCCCGACCAATATTCCGGACGTCAACGACTTGCGTCAGCGTCAGATGCGCAACATGTTCGCCACGTTGCTGTTCAGCCAGGGTATCCCGATGATTTGCGGTGGCGACGAAGTGGCCCGCACCCAGCAGGGCAACAACAACGCCTACTGTCAGGACAACGAGATCTCCTGGACCAACTGGCATCTTGACAAAGGACGCAAGGAACTGCTCGCCTTCGTTTCCAAACTCATTCATCTGCGTTTGGATCATCCGGTGTTGCACCGCCGTCGCTTCTTCACCGGCCGTGAGCCCGGCGACGATTCGAACACGATTCCGCAGGTCGAATGGTTCGACCACACCGGCTCGATCATGGATATGGACGACTGGCAGAACACGCATGCGTTCTCCATGATGATTTATCTGAACGGTTCGGATATCCCGGAGGTCGACTGGTACGGCAACCGGATGGTCGACAATGACTTCATCCTGATCTTCAACGCGCATTACGAGCCGATTATGTTCACCCTGCCGGATGAGCGATACGGCCGCAAATGGCAGCTGGTCGTGGATACGCACAACCCGAATGAGCCGGCGCTGAGCTATGAGGCGGGCTTCATGATCACCGCCCAGTCCCGCAGCTTCCTCATGCTCATGAGCGCCAAAAAGCCCAAGAAGCCCATGGGCCTATAACCAGACCGAATTTAAGCTCCCTCTGACGAGGGAGCTCCCGGTGTAGCCGGGTGAGGGAGAGACCGCAGCAAAGCCGCGAACCCCTACTCGCGCCCCTTACGCTCCTCCACGAGCCGAGCATCCCCGAACGCAAGTAGATGCTCGCCGGCAAGCGGGCGCGGCTGGTCGAGCAGCTCGCGGAAATCCAGGATTCCATCGACTTCGTCGACGCCAAACAGCGCTTCTACGACGACGTCCTGTCTGGCGCAACCCCATACGTAAGCGTGCTCATCCCATCCGCGGCGCTCGCAAAGGAGTCAGAGGAACCGGGAGAATTGAAGGGGGTGGAGAGGAAATAGGTTCAACCGAGCCGTTTCTTCCTCCGGGATACAAGCGCGAACAACGGTTTGTTGTACCCGCGCTTGGCGAACGGGACATGCCCTTAGACTGGAATCAGCAAGCGCACAGCGAGACGCGCGAATCGTTTTCCGATGTCGGGAGGTAGTCATGTCAATCGGTCAGGTTATCAAAGTCGTGCGCGAGGAGCGAGGTCTTACGCAGTCGCAGTTCGCGCACGAGCTGTTCGTCACCCAACAGGCGCTTTCCCGCTGGGAGAAGGGAACGGCAGAGCCGAGCATCGACATGATTCGGCTGATCAGCACCCGTTTTGAGGTGCCGATGGCGAGGCTTATGGAAATGCCGGACAATGGTTTTTGCCAAAGTTGTGCCATGCCGTTTTACTGCCCGGAAGATCACGGCACCGAACCGGATGGAACGCGAAACGGAGATTATTGCAACTACTGCTATGAAGACGGCGTTTTTCTTCAGGACTATGCCAATAGCGATGAATTGGTCGCCGCATGCGCGCCGATGATGGCGGAATCCTGCCATATCAGCGTCGAACAGGCCGAGGACTGCATGTCGGCGCTGTTGCCAAACCTCAAGCGGTGGCGGCGCCAGGATGAGATCGATGCGGTGGCGGAGGGGAAATGAGCGATGGCATTCGACTATAAAAAGGAATATAAGGACCTGTATCAGCCGAAGAGGATGCCCGCCATCGTCACGGTGCCGGCGATGCGGTTCGTCGCGGTGGACGGTGTAGGAGATCCGAACGAAGAAGGCGGCGACTACGCCAAGGCGATGCAACTGCTGTACGGCATTTCGTTCACCATCAAAATGAACAAGAAGTCAAATAATCCGGACGAGCACATTGACGGGTACTTCGACTACACCGTGCCTCCGCTGGAGGGCTTATGGAGCATGGAGAAGGGTGTGCCCGGCGTCGATTACACGCGTAAAACCGACTTCTATTGGACTTCGATGATTCGTCTGCCGGAATTCGTGACCGATGAGGTCTTTGCGTGGGCCAAGGCATCGTTTGCCTCCAAGCATCCCGAAGTCGACATCAATCGTGCATATCTCTTCGACTTCGATGAAGGCGTGGTCGCGCAGGTCATGCACAAAGGCCCGTACGACGACGAGCCCGCAACCGTGACGATTCTGGACGGCTACGCGCGTTCGCAAGGCTACGGGCTCGACTTCAAGGATTTATGCCGCCATCACGAGATCTACCTATCCGACCCGCGCCGAGCCAAACCGGAAAATCTCAAAACCATCATCCGTCATCCGGTAGTGAAGGTGGGTTGACTTTCGGCGAACTGCTCGAAGCGCTCACCGCGCAGTAGCGTGAACAATCTGCCGGAATCCTTACCGGGGTCAAAGAGCGCTACCAAGAACTCGATAAGCAAAATAACTAGAAGCACGGGTTCCTCTCGGAGAGATTCTGCCCGAGCGACCTTATAAATCCTTGCGCGGGTCACCTTTCCCTGTGCAGGAAGCATCCAGGCTCATGTGCATTGATGACGCCGATGGATTGCAGATAGGCGTAGACGATGGTGGTGCCGATGAATCGCATGCCGTACGTCTTGAGATCCACTGCGATGGCGTCGGACAGAGGGGATGTAGTCATGCCTGTCTCGTAGATGACGTGACGGCCGGTGAACCGCCAAATATAGTCGTCGAAACTGCCGTACGACGTCTGGATATCCCGGAATGCGTTGGCATTACCGACCGTCGCGACGATTTTGCGACGGTTGCGGATGATGCCCGGATCGTTCATGAGTTCGGCGATCTTGTTCTCGTCATAGCGCCGGATCCGTTCGATGTCGAACCCATCGAACGCCTGACGGAAACGCTTGCGTTTGTTCAGTATCGTCTCCCATGACAGTCCGGCTTGGAAGGTCTCGAGCACCAGCATCTCAAAGAGGTGGTGGTCATCATGCGACGGAACCGCCCATTCGGCATCGTGATAGGCAACATAGACGGGATTGCTGAGATTGCACCAGCCGCAGCGTGGTCTTATATCGTCCATGTGCTCTCCCTATGGGTCGTTGGAGACGGTCGGTTCTAGATGTTGATTCGATGTGTGATCCAGTATAAACGGTGTGTTCGGATAGCGGTCTGGATGTGCGGATTGTCTGAACCATATTTGCCGGATTGCAGGTATAAAGGGGTTAGTTACTGCGGTTGCGGGTATTTCGGTACTAGTTAGGGGTGATTCTGGGCTGTAACTCGACACCTTTTACCTGCAACCCACTCCCGCCCACGGGATTGCACAATCGGTTGCAGGTATTTTGGTGTCATTTGAGATTGGGAAGCGGAAATCGATGTCGCATGGAATCGAACTGACTAGCAGGTGGGGTC
>OCPP01001513.1_pt1 | contig 12078 bp, 9 predicted proteins | sample 1538211 | NCBI WGS metagenome assembly OCPP01 (sample SAMEA2580193, study PRJEB22360) | human gut metagenome | biome: human gut; feature: human-associated habitat; material: faeces | place: Denmark | collected 2008/2010
GCAAATGCGCCGTCCCCCTCTGCTGTACTGCCGGGCGGCTGAGATCAGACACACGACTGGGAGAGTGTGGTCAGCGACACCGCGGGGCGGTGCGGCTGGGATGACAGGAGTGAGCGGTGAAGAGAGAATGAATGCCTCGGTGGGTGAGGTGTGAGGTTGGAAGATTGTTATGGTGACAATAGAGTGAAAGTGTTATGACGTAAGGAGTGATGGTGGTATGATGCTGGGTAAGTATTTTAAGAAGACGGTGTTTCGGAAGGAGCACACGGCGGATGGGGTGGTGCCGGAGGCGCCGCAGGGGATTTTGAAGAAGTGTAATGCTTGTAAGGGGGCTATTTTTACGGAGGATGTGAAGAGGAATCTTTATATTTGTCCGAAGTGTGGGAATTATTTTCGGGTGCATGCGTATCGGAGGATTGAGTTTCTTCTGGATGATGGGAGTTTTGAGGAATGGGATCAGGGGATGACGGCGGGGAATCCGCTGGGGTTTCCGGGGTATGAAGAGAAGGTGAGGGCTCTGCAGGAGAGAACAGGACTTACGGAGGCTGTTGTGACTGGTAAGGGACGGATCAACGGGATGGAGACGGTGATCGGGGTCTGTGATGGCAGGTTTATGATGGCCAGTATGGGTGAGGCTGTTGGGGAGAAGATTACGCGGGCGGTGGAGAGGGCGACGAAGCTCTCGCTGCCGGTGATTTTGTTTGCGTGCTCGGGAGGGGCGCGGATGCAGGAGGGGATTGTTTCCCTGATGCAGATGGCGAAGACGTCGGCGGCACTGAAAAGACACAGTGATGCGGGGCTTTTGTATGTGAGTGTGCTGACGGATCCGACGACGGGCGGCGTGACGGCGAGCTGGGCGATGCTGGGGGATATTATTCTGGCGGAGCCGCATGCGCTGATCGGGTTTGCGGGACCGAGGGTTATTGAGCAGACAATAGGACAGAAACTGCCGAAAGGGTTCCAGCGGGCAGAGTTTCTGGTGGAGCATGGGTTTGTGGATCGGATTCTGCCAAGAGAAGAGGCGAAAGAGGTGCTGGCGGAGATTCTGCGGATGCATGGGAAGCGTGCGGAAGGTATGGCATCGGGCAGTGGCGATTTGATGAAGAATTCTGTGCCGGAGGAAAACGGGAAGGAACTGCAGAAAGAAGAGACTGCGGCAGAAAGCGTGAAGGCGCTGGCAGAAGAAACTGAAAATACGGAAACTGCCAGGGACGGACAGGAAAAATCGCTTCGGGGAGAAAAAGAAGAGACGGAGTGGGAGAATCTGCGGAAATCGTCGGCCTGGGATTGTGTGCAGAAAGCGCGGAAAAAAGACCGGCCGGTCGGAGGGGATTATATTCGGGAGCTGTTTCCGGATTTTATCGAGTTTCACGGCGACCGGCTGTATGGCGATGATGCGGCGATCATCGGTGGTATTGCGTCGTTTGACGGCACACCGGTCACGGTCATCGCCGAGGCGAAAGGCGCGGATACGAAAGAAAACATCCGCCGCAATTTCGGCATGCCGTCCCCGGAGGGCTACCGCAAAGCCCTGCGTCTGATGAAACAGGCCGAAAAATTCCACAGGCCTGTTATCTGTCTCGTAGACACCCCAGGCGCCTTCTGCGGAATGGAAGCCGAAGAACGCGGCCAGGGCGAGGCGATTGCGCGGAACCTGTATGAAATGTCAGCGTTAAAAACGCCGGTTCTTTCTATTGTCATTTCAGAAGGCGGCAGCGGCGGTGCACTGGCACTCGCCGTGGCGGATGAAGTGTGGATGATGCAGAATGCCATCTACTCCATCCTGTCGCCGGAGGGATTTGCAAGTATTCTATGGAAAGACGGCAAACGCGCGCCGGAGGCCGCCGAGGTGATGAAGCTGACGGCGAGGGATTTGAAAGAGCTTGGAATCGTAGAAGAGATTGTGGCGGAACCGGAAGAGTTTACGGTGGAGACATTACCTGCGGTTTGTGGAGATCTGAGAAGGAAGATTCTGAAATTTATGGGGAAATATGCGGAGCTGGATGCGGAAGAGCTGGTAGAGGAGAGGTATCGGAGATTCCGGGAAATCTGAAAAAAGAAAATAGTTACCGATCCATTTTATATAAAATGTAATTGAGTTCAAAAATAATCATCTGTTTTTACAGCAGGTGATTATTTTTATATACAATTAGCAGTAGTTAGGTTAATATATTTTTAAGAACAAAGGGGGAATTTTACAATGGAATATATAGCACATCGAGAGGAAGATCGAGTACAGTTGTTGTTGCAGCATCTGCTGGGAACAGCAGAACGGGCAAGGGATTTTGCGGAAAAATTTGGCAAAGGGGAATGGGGCTATTGCTGTGGAATGCTGCATGATATTGGAAAGTACAGCGACAAATTTCAGAGAAAAATCAAGGAAGATAATAGTATCAGTGTAGACCACGCGACAGCGGGTGCTCGATTATGTCTGGAACAGCAGGGAATGTATCCACTATTAGAATATTGCATTGCAGGACACCATGCAGGTCTGCCTGATTATGGGAATGAACTGGATACGGGAAGTGCATCTACATTGGCAGGGAGAAGGAAAAAGCGGATCGAAGACTATCAAGCGTACAAAACAGAAGTACAAATTCCGGCATTAACAACGTTGCCATTCAATCCAACAGAAACAGAAAATCCAGATTTTTCTTTGAGCTTTTTTATGCGGATGCTTTATTCTTGCCTTGTAGATGCAGATTTTCTGGATACAGAAGATTTTATGAAAGCAGGGAAGACACAGCGCGAGGCGGGGGAGAACCTGACGACGCTTTTGCAGAAGCTGGAGAAACATGTTGAAGATTGGTTGAAAAATAAGGAAACAGAGTCAGTTAATGGAAGAAGAACGGAAATTTTAAGAAACTGCATGGAACAAGGGGAAAATTCGAAAGGACTGTTTCGCTTAACGGTTCCAACGGGCGGCGGAAAGACAACTGCATCGTTGGGATTTGCATTAAAACATGGTGTGTACAATCATATGGATCGAATTATCTATGTGATTCCATATACGAGCATCATTGAGCAGAATGCAGAAGTTTTCCGGAAAATTCTGGGAGATCAGAATGTTCTGGAAAATCATTATAATGTTGATTATGATAGTTCAGAAGAATTCAAACCGATGCAGCTTGCCGCGGAAAACTGGGATAAACCGGTTGTAGTAACGACGAATGTACAGTTTTTTGAATCTTTGTATGCTAATAAATCATCAAAATGCAGAAAACTCCACAATATGGCCAACAGTGTAATTATTTTTGATGAAGCGCAGATGCTGCCAGTTGATTATCTGAAACCGTGTATTGCTGCGATGGAAGAATTGATTGACCGTTACGGATCAAGCGTGGTACTCTGTACGGCTACACAGCCAGCATTGCAGTCTCTCTTTCAAAAGGAGAGAAATGCAATAGAACTATGTCCGCGGATGGAAGAACAATTCCGATTTTTTGAGCGAGTGCGCTATAAAAATCTTGGCTATCTAAGTGAAGAAGAACTTGTAAGCAGATTGGAAGGCGGATTCCAGACATTATGTATTGTCAATACGAGGAAAAAAGCGCAGAAATTATATCAGAAACTAAAAGGCGAAGGCTGTTACCACTTATCAACGAGTATGTATCCGAAGCATAGAAAGCGAGTATTGGAGCAGATACGAAAAAGATTGGACAAAAAGAATCCTCAAAAATGTATCGTAATTGCGACCAGTCTCGTGGAAGCTGGAGTGGATCTGGATTTCCGGACAGTATACAGACAACTGGCGGGAATTGACTCGATGATTCAGGCGGCGGGAAGATGCAATAGAGAAGGGCAGTATGATGTTTCTGAAAGTAATGTGTTTATATTTCAATTCGATGAAAAAGAAACCGTTTCAGGACAAAGACAGCAAATTGATGTGGCAAAAAGTCTGATTGCAGATGAAGCTGAAATTTCAGATTTAGGAACCATAAAAACATATTTTGAAAGGTTGTATTATTTAAGGGGAGAAGATCTGGATAAAAAGAAAATTCTGCAGGAATTTCAAAAAGGGAAATATAATTTCAGACAAACAGCAGAGAAATTTCAGTTAATTGATGGAGCTACGGTAGCAGTATTTATTGGTTGTACAAAAGAGGCTCAGGAGATTCTGCAGCAGATAAAGGGTCAGGGATTCACTAAAAGTAATATGCGAAAAGCCGGACAATTTTGTATTAATATTCGGAAAAATGAGTGTGAAAAATTTTATGAAGCAGGAATCGTAAGAGAAGTTTCAGGCGATGTAAAAGATTTTTATGAATTGACAGATCTGAAACGTTATACAGAAGAAATGGGACTGGATTTGTCAGTTGAACTGGGAAAAGCATTATTTGTATGAGAAAGCGAGAGGGAATGGAAGCATTTAAACTTTCCATTCCCTCTCGTTTTTTCACTACAAAAAAATGTATTTTTTCAATCCGCAGGATGGAGATCCTGTCGAAGATTATTATAATCAAAATACATAAAAATTTCAATACATTTTTATGTAAAATTTGAATTGAATTACAGAAGAAGGTATTGTATTATGAAAACATAATAATACAAGTGCAAAATGGAAGAAAGACATAAGTCTGACAACAAGGAAAAGAGGAAACGCCTATGGGAATTGGAGTAAAAGTTAAAGTATGGGGAGATTATGCACTTTTTTCAAGACCAGAGTTAAAAGTAGAAAGATATTCTTACGACGTGATGACACCTTCCGCAGCGCGAGGCATCCTGGAGGCCATCTATTGGCATCCGGGCCTGAGATGGAAAATTGATCGAATCTATGTGAATAAGCCGATTCGTTTTACCAGCGTTCGAAGAAATGAAGTAAAAAGTAAGGCATTGGCAAGCAAGGTTTTTGAAGTATATAATGGAGCAGAAAAACCATTGTATATCAGTACAAAACAGGACATTGTACAGAGAGCTTCTGTGATATTGACAGATGTAGAGTACGTGATAGAAGCTCATTTTGAGATGACGGACAAGGCCAATGAAACGGATAATCCAGGCAAATTTAAAGACATTATGCTTCGAAGGCTCAAGAGAGGGGAATGTTATCACATGCCCTATTTTGGTTGCCGAGAATTTCCGGCGCATTTTGCGTTATGCGGAGAAGAGAAGATTCACACTGCGTATGAGAATGTAGAGGAAAAAGATATGGGACTGATGCTTTTCGGCATGGATTATTCCGATCCAGAGAACATTGAACCAATGTTTTTTCGAGCGGTTATGCGAAAGGGTGTCATTGATTTACGGAATTGTGAGGTGATACGATGATTCTTCAAGCATTGGTCAAGTATTACGAAGACCTGGAAAAACAAGGAAAGATTTCAAGGCGAGGATGGTGCACAGAAAAAATTTCTTATGGGATTCAATTGTCATGCGATGGAAAAATTCAGGCTATTTTAAGTTTGAAAAGAGAAGTGCAGGCAGGAAAAAAAACAATATTAAGTCCGCAGCCGTTATTTGTGCCGACGATGGTAACACGATCATCAGGTGTAGCTGCTAACTTTCTATGCGACAATTCCAAATACATGTTAGGGATCGACAAAGATGGAACAAGCAAAAGAATGCAGGAATGTTTTCAGGCGACGAAAGAAAAACATCTGCAGATATTACAGAATAGTCAGGGAGAAACTGCAAATGCAATTTGTGCATTCTTTGAAAGCTGGAAACCAGAGCAGGCCAAGGAAAATCCAGTAGTTGCCGAAACATGGGAGGAGCTGACAGAAGGAGGCAATCTGATTTTCTGGGTAAATGGGAAATATGCGCAGGAGGATGAGGAAGTTCAGAAAGCATGGGAAAAGACACAGGATCAGAAACAGGGAGAAGCAACCGGAATTTGTCTTGTGACAGGAAATTTGGATGAAATTTCCAGAATTCATAAAAATATTAAAGGTATTCCAGGTGCACAGAGCAGTGGAGCTTCGTTGATTTCATTTAATGAAAAAGCGTTTGAATCCTATGGAAAAACACAAAGTTACAATGCACCTGTTGGAAAATATGCAGAATTTGCTTATACTACATCGTTGAATTATCTTTTGACGCAAAAAAAGTATAAATTCTCATTAGGTGAGTCCATGGTTGTTTATTGGGCGGAAGGAGCTAAAACAGAATATCAGGATTTCTTTTCTACATTTCTGAATCCAACGAAGGATAATGAGGATATCGTGCATGACATATTGGAAAAGCTTACAGAAGGGCAATATATAGACGTAAAAGATATAAAAATCAATAAGGATCAGAAATTTTATGTTTTGTGTCTGTCACCAAATGCAGCAAGATTGTCCGTGAGATTTTTCTATGAAAATTCATTTGGAAATATGTTGGAAAATCTGGAAAAACATTACCAGCGGCTTAATATTCCCAAACTGAAAAAGGATGAAATAGATTATCTTGGGGTCGATGATTTGCTACAAGAGACAATCAATCAAAGAACCAAAAACAAAAAGGCTATTGCCCATATGGCAGCAATGGTGCTGGAGGCAATTCTTTCGGATAACAGATATCCGGCAAGCTTGTATATTGATACATTGATAAGAATACGTTCCGATCAGGGAGATGTAACCTGGGGAAGAGCAGCGATTATAAAAGCGTATCTTATTAAAAATTACAAATGGGAGGAAGGCGAAGCGTGTATGAATTCAGGAAAAACAAGTAATGATGTTGCTTTTAAATTAGGACAGGCTTTTTCGATCTTGGAGGCAATTCAGATTGGTGCGAATAAGATAAATACGAACAAAGAAATAAAATCTACCATTCGAGATCGTTATTTTAACTCTGCCTGCGTAACGCCAGCGATGGTATTTCCGATTTTGATGAGATTGAAAAACAGTCATATACGAAAATTGGAAAGAGATAAACCAAATTTGGCAAAATATTATGAGGATAGACTGAGAGAAATTTTCGAAGAAGTAGAATATTTTCCAAAAAGATTATCATTGGAAGAACAGGGAAAATTTATTTTGGGCTATTATCATCAGAAACAGAGCAAAAATGAAAAACAGGAGGAAAAATAAATGAGTGATGTAATCAAAAACAGATATGAATTTGTAATACTGTTTGATGTGGAAAATGGCAACCCAAACGGAGATCCAGATGCTGGAAATATGCCGCGTGTTGACCCTGAAAGTGGCTTAGGTCTTGTTACAGATGTGTGCCTGAAAAGAAAGATCAGAAATTATGTTGAAACCGTAAAAGAAGACGAGGATGGCTATAAAATCTATATTAAAAAAGATGTTCCGCTTAACCGAGGTGATCGGGAAGCATGCGTATCGGTGGGGGTCAATGAAACAGAAGACAAAAAAGTGACAGAAGAACTGAAAAAATTGAAAAGAAATGATCCGGATGCAGATGTAAAATTAAGAAATTATATGTGTGATCACTTTTTCGATATCCGAACCTTTGGTGCGGTCATGACGACCTTTGTGAAAGCATCACTGAACTGTGGTCAGGTAAGAGGCCCGGTGCAGATTGGATTTGCACGCAGTATTGATCCGATTATCAGTCAGGAAGTTACAATTACCAGAGTTGCCATCACAACGGAAAAGGATGCAGAAGATAAAAACACAGAGATAGGGCGTAAAAGTATTGTACCTTATGCATTATACCGTGCGGAAGGATTCATCTCAGCAAACCTTGCCCGTAAAGTAACGGGATTTACAGAAGAAGATCTTGATTTGCTGTGGGAAGCAATTATCAATATGTTTGAGCATGACCATTCTGCAGCGAGAGGCAAAATGGCGGTTCGTGAACTGATTGTATTCAAGCATAGTAAAGAACTTGGTGACTGCCCTGCATATAAGTTATTTGACGCGGTAGAAGTAAAAAGAAAGGAAGATGTAGAATATCCAAGAAAATATCAGGACTATACAGTTACTTTGCACAAAGAAGACATTCCTGAGTCAATTCAGGTGAAAAGGATGGTCTGATGGAATATACAGAAGATGAGTATCTGATGATATCCGGAATTCAGCATTTCAAATTCTGCCGAAGACAATGGGCATTGATTCATGTGGAGCAGCAGTGGGCTGAAAACGTACATACCGTCACGGGTGAACTAATGCATAAAAAGGCACACGATCCTTATTTGACAGAAAAACGGAAAGATACGATTATTGTTCGTGCGCTGCCGGTTTCTTCGAGAGAACTTGGAATCAGCGGGGAGTGTGATGTAGTTGAATTCCAGAAGTGTGAAGATGGAATTCAACTGCATGGACATAGAGGATTGTATTCTGTGTTTCCTGTGGAATACAAGAAAGGCAAACCTAAGCTTACGGAAGAAGACAAGCTTCAGGTGGTGGCACAGGCGTTATGTCTGGAGGAAATGTTTTCGACCAGAGTGGCGCAGGGAGCAATTTTCTATGGCGAAACAAGAAGACGGGAGCAGATAGAAATTACAGAAGAATTGCGGGAAGAAGTAATTCATATGTTGGCGGAAATGCATCAATATTATGCACGAAAGTATACACCAAAAGTGAAACCGAGCAAAGCATGTAATGCATGTTCACTAAAGGACATCTGCCTTCCGAAACTGAATAAGACGGTTTCAGTGAAAACCTATATCGAACAGAGACTGGAGGAAGAGGAATGAAAAAGCTATTAAATACGTTGTATGTTACTTCTGAGAACAGTTATCTGGGACTTGACGGGGAAAATATTGTTATCTATGAGGATGATAAAGAACTCGGAAGATTGCCGCTGCATAATTTGGAGAGTATTGTATCCTTTGGTTATCGTGGAGTAAGTCCGGCGTTAATGGGAGCTTGCTCGGATCGAAATATAGCATTGTGTTTTCTGACACCACAAGGAAAGTTTCTGGCTAGAGTAACGGGAAAAACAAAAGGAAATATTGTTCTGCGGGAACAGCAATACAATAGCTGCATGGATTCGAAAATCAGTCTTGAAATTGCGAAAAATTGTATTCTGGGAAAAGTATACAATGCAAGATGGGTACTGGAACGAGCGGTGCGAGACCACGGAATGCAGATTGATGCGGAGCGGGTCAAAACGGCGTCTATGAATCTGAAAAATTCTTTGAAGCTGATTCAAAATTGTGAGTCAAAAGAGCAGTTAAGAGGATTTGAGGGTGAAGCAGCAAGTGTTTATTTTGGCGTGTTTGACGAATTGATTTTGCAGCAGAAGAAAGATTTCAAGTTTGAAGGGCGGAACAAAAGACCGCCTATGGATAACATGAATGCAATGCTGTCATTTGTGTATACGCTTCTGACGAATAATATTGCAGCGGCGTTGGAAGGGGTCGGTCTGGATCCTTACATGGGCTATCTGCATACCGAAAGACCGGGCAGAGCTTCGCTGGCACTGGATATGATTGAAGAACTTAGAGCTGTTATGGCGGATCGCTTTGTGCTGTCACTTGTTAATAAGAAAATCGTCAATGGAAAGAATTTTACCAGAAAAGAAAATGGCGCAGTTTTGATGGACGATGAACTTCGAAAGAAACTGCTGACAGAGTGGCAGAATAAGAAAAAAGAAACAATTATGCATCCCTATCTAAACGAAAAAGTGGAATGGGGAATGGTTCCTCATGTGCAGGCGATGCTGCTCGCAAGATATCTGCGAGGGGATCTGGACAGCTATCCTGTATTTTTGTGGAAGTGAGGTGGGAGGATGCTGGTATTGATCACATATGATGTCAATACGGAAACTGATGCGGGGAAAAAACGTTTACGTAAAGTCGCCAAACAATGTACCAACTACGGAAGACGGGTGCAAAATTCTGTATTCGAATGTATATTGGATAATGCACAGTGTATTGTATTAAAATCTATTTTAGCAGACATTATCGATGAAGAAAAAGACAGTCTTCGGTTTTATTATCTGGGAAACAATTATAAAACTAAAGTTGAACATATCGGTGTAGAACGTGGTACAGCTATAGATCAGGTGTTGATTTTTTAGGTGCGAATCGGTAGTACACAGAAAAAGCCCGGGAGATTCGCACCTGAAAAAGTGCACAAAAGGTGCTGGAATTGAGAAGATGGGGAAGAAAAGAATGGAAAGGGAAGGAGGAGAAAGATGAAGCGTTGTGAGAAATGGTTAAAAACATAGGGTGAATTTTAGATAAAATTGAAGTCGCTCCCCTCGCGGGAGCGTGGATTGAAATTATGCTCTTAAACGGTACCTTCAGGTATATACCGTCGCTCCCCTCGCGGGAGCGTGGATTGAAATTTCCTGACGTAGTACGCGGTATTGATATCCGTGATGGTCGCTCCCCTCGCGGGAGCGTGGATTGAAATCGGTGATTCCGCCTCCGTATTTTTCGTAGGCATCCGTCGCTCCCCTCGCGGGAGCGTGGATTGAAATTCTGAATCCTTGAATATGTCTCGCGCGAATACAGGGTCGCTCCCCTCGCGGGAGCGTGGATTGAAATTAAGACCTCTTTCGCAGTCTGTCCGTCGAAGATATGTCGCTCCCCTCGCGGGAGCGTGGATTGAAATATTTTGTTACTGTATTTTACGATTTCTTTTGACGTCGCTCCCCTCGCGGGAGCGTGGATTGAAATCTTATGCTCGCACCCCTACGGGGCAAGGGGTTGACGTCGCTCCCCTCGCGGGAGCGTGGATTGAAATAACTGCCCGCTTTTGCTATGCGAAATAAGCTTCTAGTCGCTCCCCTCGCGGGAGCGTGGATTGAAATGCGCTGCAATATAGCACGCTTCTGCGCCTGCATCGTCGCTCCTCTCGCGGGAGCGTGGATTGAAATTTCTGCGTTCCGCGGATCGCGGCTGAGTATTGCGTCGCTCCCCTCGCGGGAGCGTGGATTGAAATTGGATAACAAGTTTAAGGTTGGCGCCGCAAAGGAGTCGCTCCCCTCGCGGGAGCGTGGATTGAAATAAAGATGCGGCCGGAATGCTGCGTAAGGTTCCGAACGTCGCTCCCCTCGCGGGAGCGTGGATTGAAATCACATGATCGAGAGAACCGAAAAAGGGATCTACAGTCGCTCCCCTCGCGGGAGCGTGGATTGAAATACGAAGAAAGAATTTGAAAAAGTCCGAAAAATCCGTCGCTCCCCTCGCGGGAGCGTGGATTGAAATCCGTGTGCTATAATGTGTATGTTGATAAGTGGATGTCGCTCCCCTCGCGGGAGCGTGGATTGAAATTTCCAGGCTGTCAACCTTTGTTGTTACATCTTCGTCGCTCCCCTCGCGGGAGCGTGGATTGAAATACACGTTTTCCGGACACCTGGTTTGTGGCAAGTGTCGCTCCCCTCGCGGGAGCGTGGATTGAAATACGGGTACGGTCAAAAGCGTAACGTCCGAGGGGCCGTCGCTCCCCTCGCGGGAGCGTGGATTGAAATTCCGAGTATTAAGGAGGGCGAGCAGATGGCAAAACGTCGCTCCCCTCGCGGGAGCGTGGATTGAAATTTTTTTTCCGCACGTCAGTCTCAGCTCTGGCATGTCGCTCCCCTCGCGGGAGCGTGGATTGAAATGATGATATCCTTGCCGGCGCGGACTTCTCTTTCGTCGCTCCCCTCGCGGGAGCGTGGATTGAAATGTTACCACATAGAATGGAGTCTGATCCAGAAAAAGGTCGCTCCCCTCGCGGGAGCGTGGATTGAAATCATATCTGGAATGATGACAAGAGCTATGATAAAACGTCGCTCCCCTCGCGGGAGCGTGGATTGAAATAATGTTAAATTTCCAATAAGTTATTACCGATGTACCATGTCGCTCCCCTCGCGGGAGCGTGGATTGAAATTTGTTTTTTCCGGCATCATTCCGACAATAGAGACTGTCGCTCCCCTCGCGGGAGCGTGGATTGAAATCAAAATACAGTAGGTGTCATAAACTCGTTAGGACGGTCGCTCCCTTTAGGGGAACAAAGGTTGAAATACGCCATACGGTAGCACAATATCAGATACGATCGCTGCTATCTTAGCAGAAGAAAGAATGGAAATTTGACGCGAGTCATCGGAAAAGAAAAAGGAAATGGTCACTCACCTCGTGGGAGCATGAGTTAAAATAAGGAGGTGCGCGAGGATACTGCCCTACGATTGCAAAGTGTTCTCTAAGGAGTGAAATGTGTTTGACACGAAAGGCAAACAATGTTAATCTATAACTAGCGT
>OCPP01001524.1_pt1 | contig 12047 bp, 5 predicted proteins | sample 1538211 | NCBI WGS metagenome assembly OCPP01 (sample SAMEA2580193, study PRJEB22360) | human gut metagenome | biome: human gut; feature: human-associated habitat; material: faeces | place: Denmark | collected 2008/2010
GTCAACGCAATCCACTCAGTCAACGCAATCCACTCAGTCAACGCAATCCACTCAGTCAACGCAATCCACTCAGCCTACGCAGCCTACGCAGTCCGCGCCGAACCTTTCCGACGACGTCGCACCATTGCGCGATACCGACACCGAGCAGAGTCACGGCCCATCCAATACATCCCGTCACTTCACGCCTCGTACCGTCCGCGAGTGGGGCAGTGCCGCCCGCGCTTGGGCTGCCGCGTTTTTCGACTACCTGTCTGACTCGTTCCGCCCGATTCTGGGTGTACTGCTCGGTGCCTCGCTGGTCATCGCCATCGTCAACGTGATCGTTGCACTCGGCATTGTGCCTGATGGCGAGACGTCCACCGGTTGGATACTACTCAAGGCGATTTGGGAGGGTGTGTTCACCGTTCTGCCGATTATGATCGCTTACAATGCGGCCAAGAAACTGGACGTCGACCCTTGGCTCGGCGGTGCGATTATGGCCGCGCTTATGACCCCGCAGCTTACTGGCGTGATGTCCGGAATGTCCGGGACGTCCGTATCCAGCGCTCTCTCCGGGGAGATTCAATGCTCGGCCACCGCCGTATTCGGCGCCGAAACCTGCACCGTGTCGGCGTTCGGCATACCGATTCAACTCAACGACTACAGTGGCAACATCTTCGTACCATTGCTCATGGCCGCCGTGCTCGCCGTGGTCTACCGCGGGCTGAAGCGCGTCATTCCCGACAGCGTACAGCTGGTGTTCGTGCCATTCCTCTCACTGGTCGTCGTTTTTGCGCTCACCATACTGGTTATCGGGCCTCTGGGAATATGGCTCGGCAGCGGGCTGGGAGCGGCCACAGCATGGCTTAACGCGCACGTGCCATTCCTGTTCGCGCTCATCATCCCGATGCTCTACCCGTTTCTCGTGCCGCTCGGTCTGCACTGGCCGTTGAACGCCCTGATACTGATGAACATTCAGACGCTCGGCTACGACTTCGTCCAAGGTCCGATGGGTGTATGGAACTTCGCCTGCTTCGGTGCCACCGCCGGCGTGCTCGTGCTGGCCGTACGCGGCAAGGATTCGGCCATGCGGCAGACCGCGGTGGGGGCGTTGCTCGCGGGATTGCTGGGTGGCGTTTCGGAACTGAGCCTGTACGGCATCCATCTGCATCACCGCCGCGTCTACCGCTGGCTGCTCGCCGGCTGCGCGGCCGGCGGAGTGACCAGCGCGGTGTTCGGCTGGCTGTTCCCGTCCGTGCTGCCATCCGGCCAGATGGTCCGGGGCGTTACGACTACGGCATTCGCCTTCTCCTCGTTGCTGACGATTCCGGTGTTCGATCGGATGTGGGTGTACGCGCTGTCCATCGCCGTTGCGTTTGTAATGGCGATGGTGTTGACGGTGTTGTTCGGGTACCGCACGCCGTCGCGCGCCACCAAGACGCAGATGGTCTCGGCAGACGAGAACGCACGCCCGCAGGATATGGCGAGGGGGATTGACACGACCGTGTCGGATGTGGAGTCTGCGGAAGATTCTCCATCGCGGGCTGCCCCTGATCGGGCTCTTGACTCCAACGCCATCTTGTCGCCGGTCGCCGGCCGGCTGGTGAATCTGGAAGCGACTGGCGATCCGGTGTTCGCCTCCCGCGCGCTGGGGGAGGGCGTAGGCGTCGTGCCGGAGACGACCGGTGAGACAGCCGTGCTCGCACCGGTCAGTGGCATGCTGAAAACCGTGGCCCGAACCGGCCATGCCTTCGGCATTAAAACCGATGGCGGCATCGAGGTGCTGGTTCATATCGGCATTGACACCGTCGATATGGATGGCGAGGGATTCGCTGTGGTCGTGGCTAAAGGCGAGCGGATCGCGGCGGGAGAGCCACTGGCCACCGTGGATTTCGGCAAAGTCGCGGCGGCCGGGCACAGCGTTGTGGTGGTGGTGACGGTGGTCAACGCCGCTGAACTGACCGTGGTCACGCCGTTGATCGGCGACGGTAGCGGCGACAACAACGGCGGTGACTGCAAAACCGTATCAGCCGGCAGCCCGATCATCGATGTGGAACAATGACGTTGCGAAAGGATGCCATGGAAATACTGCGAGTGTTCAACAACAACGTCGTGCTCGCCAAAGGCGGCGACGGCGGTGAGGTGATTCTCACCGGCCGTGGACTGGGGTTCCAGGCCAAGCCGGGGCAGACGGTCGACGAGTCGAAAGTCGTGCGCACCTTCGTGCCGTCGGACGGGCGTGACCCGGACCATCTGGCGCAGATGCTGGCGGACATTCCGCCCGAAATCATCCGCGTGGTCGTCGAATCCATGCAGGAAGCCGGACTGGGGGAGCGTGAGACCGGCAGCACCACGCTGGTCATGGCCTTGTCGGATCACGTGGCGAATGCGGTGGAGCGGTGGGCGATAAGCATCGACATTACCTACCCGCTGCTCGGCGAGGTGAGCAACCTGTACCCGCAGGAATACGCGCAGGGGCGTGCGATGCTCGCATCGCTCAATGCGCGGCTCGACGTCACGCTGCCGGACGGCGAGGCCACCGCGCTTGCCATGCATCTGGTCAACGCCGGCTTCGCCACCGGCGACCTGTCCTATACGTATACGATGACGGGCGTGATCCAGCAACTGCTTGACATTATCGACCACAGCTACGGCATCACGTTGGACCGCAGTTCCGTGAATGTGGGCAGGTTCATCACCCATCTGCGTTACCTGTTCGTACGCATCCACCAGCACCAGCAACTGACGGATGAGCCGGCACCGGTGATGAAGGTGATTCGTGAGTCCTATCCCGCCGCGCTACGATGCGCGCGAACCATCGCCTCCCTGCTCGAACTGCGCCTCGACACGGATATCAGCGACGACGAAACCGCCTATCTGGCAATGCACGTCGCCCGAGTCACCGGCCACGCATCGTAGCGGATCAGCGAATCGGCTCGAGCGTGCCGGTCATTTCGGCGAAATCCGAGGTGGCGTTTGAGGCAGCGGCCTGTGCGGTCTTTTCCAGCGCGGAGGCGTCGGGTACGCGCACGATCAGCGCGCGATGATCCACTGAGAAACGAATATGTTTGGTCTCCGGTAGCATGTCGCCGTCCACCTGCGCTTTGGCCGGCTTTTCCAATGTGATTTCGGCACTGACGCCCTGAACCTGTTCGATGGTCGAGTTCGTGGACAGCGGGTTCTGTTCGGGCTTGCCGATGATCGTCTGGTGCACCACGTCGCCGAACAGGTTGGCCCAGCCGAGGATGCCGCCGGTGGTGTCGATGATTTCGAAGTCCAGCAGACCATCGTCATAGGATGCCGCCGGCATCAGCGAGAACATGGGAATCTGGCCGCAGTTGCCGGCCATCACCGTGCGGAAATCGAGATTCTTGATGGTGTGGGTCGAGCCGTCGGCGCTGGTGACTGTCAGCGTGCCGCGGAACTTCGGCGCGAACAGGTTCTTCACGCCGCCCACGAAGTAGGCGAGCCAGCTGATGTTCGCCTTGAGCTCGGGGTTGGTGTCGTCGATCATGGCCGCATCGAAGCCGATGCCGGCGATGATGAGGAAGGCGTGGCCGTGGTCGTCCTCCGGGTGGTCGAGCAGGGTGAGACGGCCCATGTCCACCAGGCGGGAGCCGTGGGAGGTGGCCACGGTCAGCGCGGCGTCGATATCGTCCACGGGAACGCCCATATTGCGGGCAAACAGGTTGCCGGTGCCGATGGGGATGATGCCCAGCGCATGGCCGGTGCCGGAGACGGCGCTCGCCACCGTGCGCACCGTGCCGTCGCCGCCGACCGCGATCACCACGTCGGCGCCGTCCTCCAGCGCCTCAAGCGCGCAGACCCTGCCGTCCTTGTCAAGCTGGGTGTCGTAGAAGCGGATGCGATTGAGCCCCTTGGCCTCGCAGAACCTCTGGATATGCAGCCTGCGGGCTTCGGCCTGCGGTTTGGACGGATTCACGATGAAGGCGTACTGCACCTCGTCGTCCCGGCGCTTCTCCAGCGTCTGAGCCAGCTTGCGGCGGCGCTGCGCGCGCAGAGCGATGACGATGACGGCGATGAGCACCACCACAATGGCGATTGCGGCGATGATCAGAAACACGGTGAGGGCAGGCTGAGGCATGGCTCCTATTGTTATCGGTGGGGAGGTCGTTTGCGGCCATGGTGCGCCGTACGTGAACATTTCCTGCACGCAACAGCCCCGTGGGGCGTGATTATGGTTCAATCGCGTCTCATCTGACGAAATTGGCCGGGTGGACCCGTCCGCGGACTTTCCCGGGCTTCCCTGTGATTTCCGCGTGACTCCCGCGCATTCGGCCATTGTCGGTGTCTGCTTACGCGGCTAGTCTGGTGCCCATGCTTGATATTCAATTCATCCGTGAACACACCGATATCGTCAAGGAATCCCAGCGCAAGCGCGGCGAGTCCGTGGAACTCGTCGACGAAGTGCTCTCCTCCGACACCGCACGTCGTGAGGCGCTGAAGGCCTTCGAAGAGGCTCGCGCCCAGCAGAAGGAAATCGGCAAGAAAGTCGCCTCCGCCCCGGCGGACGAGAAGGCCAAGCTCATCGCCGAAACCAAGGAACTGTCCCAGAAGGTCTCCGAATACAAGTCCAAGGCCGATTCCGCAGCCGAGGAATACACCACCGCCATGTGGAAGCTCTCCAACATCGTGGAGCCCGAAGCTCCCGAAGGCGGCGAGGATGACTACGTGGTCGTCAAGAAGGTTGGCCAGATTCGCGACTTCGCGGCCGAAGGCTTCGAGCCCAAGGACCACCTGACCCTCGGCACCGGCGTGGCCGGCATCGACATGCGCCGCGGCGTCAAGGTCGGCGGCTCCCGCTTCTATTTCCTGCGTGGCCAGGTGGCCCGCATGCAGATTGCCATGCTCACCATGGCCGTGGACCAGGCCGAAGAGCACGGCTTCACGCTGGCCATCACCCCGACGCTCGTGCGCCCCGAGGTCATGCGCGGCACCGGCTTCCTGAACTCCCACGCCGACGAGATCTACCGTCTGCGCGAGCCCGATGACCAGTACCTGGTCGGCACTTCCGAAGTGGCGCTCGCCGGCATGCACGAGAACGAGATCCTCGACCTCGGCAACGGCCCGCTGCGCTACTGCGGTTGGTCCTCCTGCTACCGCCGCGAGGCCGGTGCCGCAGGCAAGGATACTTCCGGCATCATCCGCGTCCACCAGTTCGACAAGGTGGAGATGTTCGTCTACGCCAAGCAGGAGGACTCCTACAAGGAGCATGAGCACCTGCTGGCCATGGAACAGGAGATGCTCGCCAAGGGCGAGGGGCCATACCGCATCATCGATACCGCCGCCGGCGACCTCGGTTCCTCCGCCGCCCGTAAGTTCGACTGCGAGGCTTGGGTGCCGACCCAGGGCCGTTACCGCGAGCTCACCTCCACCTCGAACTGCACCGAGTACCAGGCTCGCCGCCTGAACATCCGCGAGCGTATGGAAGACGGCGGCACCCGCCCGGTCTCCACCCTGAACGGCACGTTGGCCACCACCCGTTGGCTGGTCGCCATCATGGAGAACCACCAGCAGAAGGACGGCTCCATCGAGATCCCGAAGGCCATGCGCGCCTACATGGGCGGCAAGGAAGTTATCGAGCCCACGAAGTGGGAGGCCTGAGTCTCATCGTGCTTTAGCTCCCTCTGATGAGGGAGCTGTCAGCGTAGCTGACTGAGGGAGAGATTACTGAGGGAGAGATCGCTGATAGCCAGCAGGCGAATCCAAGACCGACCGCACTGCCGAATATCAACATCCCTCCCTTCTGTATAATGAATACTTGCGCGTGTGAACGCGCATCAGGACAGGTGTCTGAGCGGCCTAAAGAGACGGTCTTGAAAACCGTTGAGGGGCAACCCTCCGCGAGTTCGAATCTCGCCCTGTCCGCGAACCGAGGCCTGGGCAACATGCCCAGGCCCTTTTTCTTTTTCTGGAACCTGTCTTCTTGATCGCCACCGGGGTGCTGATATATTGGTTTGTGATGCCGTAACATGCGGTGTCCCCGTTGATATGACGGGCCAATCGGCGTGAGCCGATAAGAAAAGGCCCGACGTTTGCAGCATCGGGCCTTTGCGTTGATTACCGGCTTGCGCCTTTAATCAACAAGGTTGCAAGATGAATCATATCACGATGCACGGTAGTCTGACCGTGAACGGGCGCACCGTGATCGTCCATGTGGGCGATGGCTAGGCGAACGCCACGGTTGACGGCACGCACTTCAACGTGCGTAGCCTGTGGCAGCTCTACCAGTTGCTGAGACTGCTCGTGTAGCGTCTCATTAAGGTGCGGTGCCCCCTGGTCGGGTATCGCGCCGGCGACCTGAAAACCGATAATGTTGGCAAGTGCTTGCAATTTGCGGTGGACGATTGCAAGCTAACGTCTTGGATTGTTGCCGCTATCCAATATCTCATTAGGCCTACCGGTGGACCAAAAGTACGTTGCTTTGTAAGGGGAGTTAATGAAATGAACAAACTCGCACAATCGAGCATCGAACCGGTTTAATGCTACTCGCCTCAACGGGACGCGCGGTAATTGTTAGCTAAGTTGACAATAAAAGAATGAGGGCATACATTAGTAATCAGTCATCACACTGAGATGATGATTTCACTACGAAGGAGTAGAGATATGGTATCTCGCAATAAGCGCATCGTGGCTGCTTTTGCCGCGGTAGCAGCAATGGGAATGGGCTTGGCCGGTTGCGGCGGCAGCGACACTGCCGGCGACACGAAGTCCGGCAGCGATGGCGGTGTGGTCAACATCACCTATATGCATCGTCTGCCCGATTCCGAAGGCATGACCTTGGTCAACGACATTGTGGCCAAGTGGAACAAGGAGCACCCGAACATTCAGGTCAAGGCCACCAAGTTCGATGGCAATGCCGCCGACATGATCAAGAAGCTCGAGACCGACGTCAAGGCTGGCAATGCGCCGGATTTGGCTCAGGTCGGTTACGCCGAGGTTCCTGAGGTCTTCACCAAGGGCCTTCTGCAGGATGTCACCGATGAGGCCGCCAAGTACAAGGACGATTTCGCCTCCGGCCCGTTCGCACTGATGCAGGTGGACGGCAAGACCTACGGTCTGCCGCAGGACACCGGCCCGCTGACTTACTTCTACAACGCCGCTGAATTTGAGAAGCTCGGCATCACCGTGCCGAAGACCGCTGACGAGCTCATTGAGACCGCCAAGAAGACCGCTGCCCAAGGCAAGTACATCATGACCTTCACACCTGATGAGGCCATGATGATGATGTCCGGCCAGGCCGGCGCTTCCGGTCCGTGGTACAAGGTCGACGGCAACTCCTGGGTTGTCAACACCCAGACTAAGGGCTCCAAGGCCGTGGCCGATGTCTACCAGCAGCTGATCGACAACAAGGCCGCCCTCACCAACCCGCGTTGGGATGCATCGTTTGATAACTCCATCCAGTCCGGTCAGCTGATCGGCACCGTGGCCGCCGCTTGGGAAGCCCCACTGTTCATCGATTCCGCCGGTGGCACTGGTGCTGGTGAGTGGAAGGTCACCCAGCTCGGTGACTGGTTCGGCAATGGCACCAAGACCGGCGCCAATGGTGGTTCCGGTGTGGCCGTGCTCAAGGGTTCCAAGCACCCGGCCGAAGCCATGGAGTTCCTTGACTGGTTCAACACCCAGGTTGATGACCTTGTCTCCCAGGGCCTTGTCGTGGCCGCTACCACCGCGGATGCCAAGACCCCGCAGAAGTGGTCCGACTACTTCAGCGGACAGGATGTCATGGCTGAGTTCAAGACCGCGAACGACAACATGGGTGACTTCACCTACATGCCTGGCTTCTCCGCAGTCGGCGCTGCAATGAAACAGACCGCCGCCAAGGCTGCCGATGGTTCTGCCAAGGTTTCGGATGTGTTCGACACCGCTCAGAAGACCTCGGTGGATACGCTGAAGAACCTCGGTCTGTCCGTCAAGGAGTGACCTCACTAGGTCTTGTCAACGGGCCGGCTTGAAATAGCCGGCCGGCCAAGACCTTCGATGCCCCGCATCACCATAGCGAAAGGCCGGGGCACATACTCCGGCCTTCCGTATTGTTTGGGGGTATTGCTGCAGGGGCGCTGTGGCCCTTGTCATTTGTTTTACTGTTCTTTGCAAAGACAGGTTTTGTATTATGACTGCATCCACTACTCAGGCGAAGGGCAAAGCACCTAGGCGTGCTGCCGCCAAGCCGAAGCGGTCCGGCGCTCAGAAGCGCGAGAACCGCACCGGCTGGGCGTTCATGGCACCGTTCGCCGTCCTGTTCACTTTCGTGTTCATCTTGCCCATCATCTGGGCCATCTATTCCAGCTTCTTCCGTCAGGTCACCGAGGGCGGTGGCGCATACGGCGGTGGCGAGCTGGTCAATAAATTCGTAGGATTCCAGAACTTCCAGTATGCTATTACTTCCGGCAACTTCTGGTCCGGCGTCGGCAGGGTGCTGATCTACACCCTGATTCAGGTGCCGATCATGATCATCGCCGCACTGGCGTTGGCCATCGTCATCGACTCGTTCGTGGTCAAGCATGTCACCGGTTTCCGTCTGGGCTACTTCCTGCCCTACGCCATCCCCGGCGTCGTGGCCTCGATTATCTGGGTCTACCTGTACAACGGCCAAATCTCGCCGATCGTCAAGGGACTTGCCGCCATCGGCGTCAATGTGGACTTCTTCAACAAGAACATCGTGCTCGGCTCGATGGCCAACATCACCACATGGACCTTCACCGGCTACAACATGCTGATTTTCCTTGCCGCACTGCAGGCCATCCCGCATGACCTCTATGAGGCCGCCCGTATCGACGGCGCCAATGGTTGGCAGATTGCCACGAAGATCAAGCTGCCGAACGTGCGTGGCGCGGCCCTGCTGGCCATGCTGCTTTCCATCGTCGGCACCATTCAGCTGTTCAACGAACCGCAGATCATGTCTACGGCTGATCCGGGTATTTCCAAGTCGTATACACCGATGATGATGGCCATGAACACTTCTCAGGGCACCATTACCCCGTCTGGTGACGGTCCGGCCTCGGCCATCGCCATTGTCATGGCTCTGATCGCAGGTGTGCTTGCCGTGCTGTACACCTTGGCCGAAAGGAAGGTGAACGAGTAATGAGCTCCGCAACCGTTGAAGCACGCGCCCGCAAAAAGGCCGAGCGCAAGCTCGAAAAGCAGCGTCAGGCTGCGCAACACGATTTGCCTCGCTCCATGCGACCGTCCGCGGCCGTGAAGACCCTCACCGTGGTGCTGCTGGTACTGGTGTTGATCTACTTCCTGTTCCCGATTTACTGGGCCATCATCGCGTCCACCAAGACGCCGGCCCAGATGACCGGTAGCAACGGCATGTGGTTTGCTGTGCCGCTTGACCAGCTGCCCAATGCCATCGCCACTAACTATTCCAAGCTGCTTGGCTGGACTCGTGGCAACTTCTGGCGCTGGGTGCTGAACTCCCTAATCTACTCGGGCGTCTCGGCATTGATCGGCACCATCGTGTCTGTGATGGCTGGCTACGCCACCGCAAAATTCAACTTCCCCGGCAAGAACGCGGCCCTCGGCTACGATGGTGCCTGCATGCTCATGCCGTCCGCCCTGCTGACCATCCCGATGTACTCGATCTTCCACACGTTGCACCTGACCAACACTATGCTCTCGATCATCATCCCGTGCTGCGTTTCGCCGTTCGGCTTCTTCCTAGGCCGCACGTACGCACAGAGTTCGGTGCCGGACGAACTGCTTGAAGCCGCCCGCATCGACGGCGCGAGCGAGGCGAGGATCTTCTTCACCATCGTACTGAGGCTCCTGGCCCCGGCCATGGTGACGATTTTCCTGTTCCTGTTCGTGGCCACGTGGAACAACTTCCTGCTGCCGTTGATGATGGTGTCTTCCGACACCTTGAAGCCCGTGACCCTCGGTCTGTACGGCATGGTCTCGCTGGCCACGTTCACCGATCGCGGCGCCCTGATGATGGGTGCGTTGCTCGGCGTGCTGCCCGTGATCGTGCTGTTCCTCGGCCTCCAGCGCTACTGGCAGTCCGGCCTCGCCGCCGGTGCCGTCAAGGGCTAACCAATCCGCTGCCCGGCATGTCGTGTCACTCCTTCCGGTGCCGGGCAACGTCCCTCCCATATTCAGTGACACGATTCCAATCGTCCGGCGTCACCGTAAGCGTCAAGGATCTACGCAGTCAGGGTCCCAGGGCCCGCGATGACGCCGGTCATTTTGTATGCGACGAATTCGTCGCTTTGTAGTTTTTTGATGACCAACCCCACAAAGGAGCACTCATGACCAGCACCGGCCGCTTCACGCTGCCCAGTGAAGAGAATTTTGCCGAAAAGACCAAGGAACTCGCCGAATTGTGGGGTGCGGACGCCATCCGCAACTCCGACGGCACGCATCTGGACGAGGCAGTGCTCGCTCTTGGCAAGAAAATCTACAGCGCCTACTTCCCGACCCGCGCCCACAACGAGTGGATCACCCTGCACATGGACGAGACCCCGCAGGTCTACCTGCTGACCGCCCGTATCCTGGCCGAGTCCAACGCGGTGGATGTGCCGCTGATGGACGGTTTCTTCGAGGAACAGCTCAAGCCTAACCGTGACGCCGACCCTCATAAGTACTGGGAAGTCGTGGACCGCACCACGGGCGAGGTCGTGGACCCGTCCGGCTGGACGCTCGACCCGGGCGAGGACACCGTGCACGTGACCGCTGCCGTGCCGATGCACGAATACACGGTGAGTTTCCTGGCCTACATCATCTGGGACCCGGTCGAGATGTACAACCACCTGACCAATGATTGGGGAGACAAGGAACACGAGATTCCGTTCGACATCTACCATCCGGCCACCCGCAAGTTCGTGTTCGATACGTTCGAGCAGTGGCTGAAGGACAGCCCGCAGGTGGATGTGGTGCGTTTCACCACGTTCTTCTACCAGTTCACGCTCCTGTTCGATGCCAAGCGTCGCGAAAAGGTGGTCGACTGGTTCGGTTGCGCCTGCACCGTGAGCCCGCGCGCATTGGACGATTTCGAGAAGGAGTACGGTTACCGTCTGCGTCCGGAGGACTTCGTGGACGGCGGTGCCTACAACTCCGCATGGCGCGTGCCCAGAAAAGCCCAGCGCGACTGGATCGACTTCCTCTCCGGCTTCGTGCGCGAAAACGTCAAGCAGCTCGCCGACATGTCCCACGCCGCCGGCAAAGAGGCGATGATGTTCCTCGGCGACCAGTGGATCGGCACCGAACCGTACAAGGACGGATTCGACGAACTCGGCCTGGACGCCGTGGTCGGTTCCATCGGCGACGGCACCACCACCCGCATGATCGCCGATATTCCGGGCGTCAAGTACACCGAAGGCCGCTTCCTGCCGTACTTCTTCCCCGACACGTTCTACGAGGGCAACGATCCGAGCATCGAAGGCCTCGACAACTGGCGCAAGGCCCGCCGCGCGATCCTGCGCTCGCCGATCAGCCGCATGGGCTACGGCGGCTACCTCTCCCTGGCCGCCAAGTTCCCGAAGTTCGTGGACACGGTGACCCATATCGCCAACGAATTCCGCGACATCCACGACCGCACCGGTGGGGTGGCCGCCGAAGGTGAGCTCAACGTGGCGATTCTGAATTCCTGGGGCAAGATGCGCTCCTGGATGGCGTTCACCGTGGCACACGCCCTGCCCAACAAGCAGACCTACTCCTACTACGGCATTCTGGAATCCCTGTCCGGCATGCGCGTGAACGTGCGGTTCATCAGCTTCGACGACGTACTCGCGCATGGCATCGATAGCGATATCGACGTAATCATCAACGGCGGCCCGGTCGACACCGCATTCACCGGCGGCGATGTGTGGACCAACCCGAAGCTCGTGGAAACCGTGCGCGCCTGGGTGCGTGGCGGCGGCGCGTTCGTGGGCGTGGGCGAGCCGAGCTCGGCACCGCGCTTCCAAACGGGCCGGTTCTTCCAGCTGGCCGACGTGATTGGCGTGGACGAGGAGCGCTATCAGACCCTTTCGGTGGACAAGTATTTCCCGCCGGTGGTGCCGGACCACTTCATCACCGCCGATGTGCCGGTCGACCCGGCGGCCCGC
>OCPP01001541.1_pt1 | contig 11941 bp, 10 predicted proteins | sample 1538211 | NCBI WGS metagenome assembly OCPP01 (sample SAMEA2580193, study PRJEB22360) | human gut metagenome | biome: human gut; feature: human-associated habitat; material: faeces | place: Denmark | collected 2008/2010
ACATCCACCCCGCACCCCAAAACCCCATAGGAATCTCCGCCTTCCTCCAATGCTCCTATCTGTCCGGCTCCATCAATCCCTTTTGCCATACCGCTTATGATCTGCGCTCCTGCACTTGCCAGTTTTTTTGCAAATTCCTTTGTCAATTGTCTCCCATAAGGACTGCATTCTCGTGCTCCTACAATCGCCACTGAAAACCTGTCTTCTTTCGGCAGTCTCCCCTTTACATAAAGCGCATATGGCGGTGAACTGATTTGCTTTAATTTTTCCGGATAATCGCTGTGAAAAAACGGATAAAACTGAATTTTCTTCTGTTGCATCCTCTCATATTCTTCCTCCAAATCCCATGTTTCTATACTTTTCCGAATAATTTGAGCATCCTTTTCTTCCACTCCAAGTGCTTGTAAGCCTGTTTCTTCTATATAATATAACTCTTGTGCACTCACCAAGCGCTCTCGAATTCTTTTCTTTTTCTGATTGCCAATTCCTTTTATATTTGCAAACCAATATTCATATTTCATCCTGTCACCTGCCCCAATATTTTTTATCCAATGTCCTGTATCCGATCGCCTCTCTCAAATGCGCCAAACCGATTTTCTCCTCGCCCGCCAAATCTGCAATTGTTCTGGCGACACAGAGGATTTTATGATACATTCTCGCTGTGAGATTTAACTTTTCAAACGCCTGCCGCATCATGTTTTCCTCCTCGCTTCCAAGAATACAGTAGCGCTTTATCTTCTCTGCATTCAACTGTGAATTTGTTGTAATCCCCTCCCCTTTATACCGTTCCTTTTGCCGTTCTCTTGCCATGATCACACGCTCTCGGATATCCTTTGAAGACTCTTCACGGGCTCCCTGTAAATCCTCGTAAGCCACACGTTCAGCCTCAACACAGATATCAATTCGATCCAATAGCGGCTGACTGATCTTACTTAAATACGCTTGAATCTGAGTCGACGTACAAAGGCACTTATTCAAATCAGGATAGTTTCCACAAGGACATGGATTCATAGCCGCCACCAGCAAAAATTCTGCCGGAAAATGATACACTCCCCGATTTCTTATGATTTTTATAAAATGTTCCTCAAGTGGCTGTCTTAGCATTTCCAGCACCGGCTTTTGAAATTCTGCAATCTCATCCAAAAACAAAACACCTTTATCTGCCAAACTAATCTCTCCCGGCCGAGGTATCAGACCGCCCCCTATCAACGCAGACGTTGTCGTTGTATGATGTACCTCCCGAAATGGCCGTTCCAAAATCAATGGCTGGTTTGCATTCAATCCTCCAACAATACTGTAAAGCTTTGTCAATTCCATGCTTTCTTCTTTTGTCAGCGGTGGCAAAATCGTCGGTATCCGCTTTGCAATCATTGTTTTTCCAGCTCCCGGCGGTCCGATCATCAACATATTGTGGTTCCCTGCAACTGCCACCTCGGCCGCCCGCTTTGCAAGCTTTTGCCCTTTGATATCCTGATAATCCAATTCGTATGTATGCTCTCCTGCATCTCTCACCGTTCTTGTCTCCGTAGGATCTGCAGCAACGCCCTCATTGAGCACATCGCATGCCGCTTTTAAATTTTCCACTCCGATCACTTCAATTCCCTCGACAAGCTTTCCTTCACTTTCATTTTCTTTTGACACCACACAGGATTGAAAACCATGTTTTTTTGCCTCCAGGACAATCGGCAGAATTCCCGGCACACTTCTCACCCTTCCGTCAAGGCTTAGCTCCCCAACAAAAACTGTTTTTTCAAGCCTCTCCTGACTTACCAATCCAAGTGATGCCAAAATTGACACCGCTATCGGAAGGTCAAATGCTGTCCCTCTCTTTCTGACATCTGCCGGTGAAAGATTCACAACAATCTTCTTCGCCGGAATCACAAGCCCCGAATTGCGAATTGCCGTTCGTACCCGTTCTCCTGCCTCTTTTACTTCTGAGGATAAATATCCTACCATATGAAACATCGGTAATCCATTGCTTAAATCCGCCTCCACATCAATAAATTCTACCTGTAATCCTTGTAGTGCAGCGGATAATACTGTGCTAAACAATCATTTGCACGCTCCTTTCTTTATTCCTTTTTTCTTAGTTGAAATCTCTGGCAGAACTGCCTGATAGTACTATAGAAGAACGAATATCTTCTGAAATATAGTGCTCTTATTCTTACATACTTCTCATTCATTGTCAATATTTGTAAGTGGAAAAGCACAAATATTTTTGTCCGCACATACATTATACTAAATACGCTAAGAGGTGCTTTCCTTGAAATCATTTCCAATTCCCCTAACTGCAGCTGAAGAACAATACTATATACAAAAATATATCGAGGGTGACCTTGAGGCGAAACACATCTTGATCGAGCGGAACTTGCGCCTTGTCGCCCATGTCATCAAAAAATATCAATACTTAGACGATGATCCGGAAGATTTGATCTCCATCGGAACGATCGGGCTGATCAAAGCAGTTGCAACTTTTAATCCTTCTAAAAATAATCGTCTCGGAACCTATGCTGCAAGATGTATTGAAAATGCTATCCTATCGCCAATGGGGTTTTACTCCCGGGAGAAATCCCCCAGCAAGGATTGCAGTCACATTGGAAGGTATTTACAAAGTTTTCAGATGAAAATTATCTCATGTGCAGAACAGAAGACGGCATTGTACAGTACGCTCCTCTGTGCATCCATACATTCCGGCTGATTGCTCCCCGCAAGCTCCTGGAAGCCCAGCAGTTCAATCAGCAGTATCACAGCTACGAAGAAATACAAAATGTTCCTGACCGTCTGCGCTGGTGCCGCCACCACATGGGTCTGATGCAGAAAGAGGTTGCAGAACAGATTGGAATCTCCAGAGGACACTATATAGATTATGAAGTGGGATATGTTGATTACTACCCGAAAGAAGTGGTGGACAGGCTGGCAGACTTCTATCATATCCCGGTTGAAGACCTTCTGGATGAATACAATCTTTTCTTATATAAAGGTCAGGGGAAAATGCTAAAAGAGTGCCGGGAAAAAATGGGGTTAAAGAAGAAACCCTTTGCGAGAATGCTGCATGTGGATCCAAATACTTACCGGAACTGGGAATCAGATAAAAAAAGAATGTTTAAGCTTACCTGGGAAAAGTATTTTCGTGAAGTGCTCTTAGCCAATCAGAATGCATCAAATCAGAATAACATTTGAATAATTGAAGTCATACTTCGACAGACTGACCATCTTGAACCCAGATCGTCAGTCTGTTTTTTCTTTGACAGCTGAATGGATGATCTCATCAATCAACTGTATTTTCTGTTCTGAGGGGCAATTCAACCTGTTGATATACTGACCGACCATATCAGCGTGGACGCCTGCCGCCCGGACTGCCAGCTCATGTCTGCCCTCTTCTGTTTTCGGATAATGAACGATCACATGGATCGGAGCACTTTTCCTTGCGATACCACGCACCTCCCCGGTATTTCAGTTTATGAACGAGAAGTTGTCCGCTATTCTTCCGGAGACTGTTTCCTTTTTCTGCATCATCAGATTAAATTTGATGTTATAATATATAGAAGAAACGCATTAAAACTTCTTTGTGATACCATCTTATCAGGGAGTTTGCAAAAGCTCATTGAGCGCAGTTTGAGCATAAATTGACCAGGATCAGGAGGAAATATATGGAACGCTGCGATTTCAGTTCAATCATTACCACGGTTCGCAAATATATCGGCGATGACAGAGGAATGAATCAGATTGATCTGCTTTATGAATTGTTTGAAGGTTTTCTTGAAGAGGAATCTTCACAGGACTTTGATTTTGACAACGGTCTTGTCTGCCGCTGGTTTAACGGACAGGCCCGGATCAGCCCCCGCATCTCCGGATATTATCTCCATACAGACAACAGGAACCGTCTGGCTGATGATATAGAAACAAATATTCTGCCGCTAATGTGTGACAGCGCAATGGCAATACAGGAAATCTACAAGATCCTGATACAGGATGGAACTATTTCCGATCAGAAAAAAGAACAGCTTACTCAGGATTACCCGTGTCATACTTCTGAAGAACAGGCTGCTTTTCTTGCGTCTGTTCTTTGCTTTGGAATGGAACGGACATTTGTTAAAAGGAACGCTGCCACCAAAAAACTGCTTGCTGCCGGAACACTGTCTCCGGTAATCAGTGATTTTGTTTATAACGGAGAAGTTCCCAAGGCGTGTGCTCATTTCTGCGGAAGGAATCAAGAGCTTTCCACACTTCACGAATTAATTTCAGAAAAGCGGATCATTTTTCTGCAGGGGATTGCCGGTATCGGGAAAAGCGAGCTTGCCAAAGCATATGCAAGAGCTTACAGAAAAGACTATACAAATATTTTGTATCTGACCTACAGCGGTGATCTGCGGCAGGATATCATTGATCTGGACTTTGTGGATGATCTGCCGGAGGACACGGAAGAAGACCGTTTCCGCAAGCACAACCGTTTCCTGCGGTCACTAAAAGAAGATACTTTGCTTATCATAGACAACTTTAATACTACAGCCGGAAAAGACGCCTTCTTCTCTGTACTGTTAAAATACCGCTGCCGTATCCTTTTTACTACCCGAAGCCGTTTTGATAACTATGCGTCTTTCAATCTTGGCGAAATATCTGATCCTGATGCTTTATTGTCACTAATGGGATATTTCTACTCAGATGCAAAGAGGAAACAGTCTATCCTGAAACAAATTATTCAGACCGTTCACAGCCATACACTGGCGGTAGAATTATCCGCACGGCTGTTGGAAACAGGTATCCTGGAACCACAGGAATTACTGGCACGGCTACAGGTTGAAAAATCTGCCCTTGGCGCAACGGATACCATTGATATCGTAAAAGACGGACAAAGTCGGAAAGCTACCTATTATGAGCATATACATACGTTGTTTTCTCTGTATCGTCTCTCCGAGGAAGAACTTAATATTATGCGGGGGCTGATTTTTGTTCCCGTCAGCGGAGTCAGCGGACGACTGTATGCAAACTGGATGAAACTTTCGGACATGAACAGGATCAATGACCTGATTGAGAAAGGCTTTGTACAGACACAATCCGGAAGACAGATTTCTCTTCATCCCATGATACAGGAAGTGGCAATTGACGAGACCAGACCGTCAGTAAATAACAGTGCTGTACTGCTTGACAGCCTGCAAACCATCTGTCTGCTACATGGACATGACGTCACCTGGTACAAACCGCTGTTTCTGACCATCGAGAACATCATTCGGGAGATTGCAGATGACAATACGCCGGCTTATTTGAGTTTTCTGGAAGATGTATTTCCCTACATGGAAAAGTACCACTATACAGCTGGAATGGAATTAATCATCGGCAAATTATCCGGGCTGCTCACAGATGAAACTGTCGGGCGCAGTACAGACCGGGCGGTCCTGCTGGATTATCGTGCCGCCTGTGAAGAGAAAACGGAAAAAGCCATCAAACTGGAAAAGGAAGCCATCGCCCTGATCCCGGAGATCTCAGAAGAAAATGCTCACCTTGTTTCCAATCTCTACTCCAATCTGGGCGGGCTTTACAAAAAGGCAGGGAAACGGGATCTGGCACAGCAGGCTATGGAGCAGGGGCTTCGGATCCTGGAACAGTATGATCTGCTTTACTACCATGACAGCATTGCCCAGACTGCGAACTATGCCGTTCTCCTTACTGAAATGGGGCAGCCGGAAAAAGGGCTCTCCGCTCTAAAAAAACTATCCCGGATGATCCGGGACTTGAACTCTGACCAGACCATGGATTACGCTACAGTTCAGGAAGCAATAGGCGGTATCTGCCTGGCTACAGGCGATATCCGTCAGGCCACCACTCATTTCAAAAAAGCTCTGGCTATCTATGAAGCGGTACATAATGGGGAACCGGATATGATTGAGACAAAAAAGCAGGAAATCCTTCAGGCTTATACACAGACAGGGATAGCCTTAGGACAACAGCTGCTTAATAATTAGAAAACAAAAAGAACAAAAGCCTGCACGGTGAAATCAGAAAATTTTTTCTAATCCGTCAGGCTTTTTATTCTTTTACATATACGATCAGTTCTCCAATCTCACAGTCCAGATAACTGCATAATTTACAGACCAGATTTGCATCTATCCGTTGAAATTCATTTCTGCAATACCTGTTAAAATTCGCTCTTGGAATATCCAGATCACGGCAGATCGTATTCTTGCTGATTCCCTTTTCTTTCAGCAATTCTTCTATTCGCATTTCCAGATGACCATAATTCATTCTCCTCACCTCAACACAAAGTATATTTGATAAATCTTTATGTAGTAATTCACTATATAGTGAGGTACTATATAGTTATCCCATGTTGAAAAGCGAGGTTAAAAAAATGAAGCGAAAAATGGTCATCCTACTTATTTCCGTTATTCTATTATCGGCAATCTACTATTATATCAGCCTGCCTGACTACGTTGTTGTAAACAGTATATCATTTAGCAGTAAAAATACCCGGGATACGGAAATAAAGGTTGTGATTTACAAATATCACGATATAGACAATACGGTCAAAGCCATTGAGCAGGAGCATAACCGGATCAACGGCACACCGACCTCTCTTGAGATGGATCTCTATTATTCCCGCTGGCACCTCAGGCATGGATCAGGGCCATTTAAAACAGTAATCTTCAATTATACTCATAATTAATTTGCGGATTATCCCGGCAAAATCATATAGCATCGGTTCTGAAAACCGGTGCTTTTCTTTTGCTCAATTTCCGCTCAATCCCCTCTCAATGTTCTTACAGCCTTCTTTCAGTAGAATGAACTTGCAGTGAATACAGCACCATTTCTTTAAAACCGGTGCTGCTTTCCAGACAAATCTACAGAAAGGAGGATTTATTTTATGAGCAAAAAGACAAATCAGGGAGGTGCAAAGACGCATGAAAGAATTTAAAAATCTCATGATCATCGGCGTGGATCACGGCTACGGCAACATTAAGACCGCCGGTACTGTCACTAAAAACGGCGTGACAGCCTATGAGACCGAACCGATCTTCTCCGGCAACATCCTGGAATACGGCGGGATGTACTATCGGATCGGGGACTGCCACAAGGAATTTATCCCGGACAAAGCTGCGGATGAGGACTATTACCTGCTCACGCTGATGGCTGTGGCAAGGGAGCTGAACCTGTACGGCATCCGGGAAGCAGACGTTCATCTTGCGGCCGGACTTCCACTCACATGGATCCGCAGACAGCGGGAAGAATTCCGAAGCTATCTGCTCCGTAATCCGGAAGTAACCTATCGGTTCAACAAAAAAGAGTATCACATCCGCTTGGCCGGATGCAGCCTGTATCCCCAGGGATACCCTGCCGTTGTCAGCCGTCTCAAAGATTTCAGAGGGACAAATCTTCTGGCAGATATCGGGAACGGTACTATGAACATTTTGTATATCAACAACAAAAAGGCCGTGGAGAGCCGTTGCTGGACAGAAAAGTTCGGTGTCAGCCAGTGCATGACCGCAGCACGAAATGCAGTCATGGATACCTTCGGTGTCAGGATCAATGAAGCAACGATTGAACAGGTATTCCGCCACGGTACTGCTGATATCGGGAAACCTTATCTGGACTGTATCACCTCTGCGGCAAGGCAGTATGTGGCAGATATTTTTACCACCCTGCGCCGGTATGAATACAATCCGGATCTCATGCGGCTGTATATTGTGGGCGGCGGTGGCTGTCTGATCCGAAACTTCGGGCGGTATGAGGAAAGCCGGGTAACGATCATTGATGATATCTGTGCCACGGCAAAAGGATATGAAGCTCTTGCGCTTGCCGCTCTCCGCAGGAAGGAGCGCCCATGACAGACAGAATCCGAAGCACCAATGTCCGGTTTAACCTGGACAAGGAGATCCCTGCCCAGGCATGGCAGTATCTCCAGACTATGGACAGGCAGGGATTCCAAACCTACAATCAGGGGATCCCCAATCCCAGTCTAGATTACTTTGACCGCTATTACAAAAGCCGGGAAGATCCCTATCTGGAAACTCGGGAGCGGGAAGAACAGTTTGTACAGCAGATCGTCTCTGCGGTGGAGAAGTCTATGGAAAAAGCACTTCCAGTCTTTCTGGCCGGCTGCATGGCCGGGCTGTCAAAGTCCAATGCAGCCGTTCCCCCTGCAGAATCTCCGGCGACTGACCCTGACGCCGATGTGGACTGGGATTTTCTGGGCGAGTAGTCCCTGAACCTGTCATATGAGGGGAGGTAGCACATGACACATTTTCTCACGCCGGGCAGCCAGATCCTGAACTATCTGGTATTCCCAAAATTTTTACTGGAAATAGATGATCTGAATGAGACAGCAAAGATCCTTTACATGATCCTGCTCGACCGGGCAAGGCTGTCACAGAAGAATGACAGATGGACGGATGAAAATGGCCATGTATACCTCTTCTTCACCATACCCTCTCTGGCAGACGCCATGCATAAGAGCGAAATGACCATCAAAACGGCGCTGAAAGCACTGGAAGAAAAACAGCTCATTTATCGAAAGCGTCAGGGGATCGGACGTCCTAACCGCATCTATGTAAAGTATCCGGATGCCCTGCCGTCCACAGACAGAAAACTGTCCATCAGGGAGACAGAAAACTGTCTGTCAGAGAGACAGGATCTTGTCTGTCAGAAAGACAGGAATCTGTCCGGTAGTAAAAATAAGAAGAACAAATATCAAGAGAGAAACCGATGGGATCGGGGAAACCGCATTCCTTACGGCCCCGGTTCCGACCGGAAATATGAATGCAAGGAGGAGGAAAGCCTATGACCTTAAAAGAGGACGAATATTTAAACGAAGCGGACGGGCTCATTTACTGTTCCAAATGCCATACGCCGCGGCAGTGCAGAGTCCAGCTTGGCGGGAAAGAATTCCGTCCGGCCATACGGTGCCGCTGTCAGCAGGACGCATACGAACAGCAGGAGAAAGAACGGAAACAGCGGGAATTCCTGGAGCATATCTCACGGCTCAAAGCCAGCGGCCTGCAGGACAAAGCGCTGCGGGATTATAACTTTTCCAATAACAAAGGCTATAATCCGGAAATCCGGAAAGCACATGAGTATGTCGCCCACTGGAAGGAGATGAAAGAAAAGTCTCTGGGGCTTCTGCTCTGGGGAGATGTAGGAACAGGGAAATCCTTTTTTGCCGGATGTATCGCTAACGCACTGTTGGAACAGGGCGTGCCGGTTCTGATGACCAATTTTGCCCGCATCCTGAACACCTTGACCGGGATGTACTCCGATGACCGGAACCGGTTCATTGAAAGCTTCAATCAATACAGCCTGCTGATCATCGATGACCTTGGCGTAGAACGCAGTTCTGAGTTTGCCCTGGAGCAGGTATTCAGTGTCATCGACAGCCGTTACCGGAGCAGGAAACCCATAATCATCACAACAAATCTGACTCTGGAAGAGCTGAAAAAACCGCAGGATCTGGCACACGCCAGAATTTATGACCGCATACTGGAGCGCTGTATTCCCGTGAAGATCAGCCGTCAGAATATACGGGAGATGAATGCCGCTTCTAACCTGAAAGCAGTACGGAAACTGTTCCAATCTGACACCGTGGACAGGAAATAGCATACCAGAAGAACAGGAAAACCATACCGGTCAGATCAAGACCTCACACGCACACAGGTATCAGTACCGGAACACGGCACAGCCGGTACCGGACAGATACCGGAAAGGAACTTTTATGGAAAAATTATCAACAGAAGAAACAAAAAAGCAGTTACTGCAGGCAAAACACCGGATGGAGGCTGCCCAGGCCAGAGACCGGAAAAAAGAGCGGAGCGCCCGGACAAGGCGTCTGATCCTGGAAGGAGCGGAACTGGAACGTGTTGTACCGGAAGTCCGGGAGATGACAACGGAGGAGCTTCGGCATTTTCTTCTGCTCCATTTACAGAAACATTCTTAAGCAGCAATAGCTCTGCATGTTTTTATTCCCGAAGGGCGCACTTACTCACCACTTCGTCGTCGCAAAGTCCGCTTTGCGGGATCCCCGTGAAGCGGTGGTATCCCTCCCGCTGGTCGGGCTCGTGCGCTCTGCCGAGGGCTATCCGCTGCTGGCAGGCAGCACCGGCTATGCAGCCATCCATCCGCCAGACTCCGGCGGATACACCTGCCGGAAGAACACCGGCAAATTTTCCGGCAGGATCCTCCAGCCGGAGATGGCTGTCTGAGAAAACCTGCCACCGGCAGCTTTTCTGTAGAAAAACATGGAAACAACCATGCTCCTTTATAGTACAGCGATATTCACAGGAAGGAGATGATCGTTATCGCAATTTACCATATGTCGGCAAAAGTGGTCAGCCGTGGCGCAGGCCGTTCCGCCGTTGCTGCTTCTGCCTATCTTAGTTGCAGTCGCATGTATAATGATTACGATGGTGTCCAGCATGATTATACCCGGAAACAGGGACTTATTTTTCAGGAAGTCCTTCTCCCTCCAAAGGCTTCACCAGAATGGAAAGATCGGGAGCAGCTCTGGAATGCCGTGGAACGAGCCGAGAAAACCAAAGACAGCAGGCTTGCCAGAGAATTTGTTGTCGCACTTCCCATTGAACTGCCAAGGAAGGCACAAATCTCATTACTCCGTGATTTCATCCAAAATAATTTTGTCGATATGGGAATGTGTGCTGACTTTGCGATCCACGACACAGACGGTCATAATCCCCACGCCCATATCCTGCTAACCGTCCGCCCGCTGGAAACTGACGGAACCTGGCAGTATAAAACACAGAAAGAATACCTCTGCATCAGGAATGGGGAAGAAAAAGGCTTTACTGCCTCCGAATTTAAAGATGCTCAGACAAAGGGGTGGGAAAAGCAATATCCTTATAAAGTCGGAAAAAAAAAGGTATATATGACACCTTCAGCAGCCCAGGAACATGGTTATATCCGAGCAGACAAACATCCGAAAAGCACCCGTTTCGGCAGACAGAATCCTGTTTCAGAACAGTGGAACAGCGAAGCACAGCTTCGAGAATGGCGGAAAGCATGGGCAGATGCAGTCAACCATACTTTACAGGAACATCAGATCGACACCCGGATAGATCACCGTAGTTTTGCTGATCAGGGACGTGATGAACAGCCTACCATCCATGAGGGATACCATGCAAGAGATATGGAGAAGAAAGGATTGATTTCCGACCGCTGTGAGATCAACCGGCAGATACGATCAGACAATCGACTCTTCCGGGAATTAAAACGGCAGGTAGAAAAACTGGCAAAGACAATCAGCGCAAATATCCCTGCCATCGCCAGACGATTGGAACAGCTCCGGGGTACAATGATTATGATCCGCTATTATCTGTTCCATAACCGTATGCAGGCATCCTCCGCAAGTAAATGGATCTCTATGATCACACCGGTTTTGAAGAAATACAAAGCCATCACAAAGACAATCCGGACAAAGCAGGCTGAAAAGAAGTCCCTCCAGTCACAGAAAAAGGAACTCAACTTTCTGCAGCCGGTTCAGTACTATCAGATCAGCCGGAAGATCACGACTCTTACTGAGGATATTGAGGAATTACTATCGCTGAAAGAACGACTTATCTCTGATAATTATTTTCACAATGAATCTGAAATTAAAACTAGCGAATTAACTCTACAAAAACAGCAAGATTTTTTAAATAAACTGAACTTACAAAACGAAAACTTATGGAACCAGCTAACAGAAAATCAAAAACTATTTCAGGAAATAAAAAAAACTGTTTGCTCTGAAAAATTGGAGGAACTGTTTGACACCAGAGCTGATATGAGAGAAACCGTCAGAAATCAGATTTATCAGAAATTATCTCAGACAATAGGACAGGAATTCGATACATCCCTGTTTTATGACTCTGTCAGAGATATAGATAACCGCCTACTTGAAGATTCAGAAGCATTCCGTACCCAAGCTTTTCAAAAACAGATTGCAAAAGAATTGGGATTCAGG
>OCPP01001554.1_pt1 | contig 11904 bp, 8 predicted proteins | sample 1538211 | NCBI WGS metagenome assembly OCPP01 (sample SAMEA2580193, study PRJEB22360) | human gut metagenome | biome: human gut; feature: human-associated habitat; material: faeces | place: Denmark | collected 2008/2010
TTGACTTAAATTCCATAATAATGTATTTGTTAATTTTCTTTCTTCATTTTTTTTAAATGAACTTTTCCCTACTAAAATAGTAAAAATTGTGCTTATAAGACAAGAAATACTCACAGCAAAGGAAAATTGTGATAAGGATATAAAAAAGAAAATAATACAATAAATAAATGTAAATAATAATAATTTATCTATTTGAAACAATTTTAAAGAAGTTGTTCGAAATTCATCATATGTGTCTTTCATTTCTTGCTGTCTTTTTAATTGTTCTTTCTTATTTCTCTCAATTTGTTCTTTTTGTTTTTGTTCTTTTACTGTATGCTGAACTTGTAAATCATTATAAGACGCTTTTCGATGTGAATCTTGTAAAATCATAAAGGCCTCCTATTAAGTTTTGATGTATTATTATAGAAACTTTTGAATGAATATATTCAAAAAAAATGAATGATGTATAAGAAAACTTTGTGAAATCAGAGCATTCTCATGAATGTATATTACAATTGAAATAATCATATTATATTAATGAACTTCATTGTTTTCAGTCATTCTTTCAGTGTTAAGAAATATTATTATTTTTTTTATAAAATTTTCGGACAACAGATGATATATTTTTTTTAAATATGATATAATAATTAATAAGATTTAGTGAGACATGGTATTTATGTCATTATGAAAGGAGTATCAATATTGTTACCAAATGGATATAAAGAATTTATACAAGAGAAAATTAATGAATTTTATATAGAAAATAGACGATTACCACATAAAAATGATTTAAAAGATTATTCAGTTGAGCCATTGATTTTTGAATATGGAAATTGGAAACATGCACTATCAGCACTTGGATTTTTAAGTAAAGAAAATATAAATGAGGAATTTAAAGATTTACTACAATTGCAAGATGAATTACAAGGTCCACCATCATTGGAAGAAGCAAAAGAAGCTGGTATTAATACAAAATTATTAATTGATACATATGACGGATGGAGAAATGTAAAAAAAGAATTAAAAAATAAAACAACAAAAACATATAAAATAAAAAAAACAAAAATTGATCAATTTAATAAAAAAGTACAGAAAGATGAAATATTATTAATAGAAATAACAAAACATTATACAATTGTTCCAACTGTTCAAATTGCAATTGATAATCAAGTTGAAATTAATAGAATTTTAAAAAAATATGATACTTGGTCAAATGCAAAAAAAGAATTAAAATTATATGAAATTTATGAAAATGAAATCATCAAAAAAATTAAGAAAATTGGAGGAATAGATAAAGAAAAAATTGAAAAAGAATTAAAAAAAACAAATGAAAAATATAAACCTGAATTAAAGTCACTGATATTAAAATATAAAACATGGAAAAATGTCTGTAAAATTTTCAATTTAAAATCTACGGTTGAATTTACAAATGATGAAGAAAAAATAATTGAGAAATCATTACAAAATATTGAACTGATTGAAAAAATAATTGGACAATTCCCAAGTATTTCAGACGTAAAAGATTATGATATAAATGTTGATTTATTATTGAAAAAATATGGTTCATGGGAAATTTTAAGAAAATGGATTGAAAATAACAAATAGCTAGGAGTTTACTCCTAGCTATCTGCTTTGTGATTACTCATTATTTTTTCTTTCTTATTGCAACAGAAGCACCAATTCCTATTAATGAAAGAATTGCGACAAATGCAAATAGTGCAATTGGAAGATTGTTTCCAGTTTGTACTTTTGCGTCTGTATTAATTTTATTTACAACTGACTTATTATCAGATACTTTTACAGTATGTTCTGTTTTTACAGTTTCTGTTGTCTTAGATAATGCAGTTGCCGTATTGATAACGTCTGTATTATTTAGACTTGCATCTTTTAAGTCTACACTATATGTAATAATAAATTGTTCATTATACTCTAAATTTTTATGTGTAAGAATTTGATAAGAATCATCTGTTGTCCTAATTTCAACACCTGAAATCTCATTTCCCTTTGTATCTGTAATCTTAATTGTGTCTTTTAAAATCTTCGCTTTTTCATTTGATAATAGATCTGTAATACTTACTTCTTTTGCAATTGCATTTTCTACAGTTTGAGTTACCTTTACTGTGTATTTCGCTGTACTACCTAATAAATAAGCTGCTTGATCAGATGTTTTTTCAATTGATAAAATTGGAGCTACAATTTTAATAATCTTATCAACAGTTTTTTCTGGAGTATTATCAGATGTTGCAGTTGCAGTGTTTTTAACTTCTTTTCCTGCTAATTCATCATTTGCTAAATTAGCAGTGTATGTAATTGTTAGACTTTCATTGTATTCCAAATTTGTAAACGTTTTAATTACATATCCTTTTTCTGTTTTTTCAATTTGAGCAGATGTGATTTCATTTCCATCTTTATCTTTGACTTTTATAGTCTTTTCAATCATACTAACTTTATCATTATCAAAGATATCAGAAACTACAACATTTTGTGCTGTTGCATCTTGTACTGTTTGTGTTACTTTTATTGTATAATTTGCATTTTCATCTGTTCCATATAAATCTTTGTTTGAAGTTTTTACAATCTCTAAATTAGGTTTTCCAATTGTAATTGTTGCATTATCTTCTACTTGTTCTGCGTTATCAGCTACTGCATTTGCAATATTGTTTACTGTTGCACCAGCTAATGCAGGATTAGAAAGATTTACCGTATACGTCACAGTAAAGAACTCTTCATATGCTAAATCTGAATGTGTATTAATTGTAAATCCAGTTTCAGAAACATTGATATCAGCACTACTAACTTCTTCACCTTTTGCATCTGTAATCTTAATATTTGATGGTTTTGAAATATTTTCATTATCAAATGCATCAGTAATTACAACATTTTTAGCAACTGCATTTTCTACTGTTTGAGATACTTTTAATGTATATCTTGCAGTTTCACTTGAACTAAATGCTGTCTTATTAACTTCTTTTATAATTGCCAAAGCAGGAGTTGTTACGGTTACGGTATTTTCTGTTGTTGTTTCTTCTGTATTTTCAGAATCTGCAACTGCAACATTCTTAATTTGTTGACCAGACAGTGTAGCACTTGCCATATTTACATTATATGTAACTGTAAATGTCTCATTATATGCAAGATTAGAATTTGTATAAATTGTAAATCCTCTATCTTCAACAGAAATTTCTGCATTAGTTACACTATTCCCTTTGCTATCAAGAATCTTGATATTGGTTGGCTTTGATAGATTCTCATTATCAAAACTATCTTTGATAATTACATTTTTAGCAACTGCATTTTCAACGGTTTGTTTAACTACTAATGTGTATTTTGCTGTTTCACCTGTACTATATACTGATTTATCTGAAGTTTTTTCAATTGTCAATGCAGGTTTTGTAATTGTAATTGTCTTTGTTGCATCAACTTCATCTGCATTGTCTGCATGAGTCTTTGCTACATTTGTAACTTCTTTTCCTGATAATTCGGCATTAGAAAGCATTACAGTATATTTAATAGTAAAGAACTCATCATATGCAAGATTAGAATTTGTATTAATTTGGAAACCATTCACAATCTGTACAATATCTGCTGCATTTACTTCATTTCCATTCTTATCTGTAATTTTAATATTTTCAGCAGATGCTAATGAAGTATCAAGTGTATCAGTGATTACAACATTTTTTGCAACTGCATTTTCTACTGTTTGTCTTACTTTTAATGTATATGTTGCTTTATCATTGGTACTAAATGCAGTCTTATTTACATCTTTTGTAATCTCTAATGCAGGTTTAATTACATTAATTGTTGCATTATCTTCTACTTGCTCTGTCATTTCAGCTACAGCAGTTGCAACATTATTAATTGTTTTTCCTGCAAGTGAATTATCACTTAGAGCTGCACTATATACAACTGTGAAATATTCATCTTTTGCTAAATTAGAATGAGTATTAATTGTAAATCCTGTATCATTCTTGATTATTTCAGCATTATTAACAGTATTACCATTTGTATCTGTAATTTTTATATTTGTTGGTTCAATTAAATTTGTATCAAATGTATCTGTGATTACAACATTCTTTGCAACTGCTCCATCAGCAGTTTGTGTTACTTTTAATGTGTATGTTACTTTATCACCAACAGAATAGGTTGTCTTATTCACTTTCTTTGTAATTGTGAGTACAGGTTTTGCAACTGTAATTTTGGCATTATCTGTTACATCTGCTGCATTATCTGCATTTGCAACAGCAGTGTTGTTAATTGTTTTTCCTGCTGTAGAATTACTAGAAAGTACAACATCATATCTTACAGTAAAATATTCACCTTTTTCTAGATTTGCATGAGTATTAATTACAAATCCATCTTCTGTTTGTGTAATTTCTGCACTATTAACAGTTAATCCCTTGCTATTTGTAATTTGAATATTTGATGCAGAAACTAAATTTGTATCAAATGTATCTTTTATTACAACATTTTCAGCAACTGCATTTTCAACTGTTTGAGATACTTTTAATGTATAAGTTGCTGTATCTCCCACTGAAAATTTTGTTTTATTTACACTTTTCTTGATTGTTAATTCAGGTGTGTAAATGACTGGTTCAAGCACATTAATTGTTTCTTCAGCATTTACATCAGATGCATTATCTGCTTTTGCTGTTGCAGTATTATTAATAACTTGTCCACCTAATGCATCATTATTTAATCTAACTCTATAGGAAACTGTAAAGTATTCGCCATAAGATAAATTAGAATTTGTTTTAATTGTATAACTATTTCCACTTGTTGAAATTTGTGCAACATCTAAATTATTTCCATTTTTATCTTTAATAAGAATTGAATTTGCTACAAGAGTTGCATTGGAATTGTCAAGAGTATCAGTAATTACAACATTCTTAGCTGTTGCATTTTGTGCTGTTTCACTTACTTTAACTGTATAATTTGCAGTATCTCCAATATTGTAATTTTCTTTGTCTGCTGTTTTTTCAATTGCTAATACTGGATTTTCTGTAATTTTTACAGTTGTCTCATTACTATCTTTTTGCTTATTATTTACTAAGACATTTGCAATATTGTTAATATGATAGTATCCATTTGAATAATAATTAGATAAATCATATCCATTCTTTACAGACACACCGATTACCATATTATAAGCTTTTGTATAGAAACTAGACTTTGAAAGTTCCTCTGCTTTTGCTGCAGCAGATACTACATATGCTCCATTCTCTTCTGTTATAGAAACATCAAATTTGCTTGTAATATCATCCTTTGTTGCATCATTATAAATATGTACATCAGAAGCAGTAACTTGAAGTGCAGGATCTAGTTTATCTTTTATTACATAAGATGTATAATAGTTATTTGATGACTCACCAGGAACTTCATGTAATACAGAAAAGTAAAATTTGTCTGCTTTATTGTAAGTATCTTTTGTAATGGTATCTCCATTTGTATCAGAAATTGATTTTAATGGATCTTTTGTTTCAGATGGAATCATCTTTGTAGAAGATGTTCTCAGTGTTAATACTGCTGATTTTTTTGTTGCACCTTCTGTATCCGCAGAACATACATTATTATTGCTATCTACATAGTAATAAACATTTAATGCAATACGCATCATTTGTGCTTTTGAAGTTACATTCTTATAGCATGTAACAAGTTGATAACTATGATCAGGATCAAGATTATTATAATAGCACATACTGGATGTCCAAGTATATGATAACTCAGAACCTGTAAACGTATAAGCTACTTTTGCAATATCTTCTGGATCTTCATAAATCTGTGAAATTGTTGATTGAATTACATTTTCAAGTCCTGATCCAAAGTTTGCAATCTTTAGATTCTTTGTTTGTGCACCTTCACTATAATAAATTTTATCATATTTATCTAGTTGAAAACCTTGATGTGCATCAATATCTGCAAATACCTGATATCCTTTTACAACAATTGGTTTATCAGTTTCTGCATCAAAGAATTCATATTTGATTTTAATTCCATATGGAGAAGCACTTGTTCTAATCCCTAATGTATTATTATACATAATCAGACCAAATCCATTTGTTGTTGGAGTTCCAATTGATCCCATGTATGTTGCTTTCATTTTAATTGTATGACCATTATATGTTCCAACATTATCATAAATCATGCCAATTTTTCCATTATAGGTTGTTTGACCAGGATCAATCCATACAACATTCGCAACACCTTCTAATTTTGATTCATCATCATCACGAATTGTATCAGCATCTGTTAAATCCCAATCCCCAAAGGTGGTTGCTTTTGTAATTTGATTTCCATTTTCATCTTTTTGAATTTTCGGATAAAAAGTATAATCAGCAGGAATTTCTGTGGAATCTGTAATTTTTTCAGAATTCTTTAATGTTGATATGTCCTTTAAATCTGAAAGACTTGTACTTACAGCATTTGATTTAAATAAATTATCTGAAAATCCAATTCCACAAGCAACAATAATTGCCAAAAGTCCAGCAATGATTACTTTTGCTTTATTAGAAATATTCATAGAAAAATCTCCTTTCATTAAAATTGTCTTAAATTTACATGTACATGTTTAACAATTCATTGGCAGAAAATTTAATTTTCTAACAAAAGTTCACTTATATATTAAATAAGATTTTTATGAAATATATTTTCTTACCATAGTTGTTATGAGAAATTATAGATGTCTTTTTTTAAAATATAACTCAAAAATGAACAATCTCAAAGAAAATTCAGACAATTTGTATATCAAAAATCAAGTAGTCTAATCAAATTATCTGATAATTAATCAGTCTATCCTTATATTTTTAGATAATTTAAATAATCAAAATGATATTTGCATAAATATGTGAAAAAGTCCATCTTTTTTCTTTATTTTCATTCTCAATTGATCCAACAAAATTAATAAATTCTTTATCTCCTAGTTTATCAGGACGAAACAACATATAAATAAATCTATCCATTAATTTTAAACTTGCAATTGAATAGTATATATCAAGGAAAAAAATGAAAAATTCGATTATAATAAAAAAACTTGATCCAACAATAAAAAGGCCAATATAATTTAGAATCTTAAGTAATGAATAATTATCAGAAGCCTCTTCTTCCTTTATTGATGTATAAATTGTATTGATGAAATATCGATATAGTAAATTAAAAATACATAAATAAATTGCACTTATTCCAATTTCAATTAGTGGTTTTAAAATATTTGGAATTATCATAATTTCACTCCTATTCTTTTTCTTTATTCTATTCTAGTTTAATCTTTTTATAATTTTTTTTTGCATGATTTGAAATGAAAAATTTATTTTTACATGAAGAAACCCGCCTCACAGATGTGAGACGGGAAGAAGTTTTTTTCGACCAAGCCATTAATGATCTATCAAATGATCTGGTCGAATCATTGGCGAACATCTAGTTCGCCGTATTCTTCTTTTTTGCCGTTGCAGATTTAACACAATCACTCCCGCGGCAAGGAGTGTTGCTATGATATATATTGCAATCATAGCTATTGTGTCTCCTGTCTTCGGAGCAGTCCAAAGACTGTCTCCTAAAATAACAGGAGTCTGTGTTGGCTGTACCGTTGGCTCCGTGAGGATCGGAGTTTCAGGTACAACTGGCTGTGGCTGAGGTTCCTCAGGCACCATTGGTTCTTCAGGTGTGATAATATCATCACCTTTCACCTCTGGTTCTGAGTCAAAATCCACATACATCCAATCATCGTCATCATCGACGTTGACTGTGGATTTTGACTCAACCACGCTGTCGCCTTTGAATTCTGGAACAAGTTCCTTGTCATCAGCGTCAGCATACAGCCAATCATCCTCATCAGTAGCTTCTGTTGCATTAGCAGCATCAGATACTTCTGATTCGGATGTTGATGGTGTTTCAACATCATCGGTATCCACAGCAAAGTCTTCATCAAGGATTTTATCCTCTCCAACTTCTACACCATCAGCAGTTGCTGTGTCTGTCCCAGTTGTTGTATTGGTGTCAAGAGCCTCTACAACAACTGGTTTTATTTCTTGATGAGTAAGCATCAATATATCGAGCTGCGGCTGCTCGTTGTCTGCTGTTTCATCAAGAGTTGTTGCATCATCAGATGCATCTTCTGCATCTGATGGCTGAGTCATGTTCTCAGCTTCATCAAGTTTCTCATTCTCTTCTGCTTCCTCTGGCAGAAGAGAGTCACTTCCGATCCATGAACCATCTGGCAGCTCCTCAATACTGCCAAATGACTCATACAGGTTGTCGGAAGTCCCAACCTGCATGTCTAATTCCTCTGATGTGGAAACATCAGAGGCTAGAGTCACTTCCTCTGGTCCAATAGTTTCTGCCTGTGTCTGCAGGCTGTTACCTGCAAACATCAGTCCTGCTGTAGCGATAACCGCTACAGCAAATTTTTTTAAAATTTCCTTTGCCTTTGCCATTTTGAATATCCTCCTTTTAAATGCTTCCAACTGATTCTTTTTTCTCTCAGTTGAAAGCGAAAAAACATTTTTTTTGTTTCTGTTTTTCCGTTCTGCCGCATCACTCGCATCATCACGAGTATACTTCAGCATTTTTCAGTTACAAAAAACCTCCTCTCTGGTAAAGAAGAGGACTGCTCCTAGTTCCGCACCACCAGAATAATTAATTCCAATTTCACTAATATACCACTGCGGTATCAGCAATATTTACATGAAAAGGAATTACCATTGGCATTTTACCGTATACCAACGGGAGCTGGCACTTTCGTGCCATCTATATAAAAATGCCTGACACTTTCATGCCAGGACTTTCTTAATTGCAGTGCCTGGCACTGCATATATAAAAGTCGTTATTATCAGATTTTAGGGAACCTGATAATAACGATTGAGAAACCATAAGCATTTGCGCAAACACTTATGGTTCTTTTCACCTGAATCATTTCACTTATCTCTTGTTAAAATGAATGATTCATTTTAGACAGGAGCAAGCTCAACTGAATGGTGAAAAGATTGATTATTTCTCCCTAATGAGGACGGCGAATCCGTTCCCCAGAAATAATCTCTCCTTCTATATTAGAGACACATCGCGTTTGTGTCTCTTCCTTTTTTCTACAACATACTACATTATAGATGTTTTATCTTTTATTATTCCATTTTTTCTGAAATTTTTCTAAAAATAGTCTATAATAACAAAAATGAAAAGAAGGTGAAGTCTATGAGAAAAATTTTATCAAACATTTTATTAGCGATTTCTATCTGTGGAGTCGTATTAGCGAGTTATCAATTATATAAGATTTTTCATGAATACCATCAAGGAACAGTTATTTATGATGAATTAGAGAGAAATGTTAAGATTGCAAAAAATGATGAAGAAAAAAAGATTGAATCAAAAGTAGATTTAAATATTGATTTTCAATATTTGTTATCAGTCAATAAAAACTGTATTGGTTGGATTTATATTCCTAATACTCCAATTAATTATCCAATTGTTCAATCAACAGATAATGATTATTGTCTGCATCATACTTTTGATGGTACTAAGAATTTTACAGGAAGTATTTTTATATCTGATCAAAATAATCAATTTGAAGATCAAAATACAATTATCTATGGACACAATATGCAAAATGGAACTATGTTTTCCACCATCAAAAAATATAAAAATCAAGAATTTTTAGATGCTCATCCATATATTTATATTGCAAAATTAAATGGCACAACTGAAAAATATAAAGTTTTTTCTGCTTACACAACAGTTGATTGCAGTGATGCATATACAATTCAATTTGCAACGGATACATTTTTATCAGAAATTCAGCAGATGATCGATTATTCAGAAGTAAAGATTCAAAATCTCACAATTTCAGATGAAGATAACATTATAACCCTTTCAACTTGTACGTCAAGAACTGAATTAGAAAGATTTGTTGTTCATGCTGTAAAAGTGTCAACATAAAAATAAGGAGCGACATTGCCGCTCCTTATACTTTAGTTCTTTTCAATATGATAAATTAGATACTCTTCTGCCACTCCATCAAGATTTGTTTCAATAAAATCATATTCTGAAGTTATTTCAATCCCTTTTTTCTCTTGCATATATTTTCTTAATCCATACATTGGCACATAAATATATTCATCTTTTATGATATAATCATCAATATGTTGAAAAAGTTCATATTTGGGTTGTTCAAAGATAAAATAGTCAATATTGTTTTCTTCAGATAAGATTACTTCACATTCAAACTCTCTACTTAAACTTTCAATAAAATCTATAATATTTATCATTAGTACTAATTTCATAATAAATTTCCTCCAACGAATCTATAATATGTTATACCAATATAATACTAAATATTACCATTATAAGTCCATTAAAATCGTTCTTGATTATTTTCAAGAAAAAATAAAACTTGCAAAATTTGTCGAAAGGAACTGAAACATGAGGAAAAGAAAACACATATTTACTTTAAGTATTCTATTTATATTTTTATTAACAACATCTGTATTTGCAAAAACAGAAACAATTGAAATAAATAAAACAAAATCAATTAATCTAATTCAAATGGCGAAACAGTTACATGAAACATATGAACAAAATGATACAACTTATTACTTTTCATTTAATGGCAATACATTTGAAATTACAAAAAATAGTCCACTCATAAAAATAAATGAAAAATTAGAACCAATTGAAACAGAAACAATCAATCAGATTATTTTACCAAAATATACAACGTTAAAAATAGATGAAAATCAAGTGGAAATGAATTATGAAAAATTTTTAAAATTAACAAATTATAAAACAAATGAAAAAGGAATTGAATTAAATCTAGAAGATGATTATGAAAAACCAAAAGCTACAACCATTGAAAATTTAGATTTTAATTATTTAAATGAAAATCTATATGATCTAGGATATGTTTTCCAAGATAATTTATTCAAATATTATATTAATGATTTAAATTATCAAGAAATTAGTATTAATACAAATTCCATAACAATTAGAACTTATTTTGGTGAAGAATATGAAGATAATAAAGCAATTTCAAACTTACTAATTGAAGAATTATTAAAAAGCTTGGATAAAGAAGCATATAGAGAAATCTATAATGCATATTTAAATGGAGAAAATACAGAAAAAACAACTGATAAATTTAAAATAACCATGTTATTTTCTGATACATATTCACTCATTACAATTCAAACAATCTAAAAGAAAGTCCTTGAGTTAATTCAAGGACTTCTTTCAAACTTACCATGTCTTATTAAATTCTTTATTTGCATATTGTCCTGCACGATAAGCATTAATATGACTTTGAATTGCAATGGCAAATTTTTTTAGATCATCTGCACTGCATGCAACTCTAATTTGAACTTCTGGTTTACCTTTATATTCAGGTTGAATCAAACCTTTTTCATCACTTGTTCCTGGTCTTTGTTCTGCTGTAAAGACAAATGGTTGTCTTGCACCTGGTGCTAAATTAAATAGTCTGGAAATTGCTTTTCCATCATCACGAAGTCCACGTTCTTTTGCTTTCTCTTCATTAATTCCACCAAGCTTTGTTGACCAAACAGCTCTTGGAAATGCTGCACCTTTTGCTTTTTCTTCTGCTGCTAATGTAGCAATTCTTCCATTCAATACATCATTTGCAAATAGTAATGCATCATCCATATCCATATAGACATCCATTGATTCTAATGATTTCATTGTTTTTTTATCAAATTTAACAAAAGAAAATAATACTTTTCCGATGGAAAAGGTATTTGCTTTTGCTTTCATAAATGTATCTAAGGTATTGAGTTCTGCAAATTCATTAACCAATGTTGTTCTCTTAGTTTCTTCTGCTTTTTTTGTATTAATATATCTTAAAATTTCATTAAGCTTTCTGTCTTGTTCCATTAACTTTCTACTTAAATCTTGTTCCATATCTTGATTCCTTTCCAAAAATATTATTCT
>OCPP01001557.1_pt1 | contig 11889 bp, 10 predicted proteins | sample 1538211 | NCBI WGS metagenome assembly OCPP01 (sample SAMEA2580193, study PRJEB22360) | human gut metagenome | biome: human gut; feature: human-associated habitat; material: faeces | place: Denmark | collected 2008/2010
AAAGATAAGAAGATAATAATTTTATTAATTAGAGGTTCCATGTTTAATAAATATTATATATGAAAAAATTAAGGGGAGAAAAGAATATGAGAAAGATTGAAAGTAAGAATTATATTTTTAATTATAATGAAGGATCAGTTGCAGAAAAACAATTAGAAAAGATAATTAATATTCAGGAAACATGCTTTGAGTTTATATGTAATACACTTGAAGTGAACATGCCATGTAAGATTAACTATTATCTTTGTGATAGTCCAGAGCAGGTTGGTGAAATTTTTGGTGATAATGAGCCATGTAATGCATTTGCTTGTGAACCTAATAATATATATGCAGTTTATAATGAGGAGATAAAATGTATAGGCTTCCATGAAGATGCCCATGTAATTTCATATAATACCTTAAGTATTCCTCCACAAACTTTTATCAGAGAAGGCTTAGCAATGTTTTTTGATAAGGGATATTTAGGAATACCTAATTACAATTGGGTAAACTATTTTATTGATAATAATCTCTATGTAAATATAACAAAACTGGTAGACAATGAAGAATTTAAAAAAGTGAATTTTGTAATTACTTATACCATTGCAGGAGCTTTTACTGAATATCTTCTTTTAAGCTTTGGCATAGATACTTATAAAGAATTTTATAGCAATTTAAATGATGATATAGAGGGAAGTTTTCAAAAGGCTTTCAAAAATTCATTGGAGGATATGGAAAATAATTTCTTAAATTATTTAAAGGCATTAAAAAATAATGAAGATATTAATGAATTGTTAAAGAAGTATTGCAAAAGATGTAAAATTGTTTAATGGTATTATTTAAGGATTATATTATATGAAATAGCAGCAAAAATTTTTGCTGCTATTTCTGTTTAATTATTTTGAAAGGGTGGAATATAGCTGGTAGAACATATTTGTTATGATATAATTGTGTATAAACACATATAAGAATCGGGGTGAAATATATGGATTTAAATGAAATGCTTGATCTTATATTGCTATCAGGATCCAAGATAAGCAGAATTGAAGGGAAAAGACTTTATCAAAATAAGCTGGTAAGTGATATTAAAGGTAAGAAGATAGAAAGTATATACCACATATATGGAAAAGTAAAAGATGAAAAGATTGATAAATATTATAATGTTCACATAAAAGTAGACCTAAGGAATAAAAAAATGGCAGGTGGAAATTGTAGTTGTGAGGATTACATAGAGAATAAGAATTTACATAGAGATTTTAAATGTAAGCATATGATGGCTGTAGCATATAAGTTTTATATGTTAGCTAAAAAGGATAAGAAGAAAAAAGGCACAAAAGAGCCTATAAAGATTGAAAAAATCCAGGTTAGAATAGAGCCAAGGCTTAAAGCCATTAAGGAAAATGGTATTGAAAAATATATTGCTGAGTTTTGGATTGGTGATAATTCATTAGCACTTATGAAATCTATTAATGAATTTATTTATTGCATGGAAAATAAGAGATTTTTAAGCCTTAATGATAATTTTGTATATAATCCTCATAAACATATACTTAATGAAGAGGCAGAAAGAATTATTAGTTATATTAATAAAAAGATAAGTAGCAAAGATTCCAAAGAAAAAAGAATCATAGGAAGATACTTTGAAATTAAAGCAGAGGATTTGAAAGAATTCTTAATGCTTTTAGAGAATAATAAAAGTATATTCTTTAATTATGACTATGTTAATTACAAGGCAGAAGTTATTAAAGAAATGTTACCAATACATTTTAATATAAAGCTTAAAGAGGAAAAGATATCAGTAACAACCACCAATAAGATGCCTATTCCTTTAAATAATTCTTTAGAAGTATTTTTATATGATAGGAAAATATATTTGCCTAATGAAGAACAAATTAAATTCTTAAAAGTAATATATAAGCCACTAATGGATAAGGGACAGGTTATTCTTGCAAATAATGAGGAAAATCTAGTGAAAATATTAAGAATTCTTTCTAACATAACTGAGGATATATCATTAGGAGAAGGAGTTAAAAGATTAGTTACAAGTTTAATAAAACCAGAATTTTATTTCACCAAGGTCAATGATGATATTTACTGCAAAGTAGATATAAATTATTCCATAGGAAAAATAACTTTGCTAAAGGATATAAATAAGTTAAGTTTTATTCGTGACAATATATATGAAGAAAAAATAGTTATGGAAATGGAAAAACTTAAATTTATTAGAGATGATAGTAAATTTAAATTTATTGGTGAAGATGAAGATATATATAATTTGCTTTCAGTTAGATTTAAAGAACTTTTAAAAGAAGGTAAGGTATATCTAACAAAGGACTTTAAAGATATAAGGCTTATTAAAGGAAAAGATTTAGACTATTCATTTATAGAAGAGGATGAAGGGTATTATTTTAAGGTAAAGGGTTTTACTATTAAAGAGCTAAATTCAGCTTTACATGATATGAAAAATAAAAAAGGATTTTATAAGACAAAAAATAATAACTATCTTGATTTAAAGGATAAAACAGTAATTAGAATATTAAATATTCTAGATAGCTTGGATATATCTGATGATAATATAACGATAGATAAAAATAAGATGCTTTATATAAATGAAAGTTTAAAAAATCAAGGAACAGCTTTTGATAAAGGTGAAGAAACCATAAAGGAACTTGATAAAGGCTTAAGTAATAGGCAACAGAGGGAAGTACCTGATGATTTAAATGCCAAACTTAGAAACTATCAAGTAGAAGGATTTAATTGGCTTAATGAAATTGCCAACTTGAAGGTTGGAGGAATTTTAGCTGATGAAATGGGACTAGGAAAGACAATTCAAATAATAGCTTTTCTATTAAGTCAAAAAGGTAAAAAATCAATTGTTATTACACCTACATCTCTTATATATAATTGGCGAGATGAGTTTAATAAATTTGCACCAAGTCTTAATGTGGGAATAATTCATGGAGATAAAAAAAGCAGGTCTGTAATGATGGAAAAAGAGTTTGATGTAATTGTAACTACCTATGGTCTTATAAAAAATGACTATGAATATTATAAAGAAAAGGAATTTGATTTCTGTATTATAGATGAGGCTCAAAATATTAAAAATTCAAAGGCACAAAATACCAAGTATGTTAAAGCAATAAAAGCTAGTTGCCGTATAGCATTAAGTGGAACCCCTATGGAAAATAACTTAATGGAATTATGGTCAATTTTTGATTATATTATGCCAGGATATTTGTTAAGTGAGGCAAAATTTAAAGAAAAATATCTTAAAGAAGATATGTATGATGAGCTTAAAGAGCTTATTAAGCCATTTATATTAAGAAGGCTTAAAAAGGATGTAATTGATGAATTGCCAGATAAGATTGAAAAGAAATTCATGGTGGAGATGGAGAAAAATCAAAAAGCTGTTTATCAATCGTACATAAAAGAAGTAAGGCAAAAGCTATATAGCGGAGAAGACAATAAGATTACAGTATTTTCTTATCTAACTAAGCTAAGGCAATTATGCTTAGATCCATCACTTATTTTAGATGATTATGTAGGGAGAAGTGCTAAAATAGAAGCAGCTCTAAATATTGTAAATATGGCAATTGCAGAAAATAGAAAGGTACTTATTTTTTCACAATTTACATCTGTGCTACAAAAATTAGGAGATGAATTATCAGAAAAAAATATAGGATATTTATATTTAGATGGTAGTACAAAAGCCAATAAAAGAGTGGAGATGGTGAAGGAGTTTAATGAAAGTGAAGATTTAAAGATATTCTTAATTTCTTTAAAAGCAGGAGGTACTGGCCTTAATCTTACATCTTCAGATTTAGTGCTACATTTTGATCCTTGGTGGAATCCAGCCATTGAAGATCAAGCTACCGATAGAGCTCATAGAATTGGCCAGCAGAATATTGTTGAAGTAATCAAGCTTATAGCTAAAGATTCTGTGGAAGAAAATATCATAAGACTGCAAGAGGATAAGAGAGAACTAATTAATAAAGTCATAAGTGGTGAGGAAATAGGAAGTAATGTCATAGGAAAGCTTTCCAGAGATGAAATAATAGATTTATTTAGTTAATTCTAAATAATATATAGATGTAATTTATATTTATTGACCAAAGAAGGAAAATAGTTTTAAATAGATTATGTAAAGAAGAGTTGGGAGGAAATGGTTATGAAATATAATGTGAATAGAGAGTTTCTATTAAATACGTCAAAGGAAATATTAAGTTTTAATAGTCCAACAGGATTTTGTTTTGAAATAATAGATAAAATTGAAGAAATGTTAAAGCCTTATGGATATAATTTTCAAAGAACTAATAAAGGTTGTGCAGTTATAACAATACCAGGAGAAAGTAATGAGAGAGTTGTAGGGCTTTCTGCTCATGTGGATACTTTAGGAGCTATGGTTCGTTCAATAACAGGTAGCGGAACATTAAGATTCACTCTTTTAGGTGGACCTATAGTACCTACTTTAGATGGAGAATATTGTGCTATAAGAACAAGAGAAGGTAAGCTTTATACTGGTACTTTCTTAAGTACAAGTCCTGCTGCCCATGTTTTTAAAGATGCCAGCACTAAAAAAAGAGATGATGAAAACATGGAAGTTAGAATTGATCAAGTGGTAAAGTCAAAGGAAGATGTGGAGAAGCTAGGTATAGCACCAGGCGATTTTATTTTTATAGATCCAAAGACTACCATAACAGAATCAGGCTTTATTAAATCAAGATTCATTGATGATAAGGGAAGCGTATCAGCACTTATAGCTATGATTGAAATGTTTAAAAGAGAAGATATAACTCCAAAGTATACTACCAAGATACTTATTTCTACTTATGAAGAAGTAGGACATGGAGCAGCATATATACCAGCAGATATAACTGAAATGATTTCAGTGGATATGGGATGCATAGGAGAAGATTTAAGTTGTAGTGAATATGATGTTTCAATTTGTGCTAAAGATTCAAGTGGCCCATATGACTATAATATGGTAACGGAGCTAGTAAACTTAGCTAAGAAAAATGAATTAAGCTATGCAGTGGATATATATCCAATGTATGGTTCTGATGTTAGTGCTGCTTTAAGAGGTGGAAATGATATTAGAGGGGCATTGATAGGGCCAGGAGTACATGCTTCTCATGGTATGGAAAGGACCCATGTTTCAGCCCTAGAGAATACAATTAAGTTATTAACAGCATATTTAGTTTAACAACAGAAAATTTAAAGCCATAGTATTAACTATGTCTTTTAGTTTAAGTAATAGATAAGTGGTTAAAAGAGGAAATGAGGGGTATTTATGAATGAAACAATTTGTACCATAATGAAAAGAGGCTCTTTAAGGAGATATAAGGAAGAAAATATATCAGATGAGCATTTAGATATTATCTTAAATGCTGCCATGAGGGCACCGACAGCTGGTAATATGATGACATATTCAATAATTACTGTAAGAAAAGAGGAAACAAAGAAAAAATTAGCCATAAGCTGTGATAATCAGCCTTTTATAGCAAAGGCACCTTTAATATTGATTTTCTTAGCTGATTATAGCAAATGGTATAAATATTATGAAGTAAATGGTGTAAGAGAATTTCAAAAGGATAGAGGAGAAAACTTTGCTGGGCCTTCTGCTGGAAGCTTTGTTCTGGCAGTACAAGATGCAGTAATAGCAGCAGAAAGTCTTGGGATTGGTTCTTGCTATATTGGAGACATAATGGAACAAAAGGAATATCATAAGACATTGTTTAATTTGCCAGAATATGTGTTTCCAGTGGCAATGCTTACTTTAGGATATTATCCAGAAGATTACATGGTGCCATTAAAAGAGAGGTTTGCGGAAAAATATGTAGTCTTTGAAGAAAGATATAATGAGCTTTCCAAGGAAGATATTGATGATATGTTTAGAAAAAGGGATCAATTATTTACTGCAAAGAATAAATATAATGCTAAAAACTATGCGCAAATGCATTATAATTTTAAGGTAAAAGCACCATTTTCTAAAGAAATGCAAAGGTCTGTAGAAGAAGCATTAAAGGAATGGGATAAGAAGGAATAAGGAAAAAATTTTAATACCATAAGATAAAATTAAGCAGCGGAAGTAATCTCAAACCGCTGCTTTTATAGTGTTTTAGGGAATTAATCATAGGAAAAATTGACAATGAGGGCAAATATGATAATGATGGATGTAAAAAGTATATGGAAATTCAATACATGTATTGAAAAATGTGTATAGAATTTTATTGGGAAAAAGTTGACAAAGTGTTATTCATAATGTAATATGAGTTATACAATACTACATAAAAGGGAGGAGAAAACTTTGAGTGCGTTAAAATTAGAGGTAAAAGGTTTAAAGAAGGTTTTTGGCGAAACTGAAGTTCTACATGGAATATCTTTTACAGTAGAAAGTGGAAAAGCCTTAGGGTTATTAGGAAGAAATGGTGCAGGTAAAACAACAACAATTCGTATATTGATGGATGTTTTCAGAGCAAATAGTGGGGAAATATTAATAAATGGGAAAAAATTCAAACCATTGGATTATAAGATAGGATATCTGCCAGAAGAAAGAGGTTTATATCCTAAAAGAAAGGTTGCAGAACAAATAATTTATCTTGCTACTTTAAGAGGATTATCTAAAAAGGAAGCAAAAGAAAATACTTATAAGTGGCTTAAAAAATTAGGTGTAGAAGAGTATGCAGATAGAAAATTAGATACATTATCAAAAGGTAATCAACAAAAAGTGCAATTGGCTCAGACACTGGTAGCTAATCCAGAAATAGTAATACTTGATGAACCTTTCAGTGGACTAGATCCTGTTAATTCACAAATATTGAAAGATTGTATCAATGAACTTATTGCAGATAATAAGTTAGTAATTTTCTCAAGCCATCAAATGAGCTATGTAGAAGAGTTTTGTGAAGACATTGCCATAGTTAATAAGGGAGAAATTATTCTAAGTGGTAACCTAAAGGACATAAAAAAGAAATTTGGTGAAAATAGGCTTGTATTAAGTGCTTGCAACTATTCATTAGAGAAATTAAAGGAAGTTTGTGAAAATAACTTTTCAGAGCTTGTTGACGTAAATGAAGTTAAAAAGGAATTCATTGTATTGGAATTGAAGAAAGATATAAGTAAGAAACAGCTACTTTTAGCACTTATAAATAGTGGAGTAGATATAGAAAAGTTTGGTGAATATGAGCCTACCCTTACTGATATATTTGTTTTGAAAGCAGGTGATAATAATGAATAATTTTTTTAAGGTAGTAGGATTTGAATTAAACAATTATTTTAAAAGTAAGGCATATATACTGACAACAGTTTTAATTACAGCTTTTTTGATAGTAGGAATATGTCTACCATCAATGGTAGATTTATCAGGTATTATTCCACAGCTAGCTACAGAAGAAAAAGCTGAAGATGATGAAAAAGCAAAGTCAGAGGAAGATAAAAGTAAATATGCCATTTATGATGAAAATAATATAATAGATATGGAGTATTTAAAGAGTTTTTATCCAAATTCAGAATGGCAAACAGCAAGTAGTAATGATGAATTGGAAAAATTAGTAAAAGATGGACAAGTTGAAGGTGGATTTGAAGTTGAAAGCCTTACAAAGTATACATACTTTGTAAAAAATAAAGGATTACATGATTCAGAACAAGCTGTTTTTGATCAAGCTTTAGGGTATATGTATAAGCAACAAGCTATAAGTGAAAAAGGTCTTGATTTTAATGAAATAGATGCAATATATAATATGCCAATAGAATCAAATGTTAATGTTCTTGGAAAAGATAGTTCAGAAAACTATTTTTACGCTTATATATTAGTGTTTATTTTATACTTTATGATAATCATGTATGGACAGCTTATAGCAACATCAGTTGCTTCAGAAAAAAGCAGTCGTGCTATGGAAGTACTAGTAACAAGTACATCAACAAATAGTTTAATTTTTGGCAAGGTAATTGCAGGTACTATAGCAAGTGTTATTCAAGTAGGGGTAATGCTTGGTGGTGGAGTTATTACTTATAAAATTACTGGAGCAGCTTGGAATGGAATGTTGGATAATTTCTTAGCTATACCAGCTAATATATTATTAACTTTTTCAGTATTTGGATTTGTAGGATATATATTCTATTCGTTTATCTATGCAGCATTAGGTGCTCTTGTATCAAAAACAGAGGATATAGGTAAGAGTATTGGAAGTATCAACTTTATATTTATGATTGGATTCTTTATTGCTATCTTTGGTTTAATGAATCCAGATAATACAATTGTTAAGGTTGCATCTTATGTTCCATTTACTTCATGTATGACTATAGTTACTCGTGTAGCTTTAGGATCTATTTCAATAGTAGAAATGGTAATTTCAGCAATAATTTTAATAGTATCAACTTTATTAATTGGAGTATTTGCATCTAAAATTTATAGAATGGGTACTTTAAGATATGGTAATCCAATTAAATTAACTCATGCAATAAAGTCTTTAAGAAAAAAAGAAGATTAATTTAAAAGAGTATTACTACAGTTAGTTGTAATACTCTTTCTTTATATAACTCTATGTTTAAGATATATGTTGATATTTGATTAAAATCTTGAAAAAGAGTTAATGGTAAATAATGTTTAATATTTACTGTTATTTGTGTATAATTAAATAAGAAAGTAATTCGTAGTCGTTATATAAGACGAAGTGGTTTAATTTTAAAATTACTCGATAAATAGGAATTTATAGAGACATTATTTTAACAATAATTGGCTAAAAAATAAGTAGTATGCAATACATTAAGGAGAGAGTTTATGAGTAAAGAATTAAAATTAAGGAAGATTGATGAAAGTAATTTTATTGAATGTTTTAATTTAAGTCTTGGTGAAGGACAAGATAGATTTGTATCACATCCTATCCGTAGTTTAGCACAAGCATATGTATATTATAATCAATGTACACCATTTGGAATTTATAGCAATGATACTATTGTAGGCTATGTTATGGTTATTTATGATTACGACGAAGAAACATATAATATTTGGCATATGATGATTGATGAAAAATATCAAGGAAAAGGATATGGAAGTATAGCAATAAAGTTATGCATAGATTATATAAAATCAAAACCATTTGGGTCATCAAATGATGTTATATTAACATGCAATATAGATAATTCAATTGCAATTCATATTTATGAAAAGATAGGTTTCAAAGATACAGGTGAACGTGATGATAATGAGTTGGTAATGAAGTTAGTAGTTTAATTTATATATCAGTATTTATTAAAATAAACTGATGTGTGAGAGGTTATAACTGCTCTAAAATTCCAATTTGTTGAGGAGTTATACGGAACAATTTTAATAAATAACGAACTAAAAGGACCAACAATTTAGTAGGTCCTTTTTAAATATCTAATTTTCAACATTATTCTTAAACATAGCGTTATATAATTAAAAGAAATAAAGTATAGAAAGTTATAATGAGAGGAATTTTTAAATGAGCATTATTAAAAAAATAAAAAATGTATTATATGTGGCTGTGCCAATTGGATTATTTGCTTTTGGACAATATTTAAATGGTCAAGCTAATCATTGTAAGATTATTTCATCTGTGGAAGTAGAGGCAGTTGTGACAGATAGTTATGCCAAAAAAGAATATGAAGAATATCATAAGAAAGGTAAGACATTAAAGCGAGAACTAACTAGATATTATATAGATGTAAATTATGAGAATTATCAAAGTATCTTTAGTACTCTTAGCGAGGTAAAAAGCAGCAAAGAATCTAGAAATGCAGAAAAAGGTAGTAAAGTAAAGGCTTATTTAATGACGGTTGAATATAAGGGAAAGGAATATATATATATTTAGATGACGATACTAGTGTTTCTAATAGCGATATTATGTATATAAAAAGTTTAGAGTAGTATTGAAATTAGTGAGAATAATAGTAAGACATATATAATTAAATTTAACCTAATAATGAATATAGGATAGATGAAAATCTTCAAAACATATTTACAAAATGTAAAAAATGTATTATTATGGAATAGTGATGAGCAGTAAGGTTTGCTTGTTAAAAATAGAGGGGCATCGTTCAACGGTAGGACAACGGATTCTGACTCCGTCAATGTTGGTTCGATTCCGACTGCCCCCGCCAAGAACTTATATTAAAAAAGATGGTAAAGCTTTTTATTAAAGTTTTTCCATCTTTTTTTATTTATATAATTAAGTAAAGAGGATATTGTCAAATTATTATAAATCTGACAATCTACCTTTAGACTTAAGGTGTGCTATTAATTTTTCAGGATCATTCATCACCAGTTCTTTTGGCATTTGTATTTCTTCTAAAAGCTCAATTCCTTTATTAAATACACCTATGCATGTGTTTATATGAGAATCAGAAGTTAAAATAACCTTTGTTCCTATTTCTCTGCAAAGAAGGGCAACTTTCTTACAGTTTACATCACTACCAACTCTTGATGAACCAAGTAATGAACTATTATTTATCTCAATCATAATATTCTTTTCTTTAGCTTTTTTTACTATGGCTTCGTAATCTAGCTCATAATTAGGATTTCCTAGATGTCCTAGAATTTCTACTTTATCATATTTATCCATAACATTTAATATGGCTTCTGTATTTTCTTCCTTTGATTTAGGTTTGAACACAGGTTCATGGAATGAAGCAATCATATAATCAAGATTTCTTGATGATTCATCTGTCATATCTAATGAACCGTCAATGTCTAGTATATTGGCTTCACAACCTCTTAAGATGGTAACTCCATTTATAACTCTAGGTACAACCTTCATATTACCAAAGTACCAATAATGTGGAGCACCAGGCATAGTAGGTGCGTGTTCTGAAGTACCTAAAATTTTTATTCCTTTTTCTGCACAATAATTTATATTTTCTAATAGCGTTGAGTATGCATGCCCACTAACTATACTATGGGTATGTAAGTCTGATAAATATTTCATATAATTCTCCTTAAAATACTAAATTTATTAATATCCTTATATAACTTAGTATATTTCGAAAAAGAAGTTTAATCAACTATTGAAAGGATAACTTAAAGTATTTAAAGAAAATTTAACGAAAAATATTAATTATACGCTTAAAGCTGGTAGAAATATAGTTTCTCCTAAAGGAAGCATATCATTTGGAAGCTCATTTAAATCGATGATAAAATTCATAAAATTATCTATATCATAATTTTTATAATAAGTATCTCTTATTTTATACCAAGAATCACCGTCTTTAATTTTGTATAAAGTACCACTTACAAAAGTACTTTCAGGTATCTTTAATGTATCACCAATGGTTAGCTCTTCTGGATTGGTAATATTATTAATAAGAGTAACCAAGTTTATGCTGGAGTTTAAATTGCAGTATTTTTCATATTTACTGCAAATAGAAGTTAATGTATCACCTTCTTTAATTGTATAGTTTACACAACTAAGTGATGAGGCAAAATCATTTAATGAAAGATAAGTCATATTATATGTTACTGTTGATGCTGAAGAGCCAGTGGTGTCTGTTGTAGAACTAGTGGTGTTTGATTTAGTCTTTCTACTGCTGCTATCATTTGTAGAATTGTTAGAATTTGAATTGTTATTGGAATCATTAGTATCAGTTTCTTTATTTTCAATATTGATAGTAGATGAAGTATTTTTTGTAAGAGGTTTATCAGTATAGATAAAATAAAGAAATGCAGGTATGCTTATTACTAAAATTAAAACAATTCCAATTAGTATTTTAGTATGTTTCATTTTTTCTACCTCCTTCAATAAATTTATCTACAAGTATAGCCCAAATTTTTTTAAAATATTCATGGAAAATATTTATTTTAATTAATATGAATTGTATAGTGGAGAATTGGTTAAACATTAGAATAGAAGGAAATATTTGCAAAAAATATATAAAAGTGATAATATTATATTA
>OCPP01001568.1_pt1 | contig 11829 bp, 10 predicted proteins | sample 1538211 | NCBI WGS metagenome assembly OCPP01 (sample SAMEA2580193, study PRJEB22360) | human gut metagenome | biome: human gut; feature: human-associated habitat; material: faeces | place: Denmark | collected 2008/2010
CTTTAAACTCTCTTTTTCTCTCTTATATTCTATATAATCTTTTGCTACAGTTTTTCCCATACTCTTTTTTAAAAATCGAATCATTCTCCATAATTCGATTTCTATAAATTTTTTTATACCTACACTTTTTAAAAATCTTTTTTCTTGATACAGATCACCATTTTGAACAACCATTCGAACCTTATCCTTATCTTCCTCTGTATATATTCCTCTAATAGAATAATCCATATATATATCATTGTTTTCAAACAAGTCTTTTACCGTATCAATTACCCATTTCCCTCTGAATATTCCCATTCCTTTTTCATCAAATCCATAATCAATTGGCGAATTATTTGCATCTTCTAAAACATAAAAATCTAACTTTTCATCAAAGCTTCTTATATTCCCAATAGTTTCCCATTCCCATGGCGTTTCGTGCTTCTTCCAGAATCCCAACAATTTTTCAGTTCTCCATATAGCTGCCTGAAAGTTGAATTTGTATTCACCATATACAGGCCTTTTTAGATATTGAGGATACTTTTCACTACATATATTTAATTTATCTTTTACATTTTGAAAGCTGAATACAACCGCATTCTCATCTTTGTCTAACCATTGAATCACTTGATCAATTTTATCTTCATCTACTGGTCTTCTTAGAAAGAAATCATCCATTAATATTAAAGTATATGGAGTATTTATCTTTTGTAAATGACGAATCATCCGTTCTCCATATGCTGGTTGCTCTCCTTTTTTATAAAACTGGTAGCATTGAATGTCAAGACCTTCATGATTATAAACTTTACTTTCTGCATTTAAAATAACCTTGTATGGACATTTGCTCCAATACTCTGTGAATAATTTAAAAAAAGGATACCATGCGTCTTCATACCCATCACTACTACATACTAAAATAGTACATTTTTCCTCTTTGGGCTCCATCTTGCATCACCTCTTTTCTCGTAAATATGCAATATAGTCCTGTTCTATAGATAAATGTAATATTTTTCTAACTATGCGCAAACACCTCCACACCAATATCTTAGAATATAATGCCAATCCTAAACTCCTCAAATTTCGAAGTTCCCCCTGTTGATTCTTCTTATCAAACTCCTCTAAATCCTCTTTTTGAAGTTCTCCTCGTATTGAATAATCTATCGTAATTCCATTCTTCTCAAATAGTTCTTTCACATCTTCTACAACCCATTTTCCTCGAACAATGCCCCAAGTCAGCCCCGGCTTCTTTCCATAATTTATTGGCGATTCTTTTTCATCTGAAATAACATAAAATAAATCTTTAGAATTAAAAGTTCTCATACTCCCAATTGTCTCAAATTCCCAAGGTGTTTCATGTTCTCTTACATATTTCATTAATTTTTCTCTATTCCAAATTGCACCCTGAAAGTTCAGTTTATATTCACCTACTTGCGGTCTCTTTTCATAACCAAGATATCTAGGCTCTTTGAGATTCAATTTATCCTTCACATTTGCAAAAGAAAATACTGCAATATCTTCATTTTCCCCCAGCCACTTTATGCACTGATTAATTCTATCTTCGTCAACATAATCCCTCAAAAAAAAATCATCCATCATCATTAAAACATATTTTGACTCTATTCGCTTAAGATGTTCTAATAATCTTTTCCCATAAGGAATTTTCTCCGTTTCCGAATATAGCTGGAAACTTTGAATTAATAACTGTTCATCCAAGTAACTCTTAGATTCTGTATTTAAAATAATTGGATAATTACAATCCGGCCAATACTTCTTCCATAATGTAAAAAAAGGATACCATGCATCACTATATGAATCACACGAATTTACTAATACTGTAATATTACTTTTCATCTTCTAATCCTCATCATTTTATTTTTCGAATAATTTTCTGAATTTTTCTATATCGTCAAATAAGCCTGCATTTTGAACAATCCATTGTTCTGGTTTTCCCACCATTTGTAGGATAAAAGTTTTTTACACTCTTCTTTATCGAATCGAAAATCATAATGCTTTGCAGGAATTCCCATAACAACTTCATATGGCTGAACATTTTTTGTAACTAAGGCATTTGCTGCAACTACTGCCCCATCTCCGATTGTTACCCCCTCCATGATGGTCGCATTACTGCCAATCCACACATCATTTCCAATAATCACAGCTCTTTTTTTATTTGCATCTGCCCATTTTAATTCTTTATATTTTTGCTCCCCCACATATCCGAAATCATCTTTTACTTGTAATGAAAAGAAAGCAGGATGCGTTGAAACAAATGTATGTATTGGATACGAACCTGCTACAATATTAACTCTGCTAGCTATGCTACAATATCTTCCTACTTGCGTTCTTTCAAAATAACAATCTCTTCCGCAATAACTGCCATATCCCAGTGAAACATCTTTCAATATACTTCCTTCAGCCACTCTATTTTTCCCTTCAAATTCAGAGTCAAAACTTACGTTTGTTTTTGGATATATATAAACATGCTTTTGAGATAAACGATTATAAAAGTTTTTCTTTTTTATATGCATTTTTATATTAAATACCCCAATTCTAATCCTTTTTAACATTTGATTATTCCACCTTTTAATGTTTTATATTTTTTACAAATCCAATCCAATATTTAAATTCTTTTCTTTTGAAGAAAAAGAATAAAAACATCAAATTAATTATTCCTATACACAACAACGCAACCAAAACTAACTTTGTTATTCCTTGTAAATGTAACATAAATAAAAATTGTCTAGAGATTACTAACGCAATTAAATATACACCAAAATAACTTACTTCCTTTAACAAATATTTATAAGATTTTACTTCAAATCCATATTTCATCACTATAAATGGCTCATACCATACTGTAATCAATAAACGACTCAATACCGTTCCTGCATAAACCGCCCACAATTGATTCGTTAATGCTATTAATAAAATTGATGAAATCAAATTCACAAGTGCTTGTAATAAAGGTCGATATCTCCCATACCAAAAAATTCCCTGAGCAGTACGGAATAATGTTGCCACTCTTGTAATACCGATACAAAAAATATCTAAACATAAAAAGAACGTTGCTATCTGAGGAATTAAGTATTCTGATCCAAACACAATTTCTATAAAAGTATCTACTAAACAAAAACATGTAATGGAACAAAATCCATATAACCAAAATGCCAAAAATGATAAATTTTGAAACAATTCATATTGCTCTTCTTTAGATTTACTAATACAATAATTTCCTACACTCGCTAACAAAGGACCAAATAATGCTTCCAACAAAGTAGTAACTGCCTGTATAATCATTGTATAATTCGATGCATATCCAACTATTTTAAGATTTAAAAATTTAGAAATTACAATGTTATCTGTTCCTTGCGTAATTACTGTCGCTAAACGATTCATCGAAAGCCCATATACATTTTTCCCCAAATGTTTCATTTCTTCTTTAGGTAGAAACTCTTTGCATTTATAATCGATTTCGTTATATCTATTTCGAACTATATTTCTAACCACTATGTTTAGGGCAAAATTCATTGCTACTTGTGCTAATAAGTAAACGATAAAATTTCTGCTAACGATCAATAGAGAAGATAGCACTATAAAAGTTAAAACTTTCCAAACAAAATCAATTTTTAACAAGCGATATGCTTCCTGATTAGCAGTAATTATCGTCCTATAATACCCTGCAAAATACGTAATACTACTGCTTATTCCATATAAGAAAAAAATCAAACGCATATTGGGAACTGCATTGATATCATTTACAAACCATTGTAAGAATGGTGTAAACAATACCGTTAATACAATAATTACTATTCCTACCAAATTTAACAATCTTTTTGTTGTATATGTAACCACAGATAACTTTTGATAGTTCTTCTCAGCAAATGGACGATAAAACATTTGTGTTAATGCTGCTCCTACTCCCAACTCGGCCAGAGAGAAAATAAGTAATATGTTAGAAAATAAACCACTAACTCCTAAATAAGTAGCATCCAATATTTTCAAAAACACAACTCTTTGCAAAAAAGATATTAAAATTGAAATTATATTCGTTATCATTCCTGCTGAGATATTAAAAAATGAATTACGAATCCTAGACTTTTCTTTCATTGATGTCTCCCTTCCATTCCTATTAGACCTATTATTTCTTTTTTAAGCATCTTACCTTCTTTGTTCTAGCGTTCCCCCTCAATAATCAGTACCATTTCATCCTCCCACTTTTCTAAGATAATCACTCCAACAACATTTCTAATACGACTTCATGCGAATCGCTCAATTCACTCAAATAACTCTATTGTGAAAATACAGATAAACAGTGTTTCTATTGAAATAGACTCATCTATCTCCGAAGAGTTTCTTGCCAAGCTCATCAAGACAGTGTTTCATGCTTAAAGATGCTGTTCACCGTTACTTTACCCGTGTCTATATCGTCTGCGGAGCAGTTCCACTGACTGATACAGAGCTTTTCCATTGCCCCCTGTCTTCCACTATATCCCTCCCCCACAGTTCTATATGATACGGACTGTTTTGTGTAAAACAAAGAATTTTTTTCTCAGCCATGCTTTTCATGTGCTGTGCACAGCTTCTAGACGTTTTTTAATATTCATTAAAAAGCCACCAAATAGCGTTGACGTTTACTCTAATCACTTAAGTATTTTACTTTTAAAACTTATTCTTTAGAAAATCTACTAATTATTTGATATATCTTCATTTTCATTCTGATAATAAATGGTGGTCTTATACATTTCTCTATATTTTTTACTACACCAAACTTATTTAAATTCTCAAAAAAATCCTCCCTTTTCTTATGCTTTTCTGGGGAGTTAACATAAGCTGGATTATATTGTATAATTTCATTTTCTTTGACCGGTTCAGATATAATGTTATCAGCAATCGTCTTCATTAACTCAATGCCTTTTTGAGTCTTGACAGCAACGGCAGAACATCCTTTATCATCATCAAAATATTCTTTTAATTTGTCAATTCCCCAAAAGTCTCCAAGAGATATATCACTTTGATCTTTTTCTGCCTTAAACTCACACTCATAGCAAGATGGTCTTAAAAATAAGTTATTTAAAAAACCTTTCATATAAATATTTTTATCAAATTGCTCTGAATTTTCTATCCCATCTTTTGTCACATAAGAAAAATGAAATTTTTTCCACCCATTTACCTTATCTCTGAAATTAACCTTTTCAATACTTTGATTTGATATTTCCTCAAGATATCTTTTCCAAACCATCGGCGATGGAACTCCATGACATATAACACTCACTAAAACAAAATTATCAGCTTCGCTTAACTTTCCCAAATATTTTTTTAATCCTGCATTTTGACAAGGTGTCCCTGAAAATAAGACAGGTTTTCCGTTTTTTATATTTTTCATTACTTCCGAAAAACAATTTCCCATTTCACTTTGAACATACTTAGAACCTAAAATTTTTCCCAAATCTTCCATTTTCTCGATTCCTATATGTCTAACTTGATTTTCAGAATCATAGGTTGCACCAAAGACAATACCATTTACATTTAATATAGATTGAGCCAAAAGGCAAAAAATTCCTCCTGAAGAGCTTTTCATTCGATCTGTTTCTGCCAAATTATATGCTACTAGAAACTCCTTCGTATTACTTATTTCAAAATTGGGATGTAATATTGGACATACTGTTTCACATTTCCTACATTTTATACACTCTTCTAAATTAACTTTTGGATACGAAAATCCTTCTGAGTCCGTTTTCATCTCAATACACCTTACTGGACATGAATTTTGGCATGCGCTACATCCACAGCATAACTCTTTTTTATCTACTTTTATCATTTCACTGCTTCAAAGTTTTACTCAAAAAAGACATAAAACTTTCCCTTTCTTTTTCCAAAATTGCATACGCTTTCTTATAATTTTTCTCATACAACCTTTCCATGATTTTTTCATCATACTTTCTATCTTCCAATTGAAATGTATATAAAAGATTTTCTATCCTAGAATTCATAGTTGTATACCTATCATCATGTCTATCAAAAACAACAAATGCCGAATTTAATAGCATAGAAAACACAGATGCATGGAAAGAATCTGTTAAAATAAGTTTTGCGTGGTCAATTAAATCCACAAATTCTCCTGGCCCTATTTCGCTATAGTCATCTTCAAACAAATTATTTATGGATATAATTTTAATGGCTTGAAGTCTATTAAGAATTTTTTTAGCTTCATCCGGTTGCTTCCCTAAAAAATAGGTCAATACATATTCCTCTTGTGGCGTATGAGAACTACTTGAAACTTTTCTCCACTCCTCCGCTGTCAACACCAAAGTAGGATCAACTACTCTTTGTGCATCTATTCCAAGTAACTCTTGTATCATTCTCACGCCTCTTTCTTCACGAGAACTCAAATATTTAAATCCCTTTAAGCCTTCTTGATACATATGTTTATATTGTTCTGGTATTTTTTCTATTCCAAAACTCGGAGCCAATGTACATCTCTTTTCTTTCTTTACAAAGTCCAAGAAAAAAGCTGGTGAAAATGAAGCAAATTCACAGTTCCATACTTGATCACTTCCAACAAAGACTTGATCAAATCTCTTTTCAACAACTTTCTCAATTTTACTACTTCTTTCTACACTATGAAACCAACATTGAATATACTTCTTGTTAAATTTCTCAAAGTTTTCGATTCTTCTCATTCGATGCCATAATAATGAATCAGATTCTTTTTTTCTTGCTTGACGTAAAAAATAAATCTTTCTCCATAAATATGTTTTGATTCTTATTTTCAATGGATTATCTACGATAGTTTCTACTTTATATCCCATATTTTTAAGAATTTCTTGTCCTGCATAATTTTGCAAACGATTTCCATAATTTGTATTATCATACAATGTAAAAATACCTATTCTTTTCATTTTACTCACTCTCACTTTGCAAATATTCTATAAAATATCCGCATTCGAATTAACAGTTTTTTTCGATGTTTTTTCAATAATCCATTCACTTGTGCCCAATTTATTTTTGTATCTTTTATGTGAACAAAATTTTTTCGATTATATTTTAACGTCGCAGCTAAATATCCATAAACAGCAATCAGACGTCGTATCTCTAATTCTTCTGTATTTAATCCATATTTTTGGGCTATCGGTAAAATTTGCTCATATCCTCTATTTAAATAATCTATATTCTTTTCATTATATGAGTTCATCAAACTTTGCGGATTCTGACGCACATAATAGTATAACGGCTCATTTATATATATATATGTATGCAATTTGCAAAAAACTCTAATATTGAACCACCAGTCTTCTCCTTGGCGTCTATCTTCTTCAATAAAAATCTCATTATCAACAATAAAATTTCTTTTATATATTTTATTCCACAGAGCAAAAAATCCATGATTTTCATTTTTTATAAATGTAGAAATAATTTTTTCTTCTATGTCTTTTTGAAATAATTTTGTGTTATCCGGCAATGTCGCTCTGACAGTATTCTCATAAGCACTCCCTTTCTCCTTATAAGCACACATGACCATTTCAACATCTTCTATCGTCTTCTCCATCAATGTTTCATACATCGTTTTAGCAACCATATCATCGCCATCTACAAATCCAATATATTCCCCTCTAGCTTCTCTAATTCCTACATTTCTTGCTGCACCCGGTCCACTATTTTCTTGGTGAATTACTCTTAAACGTTTATCTTTTTCTTTGCATTTTTCTAATATTTCTCTTGTTCTATCAGTTGATCCATCATTTATCAAAATCAATTCAAAATCTTTAAAAGTTTGAGCTAATATTGAATCAACTGTTTGGTTAATATATTTTTCTCCATTATACACAGGAACAATAATGGATAGCTTACACATCTTAACGTCCTCCTTTATTCAACCATTCCACGCAATTAAAACCTTCTTGGTAAAATCTTGTTCCAACAATATTTGCAAATTCTACCAAAGACCCTACTTCCTTTTCTTTCTCATATCTTTTCAAATAGATTGCCCAATCATAATTTGCCTTTTGATGAGTAAACATGACTTTATTTCTATACGGCAAATTCTCAAATCTCTGCATAATTTGAGAATTGCACCCATCTCGATCCGTCATAATTATAAATATATTTTCCCAATTTATTCGCCTTTTTCTTTCATTCCATTTTTCTTGAGCTTCTTTTGCATTTTTATAATGTACAAAATGAATTATCAAATCCTCAAGACGACCAATTGGATACTCATTTTCTATAAACTCCATTTTTTCTATGCTTAAATAATGTTCTATATTCTCTAAAAACTTAATAAAGTCTAAACTATTCATATACAAATTAATTGTCGGAGATAAGAATTTTTCTCCTAAATCTGAATATATCACTCCCCCTATGCAGTTTTGTGACAATATCGTGAAATTATGATTTTTTAATGCTTGGCGCTCTTTCCCATTTCTAAATTTTTTACGTATAATAGGACCAATTCTATAACACATACTTATTTTTATTCTTTTCAAAATCATTTTTATTTACTCAATATGGCATATACTGTTTTTATTAAAAAACGGTTCTTTGTCTTCAAGGGAAAAACATATAATAATGAATATTTATCCTTAATTTTTATTTTTTTCAAATATTCTTGTACATACGTCTCTTTCAAAACAGAAAATAGCCTTTCATCCTTTCTTTCAAAACCATTTCTAGCCAAGTTTATAATAACATTTTGAAATTTCTTTATCATTAATTGCTCGCTAAAATTCTTTGGAATGTCATTTACTTTCAAAACGTCTTCCATTACTTTCAACAATGTTAATTGTTGTTTCCACTCTTCAAAATTGAGTTTATTTACTAAACTGTTTTCATTTAAACGATTATAATAATATCCATTACAGTCAATTGATGAAAATATTTTACATATCAAGAAAACTTCTAGCGCAAATAATTGGTCCTCACATAAACGGTATCTTTCATCAAATTTAATATCATTACTTTTAATAATTTCTGTACGATAGATTTTCCCCCATGTGGTACCACCCGTTCCTTCAAATAACTTTTCCAAGAATTTGTCTTTCTCATTTCTTTCCATTGGATAGTAATCATTATGAGTATATTTTTTGTCTCTTTCCAAACAAGTATAGCCACAGCAACATACATCTGCCTTATTCTGCGAAATGCCTTCGCAAAGTTTCGCTATGTAATCATTTGCTACTGAATCATCACTATCCACAAAGGTTAAATACTCTCCTTGTGCAAAATCTATCCCTGTATTTCTTGCCTTAGAAGGTCCAGAATTGTCCTGATAAATATATCGAATTCTTTTATCCTTTTCCTCATATTTTTTTATAATCTCAGCACTGTTATCCGAAGAACCATCGTCAACAAATATAATTTCCATTTCTTCATGTGTTTGTTCTAACAATTGTTCTATGATCTTTTCAAGATATCCTGCCGAATTATACACAGGTATTACAATACTTACTTGCTTTTTCATTTTTTCAAACGACCTCTTATAGTGTTCATCTTTTCTTTTCCTAGTATCTTTCCTGCTACTCTTTTTACTAGTTTTTTACATCTTTCTTGCCATGGTAGCCATGTAACATAATAATAGTGAATGCAATATGTATTATCTGTACTTTGATCGATACAATTAATGTAATCGTATGGTGAAAAATATTCTTGTGGATATACTTCTATATCATCATCCAATACTTGATATTTTCCGTTTCTAACCAACCCCATCTCCGACAAAATATTAGTAAATTTCGTAACATTAGTTGTAAAATCTTTTTTACCATCTGCATCTTTAAATTGCAACCCATCATATTCATCAATGAACAGTTTAATCAATGGATGATTTTTTTCACACGCAAAAAAACTAGTCGCAATATATTCTTTTTCTTCAAAACCTACAATACATTTCTTTTCACACAAACTCTCAAAAGATTTCAAAACAGATACATCCGTATCTAAATAGAATCCGCCCATTTTATATAGCGCTTGAATCCTTGCTACGTCACTTACAAATGCATATTTTCGTTCTTGATATGCCTGTTGTACATATGGGCTAGAGTTAACATCAAAATTATTTTCGTTCCACTCTACAAATTTCCAATCCGGCATGTTTTTTTTCCAGCTGTCAATACACTTTTGTATTTTCTGCGGTTTTGCTTTTTTCCCAAACCAACAATAGTGAATTATTTTCGGTATCATATTCTCTCCTAAAATTATTTCATCAATCTATAAATTTTATCTATTTCTCCACCATTACTATAGTCTCTATTTCTACAAGTTTCACTTAATCTTTCACACAATTTTTTATCTTGCAATACTCTTACGATTTCCTTAGCACAACTTTCAACGTCCATTGGAACAATTATTCCATCTACGCCATCCTCAACTTGGCTTTTTGCACTTTCAAAATTTGTAATTACTACAGGTTTTCCTAACATCTGTGCTTCTCTAACGGTAACAGCCTTCCCCTCAAATCGAGATGGCTGCACATATAAATCACAAGCTTTCATATACGGATATGGATTTTCTTTCTTCCCTAAAATAATAACTTTTTCTTCCATCCCCTCTTGGTGTATTTTCTCCCTAATAAGCGCTTCATCTGGTCCAAATCCTATTAAATACCACACTATATCCTCGCCTTGATTCAATATCTCACGGCAGATAGACGGTACATTATCAAAATTTTTAGCTTCACAAAAACGTCCCACCGATAAAATCTTCTTTGTGAGCATATCAGAGGTAAATGATTGATCATCAACTTTTTGTAATGACATTTTTTTCAAATACTTTTGATCCAAAATATTTTCTATTACTATAGTTTTGATTTCTGCCTCTGGAAATACTTCCAAAAAAGTATTTTTGCATTCTTCCGATACACATGCTATCATATCTAATTCCCACATTTTTCGGTCTTCTTTAATATTAGGAAAAATTTTACTATAATCGGTATGAACCCAACCTATCTTTTTTTTCGCTTTTATATTATTCAAAATATAGTAATGCGGCCAAGAAAATCCAATTGCTAAATCATAAATCGTTTCTATTTTATCCATATATTTTGCTACTTTTTTATACAAAATTTGACCTATTTGTTCTGAACTTATTTTTTTTGATTTAAAAATCTTTTTTAAAATTCTAATCTTTAAAGAAGCATATAACCTTATAAGACCAACTGAAATCTTACCTTTTTTCAATGCTTCCACAATTGGAATCCCTAACATTTCCCCTACAGGACATGAACTTATATTCACTTCTTTAGGAATTTGTGACAACAATTCCCCTTCTTGTTTTAACAATAATAAATCAACTTCAAATTTAGAATAATCAATTTTTTTGAGTAATCCAATTAAACTTCGTTCAATTCCGCCAAGCTCCATTGAATAGTGGTATATAAAAATCTTTTTTTTCACTTTCTTTACTCCCATTCATCATATCATCGGTAATTTAGAATACGGCTTTTCTGATACGTATTTTTTCCCTTGATAATACCCTTTTACAAACATGATAAATTCTTTTCTACTATCAGCTTTTAAAACCCCTTTTATTCCCATAAATATCATATTCATTACCATACTATAGTTAAAAGCCAAACTACTCAATAATTTAAATTTTTCTGGTAAATAAATAAATCTATGCCAAAAAATATATTTATTTCTGCTATTTGCAAAAGCCGCTTCTATATTTCTTCCCACTAAACTTCCTCCAGCATCTAAATGCTCCATCAATGTATTTACGACACATACTGTTTTATACCCTTTCTTATAAAATTTATAAAACATAACTTGATCGTCCCATAAAGCATATTTTACATCCTGCAACCACAGTTCCTCTTCAAACTTAATATTCAAAAATGTTTGTTTTTTAACAGCAAAA
>OCPP01001569.1_pt1 | contig 11827 bp, 6 predicted proteins | sample 1538211 | NCBI WGS metagenome assembly OCPP01 (sample SAMEA2580193, study PRJEB22360) | human gut metagenome | biome: human gut; feature: human-associated habitat; material: faeces | place: Denmark | collected 2008/2010
GGCGCGAACCTGTCGCAGGGCCAGCGCCAGCTGCTCGCCATTGCGCGCGTGGCTGTTGCCGACCCGCCCGTGCTCATCTTGGACGAGGCCACGAGCTCTATCGACACGCGCACCGAAAAGCTCATCGAGCGCGGCATGGACCGCATCATGCGTGGCCGCACCACGTTTATGATCGCGCACCGCCTGTCCACCGTCCGCGACGCCGACGCCATCATGGTCCTCGAACACGGCCGCATCATCGAGCGCGGCACGCACGAAGAGCTGCTCGCTCAGCACGGCGAGTACTGGCAGCTGGCGCATGGCTTAAAAGAGTTGGATTAACCCGTTCGAGCACGATGCCTTGACCTCTCCGTGTCCCTCATCTCGCCTCAAACCATCACAACATTCGACGTTTTTTGCCAAAATCGGGAAAAGCATCGAATGTTGTGATGGTTTTTCTACCACTCGATCGGGCGGAATCGCTTTCTTGCGCACGAAGGTGTGCGGACCCGTGGGCAGGGGAATAAGGTTGGTTATCCGACTCCATTGGAGGGCTCATGGACCTGCCGATCGTCCTGTCCCATAAGACTGCCTGGCTGTACCACAACGTGGCGCGCCCGTCCGAGCCGCTCTCGCGAGCAAGCAGCCTATACGATGAGGACTCGCTTGCTAACGAGGCGGAGCCGACTGCGGACCTGCCCAAATTGGGGCTCGATGCCAAGGGGCTGAGGGCTTCGACGGCAGTTGGGATCGTTACCGACTATCTGGTTTCGCTCGGTATTCCACGAGAAGAGCTCGATCATATCGATACGCTCGTCAACTTTGATTTTGAGCGCTCGACGCCGGCTGGATTTAGGTGCCACGTGTTTGGGGCGCCGGTACCTCCAGGCCATCTTATCGAGGTGGCAGAGGGCCTTCTAGTGGTTGATGAGGCCATGTGCTTTGTCCAAGCGGGTTCGTGGATGAGTGAGCCCGAACAGCTGGAATATGGCTATGAAATCTGCGCCCGATATCATTTGAATCATCTGTCGACAGACGATTATGTCGAGATGGGGCAGAGGTATACCGTTGCCGACTTGATTGCCTATTGCAATGAGAACCGATCTCGTCAGGGGGCTATACGCGCGGCCGCCGTGCTCAAGCGCGTGCACGATGGCGCGCGGTCGCCCATGGAGACGGCCACCGCAATCATGGTCGTAGCAAAACGTTCCCAGGGCGGGCTGGGATACGCCAAGATCGAGCTCAACCGTCGGGTCGATGTTCCCAACGAGTTCAAGTATCTCGCTAAGGCTGGGTATTTCGAGATCGACGTATATGCGCCTGCGAGCGGTACGGGGATTGAATACAACGGCTCGGACCATCTTGATAAACAGCGCAGCGCATCTGATGCGGAGCGTATGACCGTGCTGAGCGCGCTGGGCTTTAGGATGATCGTCCTCACCGGGACTCAGTTTGCCCACCAGCTGCAATTGCACCGGGCTATGAACGCCATCGCACTCGCGATGGGCCTTAAGTGCGACCGAAGCGAAGCGTTCCAAAAGCGGCAGAACGACCTGCGAGAATTCGTGATTCGGCACTGGGACGGCGGTCTTTAGGGGCGCTTTGGTCCTTCTACGGGGTGCCGTGGGCAGGCAAACCATCACAACATTCGACGTCTTTTGCCAATAACGGGAAAAGCATCGAATGTTGTGATGGTTTGTATGCTGAGGATGGGCTTGGGAAGCCGGTTTTGCTCGAAGCGACCTGTCCTGTCGTACGGGTGTCGGCATGATTCTCCCGTGGGGTATTATGTTTTCCGAAGAATAAAACGCCGCGTGAGGGGAGGCTGCGTGGACGGGCACGTGCAACATGACGGCTTTGGCCGCGATATCAACTACCTGCGCATTGCCGTTACCGACAAGTGCAATTTCCGCTGCATTTACTGCATGCCGGCCGATGGCGTGGCGCCCCGCGCGCACGACGAGCTGCTCAGCGCCGAGGAAATCGCCCGCTTTGTGCGCCTGGTGGCGGGGGAGGGCATTCGCCGCGTGCGCCTGACGGGTGGCGAGCCGCTGGTCAGCCGCCGTATCATCCCGCTCATTCGTGACATCCGCGCGATCCCGCAGATCGAGGACATCTCGCTCACCACCAATGGTGCCCTGCTGCCCAAGCTGGCGCCGCAGCTCAAAGACGCCGGGCTTAACCGCGTCAACATCTCGCTCGACACGCTCGATCCTACGCTCTTTGGAAAGATCACGCGTCTAGGTCGACTCGAGCAGACCATGGCCGGCATCGACGCGGCGCTTGCCTGGGGCTTTGAGCCTGTTAAGGTCAACTGCGTTGTAGTGCGCCGGCTCAACCAGGATGTGGCGGCCCTTGCGCGGCTCACGCTCGACCGCCCCATCCACCTGCGCTTTATCGAATACATGCCCATCGGCGACGAGCACACGAGCTCGCATTGTGCCGTAGACCCTCACGCGCCCACGCTCAATCCCGAGCTGTGGGATGCGAGCGACACCGTGCCGAGCGACGAGCTGCGGGCTCGCATCAATACCGGGGCCGCCGCGGCGGGACTGGGCGAGCTCGAGCTGCTCGACATCAACGACGCTCCTGCCGGCGCGGGCCCTGCGCGCTATTGGCACTTTCCGGGCGCGGCGGGAACAGTCGGCTTCATCAGCGCCATGTCCAACCATTTTTGCGCGAATTGCAACCGTCTGCGCCTGACGGCCGATGGCAACGTGCGCCCGTGCCTGTTCAGCGATGCCGAGTATTCGGTGCGTGAGGCGCTGCGCCGTGGTGATGATATGCAGGTACTTTCGATTTGGCGCGATGCCGTGGCCCACAAACCGCAGGAACACGCGATAATTGAGGGCACGCAACGATTTATGTCCCAAATCGGAGGATGATCATATGGCCAAGAGCAGGTACGCCGATGCCACCAAGGCCGCTCGCAGGGCCGCGATGTCTGCCCACAAAGTCACGGCTGCGGCGAATGCTGGTAACGCCGACGCGTCCGCGCAGTCGACTGCCAGTGCCGCCACCGAGCCCGCCCGCGACGCCCGTCGCGACGAGCTGACGCACGTGGACGCCAAGGGCGAGGTGCGCATGGTCGATGTGTCCGACAAGGCCGAGACCCATCGCATCGCTATCGCCGAGGGCACCATCCTCATGCATCCCGAGACGCAGGCCATGGTGCTGCAGGACCGCGCCAAAAAGGGCGACGTGCTTGCCTGCGCGCGCGTGGCGGGCATCATGGCCATCAAACGCACGAGCGACATCATCCCCATGTGCCATCCGCTGCTCATTACCAAGAGCAAGTGCGACATTGCGCCCATCGCTCCGGCTGGGACGCCGGCCGAGGACGTGCCCGAGGGCTGGGCGCCGGCGCGCGCGGACGGGCAGGTTGGCTTTCACGTACTGGTTACGGCCGGCGTGACGGGCAAGACGGGTATCGAGATGGAGGCTCTGACCGGCGCGAGCGCCGCGTGCCTGACCATCTATGACATGTGCAAGGCGGTCGATCGCGGCATGGAGATCGTCGACGTGCGTCTGCTGCACAAGGAAGGCGGCCGCTCGGGCGTATGGGATCGCGCAGAGCGCCAAGCCGCTGCTACTGAGGCCGTGGCCGCTGACGGTGCCGCACCCGCGAACGCACCTGCCGCCGTCGCGCCTGCAGCTCCCCCTCCGGCCGTCCACGCCATCGCGTTTATCGGCTACCAAAACTCGGGCAAGACCACGCTCGTCGAGAAGGTCATCGCCGAGCTCACCCGCCGTGGCCTGCGCGTGGGTTCGCTCAAGCATCACGGGCACCACGGCTTCGATATCGACGTGCCCGCTAAGGACACCTGGCGCCATCACCAGGCCGGATCCAAGCACGTGGGCCTCATCTGCGCCACGCGCTGGGCGGAGTACGCCGACACGCGGGAGGAGGATGAGATGCCCGCGCGCGAGCTGCTGTCGCGTTACAACGATGTCGACGTGGTGATCATCGAGGGCTACAAGACCGAGGGCTTCGACAACATCGTGGTTGCGCGCTCCGGTGTCGACCGTCTGCGCGGCAAGAGCTCGCTCGACCTGGTCGACGGTCACACGCTGGCCCTTGCCTGCAACGAAGCCCTGGCGCGTCAGGCCTTCGATGCCGGCTTTGCGACCCGAGCCATCAACATCAACGACGCCCGAGCCATCTGCGATCTGATCCAAGATCATCTGGCCTAAAACCTGCCAAAAAGGGACAGGTTTATTTTGGCAGGTTTTATCTGGGCAAACATCATTTCCACCACAAAGAGGCCAAGCACCTTTGTGGTGGTTTTTGCTTTGGTAGATGTGTGGGACATGCCTTACAATCTACCAAGTGGTTCATGGTGGGCGAAAAACGGAGAGAAGGGCTTGATGCGTCCTTAATGTTTCATGCGGATAGATTGATTTGACAGACGGTGGCGAATGCCCGCCGTCCGCATTCGTATGAAACAAGGAGTCTCCATGCTCGCCTCTCTTTTCTCAAAGCCTCAATCATCGCTGTCCGTGCAGGCCAAGCGCTTGGTGGCGATGCGCTTTCTCATCTACACCGGGTTTCAGACCAGTTATTTTATCGGCGTCATCGGAACGCTCACCTATGCGGACGATGCCTCGGTCGTCGCGACATCGCTGGCCGTTCTGTTTATGAACGTTTTCGTGATCCTGGGATCCTTTGCGGGCGGCGCTGCGCTCGACGTCTGGGGTCCGCGCCGCCATTTCTTGCTGAGCATCGTCGGCGCGCTCGCAACTGGCACGGCGATCATCGCTTTTGGTAGCGCGACCGGCATCGTCCTGCTCGGCGCGGTGTTTCTGGGCTTTACGATGGGATTCGCTCAGCCCATCGCCACGTCCTATCCGGCCTACCTCACCAATGACCCTGTCGAGCTCAAAGACATCAACTCCGCCATCGCCATGTTTTCAAACGTGAGTATCATCGTCGGACCCACGCTGGGCGGCTTTGTCGCGGCGGCTGCGTCGTCGCGCGCGGTGTTCGTGCTCATGATGCTCTTTACCGTACTGGCGTTCGTCGCCGGCTGGGGCTTTAGGCCGCAGACCAGCTATGTCGCCGGGGATGCGGATGCCGATTCGGCAGAGGAGGGGGAGCGTGCGGGGCAAAGCTCCAACCCCAGCACGTCCGCCCACGCCACCTTTGCAGCCAGCATCAAGACGGTCTTCACCAACAGCGTTCTCGCCCTGCTGTTTTGCATTATTTTTCTTTCGAACTTTGGCTACGGAGCCTTCGACCCGATCGAGTCGTTTTTCTATCGCGATGTCCTACACGTCGGCGTTGAGTGGATGGGCTGGCTCTCGTCGGCCTCGGGCGTGGGCGCGGTGCTGGGTGCCGTGCTCGCGCTCCGCTTGCCGCCGCATCTGGTCAACCTTAAAACACTGCTCGTGGCGCTCATGTCTGTAGGCCTGGGAAGCCTGCTCTATGTGGGGACGCCGTACGTGGGCGTGGCCCTCGTCGGCCAGATCGCCCTGGGCATAGCTTGGGGTGTCGTCAACCCGCTCCACAACACCATTGTGCAAACGACGGCACCGCTTGAGCAGCTCGGTCGCGTGAACTCGGTCATGGGCTTTGGCAATATGTTTGCCGGCGTGGCCCCGCTGGCGATTGCCCCGTGGCTGGCGGCGACATTTGGCATACAACGGACACTCGTGGGGGCAGGCATGGTCGTGACGGCGGTCCCTGCGGCGTTGCTGCTGTTTGGACGCAATCATTTGGATCGTGCCGTAAAGCGGTAAGAAACCATCACAACATTCGGTAAAAATCGCGATTTTGCCGAAAAACGTCGAATGTTGTGATGGTTTGGCCCGCAAACGTCACTTCCACCACAAAGGGGGCCAGGCACCTTTGTGGTGGTTTTGCGCCAAAGCGCCCCGTGTGCGCTTTGGTATACCATGAACGCCACTTCCAGATACACCCCACACCGCCGCACAACCCAGAAAGGCCCCCATGGACACCACCTTCAGCCACATCAAAGCCGTGTTCTGCGATATCGACGGCACGCTGCTCACGAGCCAGCACACGGTGTCCCCGCGCACCGTTGCGGCGATCCGCGCCCTGCGCGAGCGTGGCATGCTCTTTGGCCTGTGCACCGGGCGCGACGCCCACGCGACCGAGGCCATGTACGAGCTCTGGGGCATCGAAGGCCTGGTGGACGTGCTCGTGGGCTGCGGTGGCGCCGAGGTCATCGACCGCGCGCACGACATCAACGAGCTGAGCTATCCGCTGTCGGGCGAGACCATCGCGCGCATCTGCAAGCACATGGCGGACCTTCCGGCAACGCCCGTCTGCCCCCGAGACGGCGTGTTCTACGTGCCCGAGAGCAACGCGTGCGTCGAGCACCTGTCGCGCGTCGACGGCGTACCTTACAAGGTGGTCGACTTTGCCGAGTTTTTGCGCGAGCCGCAGCCCAAGGTGATGTTTACCATGGCGCCCGAGGTGATGCCGCAGGTGATTGAGCGGGCATCGACGTTTGCCGATAACACTGTTAAGGCGGCGGCTCTGCAAACCACGCAGCGGCTCTACGAGTTTATGGATCCGCGCGTGTCCAAGACGCGCGGCCTTGTGCGCGTGGCGGAGCTCAACGACATGGAGCTCCAGGACATCTGCGTGTTTGGCGATGCGGACAACGACACCTGCATGGTGGCTGACGCCGGCGTGGGCGTGGCCATGGCAAACGGTAGCGACGCCACCCGTGCCGCCGCCGATTTTGTAACCGCCAGCAACGACAAAGATGGCATCGCGATCTTTATCGAGGAACATCTGCTGTAGCGCCGGGGGAGAACCACCGCAAAGGGGACAGGCTCCTTTGCGGTGCCCTTAGGCGATTTGGGCGAATTGATACCGAAAATCTGCGCGAAAATTCAAATTTGGTTGTATGAACATCTCGCTTCTAACCACCGATGGGTTTAAGATATTCTCATCAATTTGGTAGGATATTCATCCCGGTTGATGACCTACCGCTCACGGTCGATTTTCGACCGTTCACAGGATGTTCGCTCTTGAGCAAAATGTTGTGCAAATAAATCTAATGCCATTAAAAAATAATAGGCAACTAAATTACCAGCAGAAACAAAAAATAGATAGCGAATAAACGAAGGTAAATCTGAGCAATTGTCAAGAGAATTGAGAACTCACTACAAAACTATCGGTTTTATTTGCTCAGATGTTTAAACAACCGTTATAATTGCATTACTAAACGAGCGCAATTACAGATTGCGCAGATACGTTTGATGGTGAAAGAGCAAGATCGCGGTCTCTTGGGGAGGAGACATCGATGAAAGCGAATTCGGACAAATCTAAGCAGAGTAATAAAGCGACGCGCCGTGTACTGGCAGGCGTTTTGTGCGGAGCCTCCGTTTTGAGCCTGGTACTGTCGCTCGTCATGCCTCCGATCTCGCAGGCCATTGCCAACGATGTCCAGACGGTTTCTGCCGAGGAAACTGTGATGGGGGGGGGTTCCTCAAGTGAGTCTACTGATGTAGACAACACCAACAACGGGGATACCGAAAACCAGAATAGTGACGACGCTGAGGGTGGCGAGACTGGCTCTTCAAATGGCGATGAGCAGGCTCAGACTGAGGATCAGCTCGAGGACGAGCTGCAGGTCGAAGATGGTAGCTCGTCGAATGACGACGCCGTAATGTCAGCTGCAGAAGGCGGGCAAACCAAAACGGCAGCTAATGAGATAGCTAGCGCTAATGACCTGGCTAACAAGCTCGAGGCCGTTGAAAAGAATGGAATAGCCAGCTTTGACCTTACGACGGATGTTGAGTGCGGCTCAACAATCCAACTCGATGAGAGCGGCAGCAATATCACACTAAATCTAAACGGTCACAAGATTAAATATACGAATCAGAGCCAGCCCCTGTTTAACATCACCGGTGGCGCGACACTTACAATTAAGGATTTAATTAAGGATTCTGATCTTAAGGATTTTGATCCTGAGGAAGCGAGTGAAAAGGTCTCCAAAGTCAACGAGCTAAATAATCAGGGCCAGAACTTTAATCCAAACAATTATGGTAAAGCAGCAGAGCTTGTTTACAACGATGACATTCCGTCTAGCCTTACCTACTACGTGACCGAATCGTCCCCGAGTGCAGCAGACATAACCAAGACAACCGAAACGCTTTCCAAATATAGCGTCAATATTTATGGTGCCATCGTGGCGTGCAACAGCAGAGTGAGTCTCATCAAACTCAATGGTAAGGACTGTACGTTTAACCTTCAGGGTGGCGTGCTTACTCAAAAGAACAATTGCAACGTTGATGGCCTTATCTATGCCCAGAACGGCTCTGTCAACATGAGTGGCGGATACGTTTGTGGTGCTTCTATGGGCAGCAGTGGTGCTGGTGCTGGAATTCATGTTGAGGACTCGACCCTGGAGATCTCTGGCGGCGTAATCGCTGGTAACTATGCCCCCAGTGGCGGCGGCGTTTATGCCATGAATTCTACGGTAAACATGGTTGGCGGTATTATCTCCGGCAACGGTACAAATAGTTATCAAAGAGGTTATGGCGCGGGAATTTGTGCTGTGGACTCTATGGTGACCATTACGAATGGTCACATCACCAATAACAAATATCAGTTCTACCAGGACACTGAGAATGACTGGGGGCATCTCGGTTTCGGTTGTCACGGTGGTGGCGGCATTGCTGCCTTTAGCTCCACTGAAGGACAGAAAAAAGGCGGTCTGGTTATTAGCGGCGGCTACATCACGGGCAACTACTCTGCCGAGGCTGGCGGCGGCGTTTATGCTGGCGCTTGGAATAAACCTCTTTCCGGGTTTGCGTTTTATGGTGGAATCATCGCCAGCAATGTGGCGCAAAACTCAGAGGGTGGCGGTATCCGTATCTCTGCGCCTACCGAGAGCGTGTTTGAAGTGCCGATTGATTCGCACGCTGATTCACACGCTTATATCACGAACAATACGACTAATACATCCAACGACTGGGGTGGCGGCGGCGTGTTCGTCCAGGGAAGCGGCGACAACAGCGTTCAGCCGGCACGCCTCAGGATTTCTAACGCTCTGATTACCAACAATCATGCCAGAGGCTTTGGCGGCGGGTTTGCCGCTTGCCCGACTGGTAAGACTGCCATTACCGATACCGATGGCATCGCGATTTTCGGTAATTCTGACGATAAAGGTGATAAACGATCGGGCGGCAGTAATGGGAAGAGCGAGGACTGGGATTTCGATAAGGAGAATGATAAGGGCGGCGAAATAACCGAAGCTTTTATAAACGCCGGCCATGAGGACCTTTTCTTAATTCACGATTCTTTCAATTCGGAAAACAATCCGTATATCGCTGCCGTAACTGGACAAATGCTTGGTGGCGGAGCTGCTAACTGGTCGGGCACGATCGACAATACACCAACGTCTATCGGCAAGTATGAGGGCGCCCAAGCTAAGTACATGATTGGCCTTAAATCTGAGCCGATTCAGGAAGATAAAGATGCTGCTACCGCGGCTGCGTCCCTCTTCATCACGGGCAACAGATCCAACATTCACGGTGGCGGCATCATGACCAACGGCGACGTAATCGCTGGCTCCACCACGGAGGTGAACGTGTACCCCAAGATGAAGCTCAAAGGCACTAAGGCACTGGAAGGCCGCGCGCTTACTGCGGATGATGCGGGAAAATTCAGGTTCCAACTCTTGGAGCCGGGCGAGAGCGGTGGTGTCCCTAGCTTTAATAATAATGATGATGGCAAATTGCAGCTCAATGGCTGTTCAATAGTTGGCGATGACGATGGGGCCACGAACGACGCTGAAGGTAACTTTGTCTTTGATTTGGGCAGGGTCCACTCCGCTGGAACGAACGTCTACTACCTCGTTGAGGACCCCGGCAACGTTGCGGATCGCGTCCCTGGCGTGGACTACGACCAGACCATCTACAAGATTGAGCTTACAACTACGACCGAAAAGCGGCCGGTGCTGAAAATTGATTACTTCTACTATTTAGTTACGAATGTAAGGGTTACTAATCTCAAAAATAATGAGGTGAAAACGTTTACTCCGAACAACGGTAGCGATGTCTCCATTAAGATCACCGATGGCAACACCGACAAGACCTTTACTAATGCATACAAACCCAAGGGCTCTTGGACACCTCAGGTGACCAAGGAGGTCGACGGCGGCGAGATGAAGAAGTTCAAGTTCGAACTTGCGAACGACGAGAACTTCACCAATCCGGAAACGGTAACAGTCGATCCGTCGAAAGCTACAACCGACGAAAACGGCAACAAGACTGTGCCGGTCAAATTCGCGACGAAGGACTATGAGCTCAAGCACCTTGAAAATGGATCCAAGATCTTCACGTACTATGTGCGCGAGGAGAACGAAAGCTCGACCTATCCGCATTACAAGTTTGATCAGTCGGTCTATAGGTTCAAGGTTGTGGCAACGGATAACACCAAAGGAAGGATCGACTGTGCGGTGACCTACATGAAGGGAACCGTTGGCTCCGATGGCGAGTGGAAACCAGACCCCGATGCCAAAGAACAGAACCTCACCGACACCTCTAACCCCACCTTCACCAACACCTACTCCACCTCTTTGCCCCTTTCTGGTATGTCGGGCGTCACTCTGACGTACCTTGCCGGCGCGGCGGTGCTTTGCGCTGCTGCGGCCTGGATGCACATTCGTCGCAAGGCGAATGCGAAGGGAGGCGAGCGTCGTGAATAAGAAAGTTTGCTCCTTCCCGATCTTGTTTGCGCTGCTTGCCCTCCTGATCGGCACCTGCGCGGTTGTGTTCCCCGCTTCCGCGCAGGCCGCGCCGACCTCGACCGGTTCCATCACGGTGAGCGGCACCGTGGCGCGCAGCTACGACGCCTACCAGATCTTTAGCGCCAACGTCGTCGACGACAGCGGCGACGCCAAGATCGCCACCGACCTCGCCTGGGCAAGCGACGCCGCACGCGACGCCGCGCTGCCTGTGCTGCACAGCGCCGGCATGCCCAATTCCCAGTCCACCGCGCAGGAAGCTGCCGAGTGGCTCAACACCGATTCCCACCTTACGAGTGCGCTGAGCGCACAGCTCGCTCGTTCCCTCCAGAGCTCTGGCGCCGTGTTCGTGGCCCTTAACGCGGGCACGGCGGCCGAGCTGCCCTGTGGCTACTGGCTCATCGTCGCCGACGACGCCATCGCCCAGGGCGAGGCCGGCACCGCGCCGATCATGGCCCTGGTCGGCGGCAGCGCCGTCACCGTCAAGCCCAAGGCGGCGACCCCCAAGGTCTCCAAGCATGTGCTGGAGGACAGCACCGCCGCCTGGCAGAAGGCTGCCGACGCCACGGTCGCCGACGACCTGTACTGGCGCCTCTCTGCCACGGTCCCGGCGGGTCTTACCGCCTACGACACCTATACGGTGCGGTTCGTCGACACCATGAGCGCGGGGCTCGACCCCTCCAAGGTGGCCGCGAGCATGCGCGTGTACGTGGCGGCGGGCGCGGACGGCGGCTTCGACGCCGTCCAGACCGGCAAGGACGGCCGCGCCGGCACCGAGCCCGCGAAGGGTTGGACCGACATCACGGCCCAGTGCGCCACCAAGGTAGCGGCCGACGGCAAGACCTTCACCGTGCGCACCGGCGACCTGATCGCCGCGCTCGGCGGGGCCGACGCCTTCACCGCGGGCGCCCGCGTGGTCGCCGTGTACAATGCGCCGCTCAACAGCGCATGCAACCACGGCATCGCGAAGGGCAGCCCCAACGAGGTCTACCTGCGCTACCCGTGCTCTCCCTTTGCCGACCAGTCCGGCGATGCCGGCTTCACCCGCACGCCGAGCGACGATGCGTGCGCCTACACCTGGGATCTCGCGCTCACCAAGCGCGGCAGCGACGGCGCCAAGC
>OCPP01001576.1_pt1 | contig 11781 bp, 10 predicted proteins | sample 1538211 | NCBI WGS metagenome assembly OCPP01 (sample SAMEA2580193, study PRJEB22360) | human gut metagenome | biome: human gut; feature: human-associated habitat; material: faeces | place: Denmark | collected 2008/2010
GTCGGACGGCTTGCTGCGCAGTGTATCAAGGTCTGAAAACATCTGTGAAAAAACACTCGAAAAGCCCTTAACCGATGAACCGTTATCCTTAAAATAGTTCTGAATCTGGTTCATGTAATAAAGCTTCTGCTCATAGCGTCCATAGCATGAATTATTTTCCCAGTATTTATTGTCATAGTACAGGTCGCGCTGCTGCTTGATTGAGGTGACTGTAACACCTGTGCCGACGCTGCCGTAGCGGGCTGTGACATTTATGGCATCCTTTGCCTGCAGGGTAGCCTCCTGCCTGGTGTATCCGGTCGTCTTGACATTGGCTATGTTGTTGGCTGTTGTATTGGTCGCTACCTGAAATGAGCTCAGAGCGCTTGACCCTATATGTAATCCAAAAAATGTTGAAGCCATATCGACTCCTCCTGTTCATACTCTCTTGTCGTATCCTAAAACTATATGAGCTGTACTATGAGCTCAGTCATCTGACTGATTACTGTGATAAAACGGCTTGATGCATTGTAGGCCGACTGATACTTGATCATGTTTGTCAGCTCCTCGTCGCTCGACACACCCATTATCTGGTTTCTCTGGTTGTCTATGGCCGCTGCTGTCGATGTCATAGTATCTGATGATGCCTTATATATGCTGCCGTTTGTTCCGAGATGCGAGATTATCTTGTCATAATATCCCTCAAAATTGCACTTCGACGTATCCTTTGGGTTGATGTATAGATTCTCTGCTGACCACGCCTTTGTAATCTGGTCTGCAAGGCCATAGTTTGCGGCTCCGTCCTGCTTGTATGACGGCATCAGTGTCACCTGTGCCGCAAGCTTTGGATTCACTGAAACATTTCCAAGCTTGTACCATGATGAGTTGTTAGCCTTTGTCTCATCATTGTATACATAAAACTGTTTGCCATCTATTTCCATCTGCGTGTAACGGTCATATCCTTCTCTTGCAAAGAGCTCATGCGGTGGCAGGCTGCCATCAGCTCCTACCGAGCAGTTTGCCGTATCCAAAACCGTGTATGTGGTACCGTCTGCCGCTGTGTATGTGGTATTCGGACAAAATATATCGTTCATGGCCATCATGATGTTTCGCGCCAGATATGATATCTCGGCCTGTGTCTCCATGACCACATTGTCCTCCACCCTACTGTAATTCTCCTCGCTCATGAAATCATAGGTGCCATACTCTGAGCCTCTTGATACAAGGAGTGCCTTCAGGCTTCCTATATCATTATTCAGGCTGGTTGCTATGTTGGTGGTCTGCGTGCAGCCGACTCTTTCAGCCAGCGCTGACGGCAGCGCAACGTCGCTAAACACCGGCATATAGCTCTCCTGTGTAGTAATATGAGGCCAGTACGGTGTATAAAAGCCTGTACCCTTTTCCTCGGTCAGGCCTATATGGTTACACTTGTTATCCTGTACAAACTGCTGTCCCTCGAGCTTGATACGCACGTAGCCGGTGGAATCCTCCTCAGCCTCTATCTTAGCGTAACCTGCGAGCTCATCAATCAGACTGTCCCTGGCATCGCGCGCTGTCATGGCAGTCTCTACACCGCCTGACTCTGTCTTTTGAATCTCAAGGTTGAGCGCATAAATCTTGTCGCCGATTTCGTTGATTCTGTCAACCTGGTCTTTAATTTGTAAGTTGATATTTGACTGGTATTTCTGAAGATCAGAATAAACCGTATTGCATCTGGTCAGAAAAAGCTCGCTCTTTTGGATAATAAGGTTCTGATTCGTCGAATTCGTCGGATCCTTGCCATACTCCTGAAAAGCCTGCCATAGCTCTGATATACTCTCCTTAAACTCAGCACCGTTCATCTCCTGCATGATATCCTCCACATATGATGTGGTGCTGTAAAGTGTCGAGTAAAAGCCCTTTCGACCATTCTCCTGCCTATACGATTTATCTAAGAATATATCCCTGACATGTGCCACATCCGATACGGAAACACCCAGTCCGCTCTGCTGGATGTTGGTGCCTGCTGTAGGGTTATTTCTGGTGATATAATGTTTGTCTGAAAATCTTACCTGCTGGCGCACATAGCCTGTCGTATTGACATTGGCCATGTTGTTTGCTGTTGTATTAAGAGCATTCTGCGAGTTTTTAAGTCCGGAACTACCTACGTAAAAACTTCCGAATCCATTTGCCATGTTCCTGTCCTCCCGGTTAATGATTATTGCTTTGCATCAAAACCGCTGCTGCCTAAGATATCGCCTGTGTTATATGCATTTCTGTCATAATTGGCGGTCTCCGGCGCCTGTTTCATGCTCTTGAACAGGGTGATGTCAAACTCTGTAAGCTCTATTGCCTGAGCAAGTAATTGTGAGTTTAAATCGTTGATTTCTTTCATCTGTGCAGCTGCTTCAATCAGACTGTCGCGCGCTGCCGTAAGCTTCGCCTGAATATCCGGCTGTGTACCGAGATATCCAATCAGCCTTGTGACTGTCATCTTCTCATCTGATTTGCCCAGTACATTGGCAATATCTGTGAGAAGTGAAACCTGCTTATTGCTCATAATAAGAAGCTCATCGCCTGCCTGCTGATCCAAATCAGTCAGTGCTTCAAGCGCAGGGATATCGGCATCTATGATTATCTGACGTTTCTTCTCCCCATTTGCAGCGAGTGTTCTGTATACTTTTTCTTCCTCTGTGAGCACATTTATAAGCTCTTCCACTAAACTAGCCACTATAAAATCCTCTTTTACCTTTGATATATGATATGATTATCATATTACAGAGAGTTGTACCTCTCTAACAGCTTGCTGGCGAAATCATCTCCACTGACCTCATACTGTCCGGAGTCTACCATGTTCTTAAGCAAAGCGACTTTATCTTCCCTGATGTCCGAAGCCTCTGATACTGCTTTTTTCGCAATCTGGTAATCTCTACCGGCCTGCGAAATTGATACCTGATCAGACATCCTCGACGCGCTTTGTGTCTTTGCTGTCTTTGTTGTTCTTGATACGCCATACAACTGGGCTATCTGATTATATGCATCTATACGCATAACAGGATCTCCTTTCTATTATATTTCATCCTTGAAATATGTAAATTTTGCTTCCTGACATATTTATCGGATGTTTTTTTTATTTCTTTATAGACCGTGGAAAATTTTTGGTTACCGTTCGCATCCGCCTGTGAGAATCGTTGTGATGTGAGTGGATTTAATCCCCTCTGTCACTGTCTGCAAAAGTATGCGGTATGTATCCTCCACAAGCTCACAGTCCGACGGTTCAATCCCAAGCTCTGCAGCTTTTTTAAGAATGAACCTGACCTTGTCATCATCATGCTCCACCGCATAGATGTCATCAAACATACCTGCATAGTATCTGTCTAAAAATCTGCGCTTTGCAGCTGTCTCGATTTTAGTGCCTGATGTGGTAAGTACATACAGCTTCGTGCCTTTTTCCTTTGCCTTCATGGCATACTCCTTTACCTGCATCACAGGACGGCACCACTCATATGTATCCTCACCGTGCTTACTGCAGTAGTCTGCCCACTGCACATCTGACATTCCTATCTGAAATTTTCCGTTTACCTTGTAGCACGGACTGCTTAAAGTGCCGTCTACGTCTATGAACATTGCCTGCATAGTGTCTGCTCCTATATAGTTAGTTTATGCAGCTATAATAACATGATTAAAGGGTCAAAAGGTATTTTGCCCCTCATTTATGATTAATCAGTGGAAATTTCCTTAATCCTACCTGCTCATATCATAATAGCGCGCATATATTCCATCCAATGCCAAAAGTTCCTCGTGTGTGCCTCTCTCAGCAATGCCACAGTCAGCTACCACGAGAATTTCGTCCGCATTTCTGATTGTCGAAAGTCTGTGGGCAATTGTGATAGTCGTTCTGTCCTTTGCCAGCTCCTCCAGACTTTTCTGGATAAAGCGCTCGCTCTCATTGTCAAGGGCACTGGTTGCCTCATCAAGTATTAGCACAGGCGGATTTTTAAGGAACACCCTCGCAATGGAAATCCTCTGCTTCTGCCCTCCTGACAATCTGGTGCCTCTCTCTCCGACAAACGTATCATATTTATCCGGCAGCTCCATGATAAAATCGTGTATATTCGCCTTTTGGGCCGCATCTACAATCTCATCCATCGTCGCATCCGGCTTTCCATAGGCTATGTTGTCCTTTATGCTTCCGCCAAACAGATAAACATCCTGCGAAACCAGTCCAATCTGCGAGCGAAGGCTCTCAAGCGTGAGCTTTCTCACATCATTTCCATCTATTGTGACCCTGCCCTCCGTCACGTCATAAAACCGCGGAAGCAGTGAGCATATTGTCGTCTTTCCGCTTCCTGACGGTCCAACAAGCGCAATTGATTTTCCTGCCGGTATCTCAAAGGATACGTGCGAAAGTACCGGTGTATCATCATCGCTATAGTGGAACGAAACATCCTCGTAACAGACATTTCCCTTTACATTTTTAAGCGGTTTTGCATCAGCAGCATCAACTATCTCCGGCTCAGTTTCCACCACCTCTAAGAATCTTCTAAAGCCCGAAAGTCCCTTCTGCATCATCTCAGTCAGCTCTACAAGTATCTGGATAGGACTGATAAAGATACCTATATACAGTGCATACATAGCAAGGTCGGATGCCTCCATCCTTCCATGCGCTATCAAGAAACCACCGAATACCAGCGTAACAAGATACATCATCCCCTGGAAAAATGCATTTCCGCTCATAAAGCTACCCATACATCTGTAATTTGCATCCTTTGAAATCAGGAAATTTTCATTACTTCTGTTAAATTTTTCCTGCTCGATACGCTCATTGGCAAATGACTGTACCACCCTTATGCCCGCCAGAGTATCCTGAAGACTCGAATTAATATCACCGATTTTTCTCCTGTTATCCATAAAGGTTTCCTGCATTTTCTTATTCTGGCCATATGAAAATACAAGCATAAGCACCACAAGAATAAGCATAGGAACCGCAAGCATACGGTTTATCATAAACAGAAAAATGAACGAACCGATTATCTTTATAAGCGATATAAAAAGATTCTCCGGTCCGTGATGTGCAAGCTCCGATATATCAAACAAATCGGATACGAGCTTGCTCATCATCTGTCCTGAATTATTCTGATCATAATACGAAAAAGAAAGCTTTTCATATTGGTCGAAAAGCTCCTTTCTCATGTCGCGCTCCATCCTCGCTCCCATCATGTGCCCCGCATATGTCACATAATACCTGCACGCAGTCTGTATGATATATGCCACCAAAAGGCCTATTGTAATAGGAATCAGCGCAGAAATGATTTTTCCCGGCGCTCCTGCAAAAAGGGTTTTGGTCAGCGTGCGAAGCAGCTGCGGAAACGCCAGATCTATGGCACTGATTATTGTTGCGCAAAGCAGGTCTATGAAAAAGACTGCTTTGTAGGGTTTATAGTATTTGATGAATTTCTTTAATGTTTGCATTGTGTTCTCCTGGGATGTTCTTTTTGAAACAATTTGTTTCTCAACGTACATCATTATATATAGGTAAACCTATATATGCAATAGGATAACCAATGAAAACACAGGACAACACCTGATAAATAACATAGCATTTCGTCTGTAGACGAAATCTATGCGAAATTTTCACATTGTTATGCGAAATCAATGTGAAATCACAGTTGTTATATTTCGCATAATGACATATAATATAATCAAAGTATTGCTATTAAATTATTATGCGGAGGTACCACATGGAATATTTATCTTGCTCAGATGCATCAAAAGCAATGGGATTTTCTGTACGAAGAATCCAGCAGATGTGCAAAAACGGTGAATTGCCCGGTGCAATAAAGGAAGGACGTAAATGGTTAATCCCTGACGAAACCATACACATGAATCATTTCGCGAAAAATAAATCTCTGCCAATAGGTGTATCTGATTTTAAGCTTGCAACCACCGGCTATTATTATGTAGATAAGACTCTGATGATACGTGATTTTCTGGATAAAAAACCGATGGTATCTCTTTTCACACGCCCAAGGCGTTTTGGAAAAACTCTGAATATGGATATGCTGCGCGTATTTTTTGAAAAAACAAACGAGGATACATCTGTTTATTTCAAAGACAAACAGATATGGCAATGCGGCGATTACTACACTAAACATCAAGGACAGTATCCTGTCATTTTTTTGACGTTCAAAGATGTTAAAAGCATGACCTGGGAAGAAACCTTTCAGAAAATCCGCAGGCTTATATCTCTAGAATTTATACGACATAACGAGCTTGAGACAAGTTCTGTTTTAACCGCTTACGAAAAAGAACAATATCATCTTCTTGCCGGAGACAGCGGGGATGAAGTCGATTGTCAGATGGGTCTGCAGCTTTTATCATTACTGCTTCATAAGCATTATGGAAGGGAATGTATCATTATCATTGATGAATATGACACACCCATCCAGCAGGGGCATACCTGCAATTTCTATCCGGAAATAGTAAATTTCATGCGCAATTTTTTCTCAGGAGGACTCAAGGACAATCCACACCTTGCCTTTGGCTTTCTTACAGGAATACTGCGTGTAGCAAAGGAAAGTATCTTCAGCGGCATGAACAATCTGAAAACCTATTCTATTCTCGATGATGGCTACAGCTCTTATTTTGGTTTTACTGAAAAAGAGGTAAAAGACATGCTGCGATACTATGGAAAAGATGATAAATATAATGAGCTCAGCGAATGGTACGATGGATATCGTTTTGGCAATACAGAAATCTTTAATCCATGGTCTGTAATCAATTATATCTCTGACAACTGCTTTCCGAAAGCATTCTGGCAATCCACCGGCAGCAATGAGATAATCGGAGAAATTATCCAGACAGCTACGCCTGAAATTACCAAAGACCTTTATAAGCTGCTCTGTGGTGAAAAAATCGCAGCCTATATTGATACCGGTGTTATCTATCCCGAGGTTCAGAATAATCCATATAGTATATACAGCTTTCTTCTGGTAGCCGGATACCTGAAGGTTGCCAATATTTATCCGCAAAGCGATGGAAATTTCATGTGTGACGTTGCTATTCCGAACAAAGAAATTACTTTTGTTTACGAAAAGGAGGTTCTAAACCGCACCAACCAAAATAGCCTTGCCATATCTATCAGTCAGGCTATCTTTTCCAAGGACACGCAAAAACTCCAGGCTCTGCTGGAGGATTTTATGGTAAAAAGCATTTCTTCTATTGATGGAGCTAATGAAGGCTTCTATCATGGAATGATGCTTGGTCTTTGTGCCATACTTGGAAACCGCTACAAGATACGCTCAAACCGCGAATCAGGCCTCGGTCGATTTGATATTCAGCTTATGCCTTTGGCAAAGGGAATGCCCGGATTTATCTTTGAATTTAAACACACTAAAGATGAACATACCGATTTATCCGCATTAGCCGACAGCGCCCTGCAACAGATAGAAACAAAGAAATACGACACTGAGCTGCGCGATAATGGTGTGAATTCAATTATCAGAATCGGTATTGCTTTTAGAGGGAAAAGTGCTGTGGTGAGGAGAGGCTAAAAATCTCACCGAATATTAGTATAATCCAAAAAGAAGCACATGCAGCTTGCCACCCTATCACCATCATTGCGATACAAATGAGGCTGATCGGTCTCAAACTTATACACCTGTCCCCTATGGATTTCCTGCACATGGTCGTGACACTCGACCGTTAGCACACCGTCTGTGACTGTAAGATATTCGCGTGTTTTCTCGCCGTGCCCACCGCTTGTATACACGCCACCCGGTTCCACGTCAATACGGTATACCTCGACCTCCCTTGAGTCCTCGTATGGGAAGCAGGTCCATACCCTGTACTGTCCCAAAAGCTCCTTTGTCGGTACCAGATCATCCGGAGATATGAGCGCATAGTCCACTCTCGGCGGATCTATAAGTCTTTGAAACTCAATTCGCAGACCACTTGTGATTTTACCAAGCACTCCGATAGATGGATTCGCTGTGCCCTTTTCTATCTGAGCAAGCATGCTTTTACTCACACCGGTCTGTTCTGCGACCTGGTCTAAGCTCATGCCCTTTGACTGACGTATTCTTTTTAAATTTTCAGATACATTGTGTGACAGATAATCCATACTCATATCTCCGTTTTTGCATTTAATTTTCTAACTATACTGTTTATAATCATGTAAGGTAACTATTCGGAACAGTTACCTTACATGTTTCATTTCATAAGTTTACAGTGCCCTGCGATACAGCATCTCAATATCGCACTGGCGTGAAGCCCTTGGATTGACAGCAATGTTGCCACTCTTCATGGCATCGACAGCCATCGGCTCTATCCTGCTTTCTATCTCTTCCTTTGTGACTGTTCCGGTTTTGCTGGCATTGTTGATCGCGATGGTCAGATTCTCAGGGATTCCGATGTCTGTGCAAAGCTCCCTGATTGCATCTACAAGCATCATAGGCTCAAATTCGTCCGCATATGCAGGAATCGGGCTTATATCATTGTAGATGGTCAGATACTTTCCATGATCTGCAAGTGCATTGTACTCTGCGATTACAGGGAGCAGCACTGCATTTGCCACTCCGTGAGGCACATCGAAAAATGCGCTGACCGGATGACTCATCGCATGTACATTTCCAAGCCTTGCAAATGAGAATGCTATTCCTGCAAAAAGTGAGCCTGTCATCATGGCTTCTGCAGCCTCGATATCGTTTCTGTTTGCTACAAATCTGCGGATATTTTTTCCGATAAGTGCCATCGCTTTTTCTGCCAGTGCATCAGAAAATGGCGATGCTGCTGTGGATACATATGCCTCCTCGGCATGGATAAATGCATCAATTCCGCAGGCTGCCGCTACGCTTGCCGGTGCTGTTGTGATGAGTTCTGCATCGAGAATTGCATATTTTGGCAATATCTCGTAGCTGAATACTGTGAGCTTATAGTTTCTGCTATGATCTGTGATTACAGAGAATGCTGTCACCTCTGAGCCGGTTCCTGCGGTGGTTGGTATCGCAATGAGCGGTACGATTGGTCCCGGCACCTTGTGTGCTCCCTCATAGTCTGTGACGCTTCCGCCATATTTGGCAACCACACCCACGGCTTTTGCCACATCCATCGGTGAGCCGCCTCCGAATGCCACGATAAAGTCTGCGCCCGACTCCAGGTATTTTGCTGTGGCTTTCTCCACTGTTGTGACAGATGGATTTGCCTCTATATCTGTAAAAGTGTCTGCTTTTATGTCAACTGATGCCAGATAATCTGCTGCCTTTTTTACAAGTCCCATCTTCTCAAGATGAGGTCCTGAAATGATGAGTGCATGCTTACCTCCAAGCTTTTTGGCTATTTCCGGCAGCTTTGAGAGACTGCCCTTTCCCACTGTGATGTCCTGTGGCACCGAGAAATTAAATGTTTCCATATATAATCTGTCCTTTCTGTTTCCTAGCTTGCTTTCTTTGCAAGTACCCTGTCTATTGCGGCATCGATAACCTTATCCAGTTCAACCTCATCTGCCTCCGGCATAAGTGTTGCAGCATCCTCATCTGAGATGAGCTCAACAAGTGTACCAAATGACTCCTTGTATTTCTTTTTACAGAAGACGAAGAATACCACGCCGAGCGCACACCATGCAAGCACGATGCCCCACTCCTGGACGATAAGTGTTCCGCCGCTTCCCGGTATACAGTACATGGCAACCATGAAGCCTGACATGATGACCGCCATCGTTCCAAAGAACTTGTATGCGGGAACCTTGTAAGGTCTTGGCATATCCGGAGCCTTCTTGCGAAGAATAATAAATGAAAGAGCAACCATGCAATATGCCACGCAGCAGCCAAAGTTGCCGGCATCACTAATCCATACAAGCATCTTTCTGCCTGCAAAAGGTGCAAGCATTGTGAGAGACCCGATGAGAATCAGTGCATTGATTGGTGTCTTGTGCTTTGGATGAAGCTTTGCAAAAAACTTTGGAATCATATATGACTCTGCCATTGAGTACATGGCACGCGAGCCACCGAGCAAAAATGAGTTCCATGAGGTTACGATACCGCACATTCCGCCGACTATTATAACCTTTGCCATTATCTTTGTGTTGAATGCGGCAGCCATTGCATCTGCTGTGACAAGTCCTGTTGCCTGCTCTGAATCAACAATTGCCTGTGGGCCCATGACAAGACCTACCGCAACAATGACAAGTGCATAGAACACAACTGCCAGAACTACTGATAAGATAAGTATTGAGCCGATTTTCTTTGCCGGAACATTGATCTCCTCAGCCGCCTGAGGTATTACGTCAAATCCGATAAAGTAAAATGGTGACAGAGCTGCCACTCCGATAATTGCCTTTACGTTCAGACCTGCAGAGCTGCCTGCAAACATCTGTCCATCCAGGTTATCAACTGTTCCATTGATTACCGATGCAATTATCAACAAAATTCCGGCGCCACCAATAATACATGTGAGCACAGTCTGCAAAATCGCTGCTGTCTTTGCGCCGATAATGTTTATCATCATAATTAAAAATGCCACAACTATCGCCACAATAAGCCATGAAGCATAGATATCAAAGCCTGCTACCGTATACAGATAGCCCTTCAAAAAGCCCGGCCACAGATATGTGATGATTGTTGGGAAAGCGCACGCCTCAAAGCATGCCACACTGACATATCCAAGGATAATCATCCACGTACATATGAATGAGCCTGTCGAACCCATTGCCTTGTAGCTGAATACATGCTCGCCACCGCACTGAGGCATGGCTGCTGTCAGCTCCGCGTAGGTCATTCCCACGAAAAATATCATGATACCGCCGATTACGAAGCCGATTGCGGCACCGAGCACTCCGCCCTTTTCAATCCAGCCTCCGGTTGAGACAACCCAGCCCCAGCCAATCATGGCTCCAAATGCAATTACAAGTACGTCCCAGGCATTCAGGACTTTATTAAATTCTGATTTTTTCTGTTCCATTACTTGTCACCTCCAGCTTCTGTCTTACTTTCATTCTCTACCACTTTTCTTGCCAGAGACTCAATAAGCTCCGCTGTGCCATCCACTCCTAACAGGCTGCTGTCTATAAGCATATCCCGGTTGTGTCTGTCGCCTCGATTGCTTCCTGTCAGCGCCATATGACGCTTATGATAACGCTTATCCTTTTCAGTGATAAAAAGCTTTGCATCATCCTCCGACAAATTGTGGCTCTTCATTACGTTTTCAATCCTCACTTCATCCGGTGAATATATGAAAATACGTAAAATCGGTTTGTGTTCCTTTAGTATATAGTCTGCTGAACGACCGATAATCACGCATGACTCACGGTCTGATAATTTTCTGATTATGGTTTTCTGGACGTGAATTGCACGCTCTGTGAGGTCTGCATATTTGGAGAAAGAGCCTCTGACATCACCCTCTGCACCTTTTCCGGCGATAGTGATACCTTCCTCAACCTTTTCCATGATATCCTTCGGAATACCGACCTCTTTTATAATTTCATCTACAGTATCCCTGTCATAAAATTTAATTCCCAGGTCCTTGGCAACCTTTTTGCCAATCTGGTTTCCTTTAGCGCCATATTCGCATCCTATTGTAATAACAAGATGTGCCATTTCGTTCCCCTCGCTTTTCTTATATATACATCTTTATGCTATGTTGATATGAAAGTCGCTAAGGTATGCATCGACGATACCTTTTGACCCTTTAATCATATGTTGTTATATAAACTTGTTCCGCTTAGTTACCTATATTCTTTGTTTAAAAAAAGGGCGCACGAAGCTAATCGTGACGCCCTTGTCCTTTTATCCGGCTCGTAAAATCTGCCGCAATATATTCTGTTGCCTG
>OCPP01001577.1_pt1 | contig 11780 bp, 9 predicted proteins | sample 1538211 | NCBI WGS metagenome assembly OCPP01 (sample SAMEA2580193, study PRJEB22360) | human gut metagenome | biome: human gut; feature: human-associated habitat; material: faeces | place: Denmark | collected 2008/2010
TTGCTCAACGGGGTGGGGTGTTCCGGGCTTGTGGAGCCCGCCGTAACGGCGAGGCATTGATATGCCCCAGAGTCCTGCCTTGCGTGTAACGTCAAGGTTCTCGTAGGTCTTCGATGCGTAGTGCATGCGTCCGTCAACGAGGTGCGGACCCTCGAGGTCTACTTCCTCACTGTTGGGCTCGAGCACGTTGGCAGCAATGTCGCCTGTAATCTCAAGCACTCTTTTATAATTCTCCAAAGCGTCCTGATAGTCAACAGGTGCGTCTGCATATTCATCCTTGTCGGCGAAGTTGCGCTCCTTCAGTTCGACAATCCTTTTCATTAAAGGATGGTTGAGGTGAAACTCAAACTCAGGATGGTCTGTATAATAGTTTGCCATTGTTGTTATTCTTTTTATGAGATAAATGGGAGCTGTGTTACGGCTGGCGTCGTGTCAGGGCCTTGCCTTGTGTCTGCCGCCGTGTGCCGGCTGTCGCGATGCGTAGGGCATGCTGTGCCGGCTTGTGGCTGTGAGGCTCAACTCCCGGTTTATTTGATTATTTGCTGTTCTGCTTGTAATACTTGATGAGTTTCGGAACCACGTCTTCAACGTTGCCTACGATTACGTAGTCTGCAATCTGGTTGATAGGAGCGTCGGGGTCGTTGTTCACCGAGATGATGATGCCTGAGTCCTGCATGCCTGCTATGTGCTGTATCTGGCCTGAGATACCGCAGGCGATATATACTTTAGGATGAACGGTTACACCGGTCTGTCCGATCTGTCTGTCGTGGTCAACGAAGCCTGCGTCAACAGCGGCGCGGCTTGCTCCAACCTCTCCGTGAAGTTCCTTTGCCAGCTTGAACAGCATGTCGAAGCCTTCCTTGCTGCCTACGCCGTAGCCTCCGGCAACAACGATGGGAGCGCCTTTAAGGTTGTTCTTAGCCTTCTCAACATGGCGGTCGATAACCTTTACGATATAGTCGGTTGTGGGAACATACTTTGCAACGTCGGCATAAACCACCTCGCCCTTGTAGTTCTCGTCGAGAATCTCGCGCTTCATTACGCCCTCGCGCACTGTAGCCATCTGCGGACGGTGGTCAGGGTTGACGATAGTAGCAACGATGTTTCCGCCGAAAGCGGGGCGTATCTGATACAGGAGGTTCTCATAGTGCTTGCCTGTCTTCTTGTCGTCGTAGTCGCCAATCTCGAGCTGTGTGCAGTCTGCGGTGAGTCCGCTTGTGAGAGATGACGATACGCGCGGACCGAGGTCGCGGCCTATTACGGTTGCTCCCATGAGGCAAATCTGCGGCTGTTCTTCCTTGAACAGATTTACCAGGATAGATGTATGCGGTGCGGATGTGTAGGGGAACAGTCCTTCAGCGTCGAATACAAACAGCTTGTCGACGCCGTAGGGCAGTATCTGGCTTTCCACTTTGCCCTTGATGCCTGTACCGGCAACCACGGCGTTGAGCTCAACACCGAGCTGGTTGGCCAGCTTGCGTCCTTTGGTGAGTAATTCTTGAGATACTTCGGCAACGGCAGTACCCTCTATTTCGCAATAAACAAAAACGTTATTCATAATTTACTTGCTTTATTTGTGAAAGAAAACCGGGAACGTGTCCTTGTGCATTTCTGTGGCATCATGCGTCCGCAGTTGCCGTTGAGGCGGCGGAAGACATGTGCAGCGGGCAGTTCCGCAGGTTCTTTTTATCCAATAATCTTTTCGTCCAACAGTTCTTTGATGAGGCAGTCGATCTCGTCGTCACAGCATGTGAGAGTCTTGCATTCCTTTGCCTGGAACACGATGTTCTTAACGGCTTTCACCTTTGTGGGCGAGCCTGCCAGTCCGCACTGCTGCGGGTCGCCGTCAACGTCGGCCACTGACCATTGGTTAAGTGTAAGATAAGGACGCTTCTCGTAGAGCTCTGCATAAGGCATGTCGGGTGTGCGCTCGAGCGGAACGGTGGCGTATTTGTATTTCATAACGAGTTTTGCGTTGCAGGGGCGGCATGGTGCTGCGCTTCCGTTTACGGTTATCAGCACGGGCATCGGAGTCTCTACGGTTTCAACGCCTCCGTCGATGTGGCGGCGTATGGTGAGCTTTCCGTCCTCGCATTTCAGTATTTCCTCTGCATAGGTAACCTGAGCGAGGCCCAGTTTCTGAGCCACCTGAGGTCCTACCTGTGCTGTGTCGCCGTCGATAGCCTGACGTCCGCCTATGATGATGTCGGCTCCGCCAATCTTCTTGATGGCTGTAGCCAGTGCGTAAGAAGTGGCCAGGGTGTCAGCTCCGGCAAACAGGCGGTCGGTAAGCAGCCAGCCTGTGTCGGCTCCCCGATAAAGGCCCCGGCGGGATTTTTGAAAATCATGCGGAGGTCCCATGGTGAGGATTCCTACGGTTGAGCCCGGATTCTGTTCTTTCAGTCTGAGTGCCTGTTCAAGGGCATTAAGGTCTTCAGGGTTAAAGATTGCCGGCAGCGCGGCGCGGTTAACAGTGCCTTCGGCTGTCATCGCATCTTTGCCCACATTCCTCGTGTCGGGTACTTGTTTTGCAAGTACGATGATTTTCAAATTCATAGATTAAGCTTATAATGTAAATTCTTAGATTGCAAAAATACACTATTTTTGCTTTTTGACAAAAAAAACGGGCAAAAACGTACGTTTTTACCCGTGTATTTAAACCCTTTTAAACGGTTGCGGCATATGCAACGCGCGTTGTGTCCGCACACATAGCAATGCTCTGCTTCACTGATGTCAGGCGCTGATGCCGCCTCACCGTCTTGCTGGCTGTTGTTACTTGTTGCGCTTCTGCAGAGTCATCAGCACTTTTCCGTCGGCTGACTTCAGCGTAAGCGTGCTGTTGTCCTTCAGCTCGTAAGCCTTAACTTCGTTGACAGCCTTGAGCACCTGCTCCTCGGTCTTCATGTCGTGGCACATCATCCGTGTGCTGCCTACTGTGCCGAAAGATATCGTGCCCTTCTTTGCGTCAGCGTCAAGCTGGCCGAAGATGCGGTTGCAGCTTGTGCTTCCGTACATGCTCTTCTTTTCAACGTCGAATCCTATGAAGGCTTCGTTGTCGTTGTCTGCCTTTGTTATGCTTTGACCGTTAACTTCGGTTATTTTCCATTCTCCGTTTAGTGCAGACACTGATGATGCAGCGCTGTTAGATGTCTTGCATGACGTTGTGGCTGCGAGCAGTCCTGCCATGCATAATGCTACAAATACTTTTTTCATTCCTTTTACTCTTTATTGTTAATAAAATGTTGTCTTTCAGGCTTTTGCCGGTTGCGTCCGGTCTTTCTGACCGGTGCTTCCAGCCTGATTGCAGTGGCCTTTTTGACCATTTGGGGTGCAAATTTAAGTAAATTATCGATGAAAAAGTAAAATAAAGACCATAAATAACTAATGTTTCGCATAATTCCGTTTTTTTTGCATATTGCCTTATGCGTGGTCATGACGCCTGCCGTATGCCGTTGCGTCAGTGGTGCGGCGCGCCTTTTCCGGCAGCTTTGCAGCGATGAAAATTCATGTCGTTTAATCGGCTGTTTTGCTTACATATTGATTCCTGCTGACGCTCCCATACTGCGATATTTGCAGATAAAACTCCGCCGGACGAGAATAATACAGATATTGGTGTGCAGCGTGTAAGGTGCACTTCTACAGCGGTTTACGGGCTACTGCTGCCGACGTGTGCATCTTTTTGATGCGCTTTATTGGTTGAAAGCATGCCTTTTGCATGCCGAAAGCTGCCGTTTCGGGTTGTGATTTGCACTCTTTTAGGCATTAAAAAGCACTGTGTTATATCGGCGGTGCAGTTCGTTTTTACTGCTGTGTTGGTCGTTTTGTCGTGTTGAGGCTGCCGGTCTGCGTTGCCCCTGATGGCTTTCGGTGCGGATATTTCTCCAGAATGGTCAGTAAAGTTGTATTTTCTCTGTTTACGTTTTGCGCGTCATGCTGCTCCGCCGGTTTGCAAAGTGTCATTCTGACGTCATGGCTCACTTTGTCCATTATATCCCGTAATGCCTTCATGACAGGTCTGTTTGCCGTTCCGTCGTACCGATAAATATATGTTCCGATTATACAAAAATCAGTCGGCCACTTGCTTATCTCGCTATTTATATTTAATTTTGCATTAGTTCGTCCGCAGCCGTTCCGTCAGCCTAAGGCGGCAGGGCGGTGATATGCCGGACGTTTTAATGCTTATGATAGATCAGGCAACGATAGACAAGATAATGGATGCCGCCAACATTGTTGACGTGGTGTCTGAGTTTGTTTCGCTCCGCAAGGCGGGCGTAAACTATAAGGGACTGTGCCCCTTCCATAACGAGAAGACTCCTTCGTTCGTGGTGTCGCCCGCCAAGGGCTACTGCCACTGCTTCTCGTGCGGCAAGGGCGGCAATCCCGTAGGCTTCATCATGGAGCACGAACAGATGACATATCCCGAGGCGCTGAGATGGCTTGCCAAGAAATATCACATAGAGATACAGGAGCGCGAACTCTCGGACGAGGAGAAGCGCGAGGCGAGCGAGCGCGAGAGTATGTTCATCGTGAACGACTGGGCGCTTAAATACTTCCAGGACAACCTGATGAACACCCGCGACGGGCAGGCCATCGGCATGCAGTATTTCCGTTCGCGCGGATTCCGCGACGACACGATATATAAGTTCCAGCTGGGCTATGCGCTGCCTGAACGCGACGCGCTGGCACGTGCAGCCCTGGCAAAAGGCTTCAAGGAGCAGTTTCTGATAGAGACCGGCTTGTGCTACCGCAAGGAGAACGGACAGCTTCAGGACAGATATGCCGGCCGTGTGATATTTCCCGTGCATACAATAACGGGGCGCGTGGTGGCCTTCGGCGGGCGCATACTTACCAACGACAAGAATGTGGCAAAGTATGTCAACTCGCCCGAGTCGCAGATATACCACAAGAGCAACGAGCTCTATGGCATATATCAGGCCAAGCAGGCCATAACACGAAACGACCGCTGCTATCTCGTTGAGGGATATATCGACGTTACATCGATGCACCAGAGCGGCGTTGAGAACGTAGTGGCATCGTCGGGAACATCGCTCACCACGGGGCAGATACGCCTCATACGCCGCTTTACGAAAAACATCACCGTGCTCTACGACGGCGACTCTGCCGGCATACATGCTTCTATACGAGGCATAGACATGCTCCTGGCCGAGGGAATGAACGTAAAGGTGCTGCTGCTGCCCGACGGCGACGACCCCGACAGCTTTGCGCGTAAGCACACCGCACAGGAGTTTCGCGACTATATCGAAGCGCATCAGACCGACTTCATCGAGTTTAAGACCAATCTGCTGCTAAAGGGCGTAACCGACCCGATAAAGCGCTCGCAGGCCATAAGCAGCATTATCAAGAGCGTGTCTGTAATAGACGACCAGATAACCAGGGCCACATACATGACCGAATGCTCACACCGGCTTGGCATAAACGAGGCTACGCTCGTTAGCACTGTCAACAAGTTTATACAGGGCGAGATGGAGGAGCAGCTCAAGGAGGCAAGGCGCGAGGAGGCAAGAGCCGCCGCACAGCCGCCTGCAGTGGAGGTAGACGCCAAGTCGGATGTAGAGTCGAAGGTCGAATACATGCTCACGCAGATGGTGGTACGCCACGGCAACGAGGTGCTATATAAAGATGTGGAGACCGAGGACGGCGGAAAGATCAACCTGAGCGTGTCGCAGTATATCAGCTACGACCTCGGGGCAGACGGACTCAAGTTCCACAACGAGCTTTACAACCGCATACTGCAGGAAGCCGTTGAACACAACGACGACGAAGGCTTCAACTCAGAGGCCTACTTCACCCATCATCCCGACATCGAAGTGAGCCGCGTGGCCACCGACATGGCCATCGACCATTTTCAGCTGAGCCGCAGCCTGCAGGTGAAGAGAGATGAGGACACGCTCCGCAATCAGGTGATACACCTCATACTCGACTTCCGCCTTGACTATGTTGAGCATAAGATGGAAGACCTGAAGCGTGAGATAACCCAGGCATCAGGCGACACAGAAAAGATGATGAGCCTCATGGCCGAATATAAGGACATGCAGGGCATACGTAACTCGATAGCCAAAGAACTCGGCAGCGAGATAATCGTGTGACGTGGCATTTCATGCAGCATCATGCTGCATGGCCGGACGTTGCACTCAGGCAGTGAGAATACAGCCGCAGGCATCTTGCGTGCAGGCGGAATAGATAACGTAAAAAGGCATACCGTATGATTTACGTACACTGGATATTCTTCTTGCTCTATGCATTCATAGTGATAGCAGCAATGGTAGCCGTGCTCATGGACAACCGTCAGCCGGCCAAGACCATGGCGTGGATACTCGTGCTTGTGTTCCTTCCCGTTGTGGGCTTCGTGCTATATTTCTTCTTCGGACAGAACACACGCAAGGAGAAGCTCATCAGCCAGCAGAGCATGGACCAGCTGACAAAGCGCTCCATGCTCGGATTTGCCGAGCAGCAAAACCTCGTGTTGCCAGACGAGCACAGCGTGCTCATAAAGCTCTTTGCCAGCCAAAACTGGGCTTTGCCTTTCAAGAACAATGAGACCGACATCTATACCGACGGCTACGGATTCTTTCATGCTCTGCTGCGCGACATATCCCAAGCCCGCCATCACATACATCTCGAGACCTATATTATATGCGACGATCCTCTGGGCTATCTCGTTTCCGACGCACTCATTGCCAAGGCAAAAGAGGGCGTTGAGGTGCGTTTCATCTACGACGACGTGGGCTGCTGGAACGTTCCCAATTCGTTCTTCGAGCGTATGCGCAATGCCGGAATAGACGTGCATGCCTTCATGCCGGTTAAGTTTCCTGCATTTACCAGCAAGGTAAACTACCGCAACCACCGCAAGCTGTGCGTTATAGACGGCCGCGTGGGCTTTATCGGCGGCATGAATATCGCCCTGCGATATATCAAGGGCCGCAACGGAACCGCATGGCGCGACACTCATTTGCGCATAAGGGGCGGCGCCGTCTACGGCATACAGCGCGCCTTCCTTGTCGACTGGTTTTTCGTCGACCGCACGCTCATCAGCAACCGCTGCTATTATCCGCCCCACGACGACATCCGCCCCAACGACTGCATAATGCAGATAGTTACCAGCAGTCCTATCAGTCCGTGGCCCGAGATGATGCAGGGGTATGTCCGCATACTGCTGGAGGCAAAAAAATATGTATATATGGAGACGCCATATTTTCTGCCAACCGAGCCGGTGCTCTTTGCCATGCGCACCGCAGCCCTTGCCGGAGTAGACGTAAGGCTGATGGTTCCGCTGCACTCAGACGCCAAATTCGTTGAGTGGGCAAGCCGTTCATATGTGCAGGAGAGCGTCGATGCCGGTGTTAAGGTCTATCTGTATAAGCCCGGTTTCAACCATTCAAAGTTGCTTGTCAGCGACGACAGCCTGTCAACCTGCGGCTCTACCAACATCGATTTCCGCAGCTTCGACAACAATTTTGAAGTCAACGCCTTTATCTACGACCGTGATATGGCCCTTCGCATCAAGTCGGTCTTTATGGAAGACGTGAAGCAGTGTGTCGACTATGAGAAGTATATGAGCACGCGCCGTCTTTCGTTCCCTCACCGTTTGCTTGAGTCGCTGATGCGTGTGTTCTCGCCGTTGATGTAGCCAACAATTTTTTATAACTATAGCCACTTTGCCATTTAAATTTGTCGCGGTTTAATGTCTATCTTATAAAAATGCATCGTGTTTAGCCTTTCAGACTGAATCGCGGGTTTAGTTAATAAAGAGCAGACGGCAGGACAACAAAGAAAGATAATAATGTGGCTTAAAGCATTGATACATAAGATGACAAAACTATATATGGTCTAATGAATGATTTGTGTTAAATGTTTTTGTTGCAACTTATTTTGCCAAATACAATCTAAAAATATTTTCTTTAAAAACTCGTCACTCATCACATTCGTGCGTAACGTGTTGATATACATAGTGTTATGGTGTGATGAATTGATTTCGCAACTCGTCACACCATGGCCTTTGTGGCCTTTCCTGATTTTGGTAGACCTCGATGTGATGAGTTGCAAATTAAACTCATCACACTATAACATCTTGATTATTAGTGAATTAAGCGGCTTTGTGATGAGTGACGAGTTTTTAACAAAACTTTTTTACGGTATTACGCATTAACAGAATAACTTATTCAGCCAAAAAGCTGTGCTTTGGTCTTGCAAAAGGCCGTGTTTCAGGATACAAAAGCATACCTTTTGCGATGCAGTTTGCCGCCTTTTGTATTTTATTTATGGTATATTCTTATTTGCTTCAGCCGTAATCTCTTTCAGATTAGATGTTATAATCCGTCATCTTTTCAACTCATGTCAGTTGGGTATGACTTTCAACCGAAAATGTAAATAATAATAGGCTTGGGCCGGACGGCGTTTATTCATCCTCGCCTTCCGGTTCTCTGTTCGAGAAGATGCTGAAGTTCACGCTGCCGTATGCCCTGTGTTCAATGAATCCGGGCACATCCTCAAAGCTGTTGTTCTTGCCGTGTTCGAATACGAAGATGCCGTTGGGCTTCAGCAGTCCGCGCTCAAGTATCAGCTTGGGCAGGGTGGGCAGTTCGGGCAGGGCGTAGGGAGGATCGGCAAAGATGAAGTCGAACTGCTGATGGCAACTCTTTATGAAGCGGAACACATCGCCTCGCAGGGCGATGCATCTGTCGGTGCCGAGCTTCTTCAGGCATTGCTTTATGAAGGCATGATGGTCGCGGTCGGCCTCCACGCTTATCACGCTCTGGCATCCTCTCGACACCAGTTCGAGCGATATGCTGCCCGTACCCGAGAAGAGGTCGAGCGCTATGGCGTCTTCAAGGTCGATGTATCCGTTAAGCACATTGAATATGTTTTCCTTGGCAAAGTCCGTTGTCGGTCTTGCCTTGAACGTGCGCGGTATGTCAAAGTGGCGTCCTTTATATATTCCTGTAATTATTCTCATTTCAGTTTATTCCTAATGTTGTTGTGGCTTTCTGTTGAGGCTTGCTGCCTGTCAGTGCTCCGTCTGGGGGCTTGTAGTGAGCTGCCTGCAGTTTCGCCTCATGCTGTTTCTGCGGCGTAGGCTTTCAGGCGTTGCCGCTGTCCGTGTGCAGCCTGCGGCTCAGCTCTTCACGAAATATGTTATCAGGTCGTAAGGAATGTTCTTTATTGCCGTAATCGGAGCGCGGTTGAACTCGGCCTTCGGATTTATCACGTATACGTTCTGTATGAAAGTGTGCAGCTCCTGTGTCAGCTCCTCCCTGGCGGGCAGTTCGCCTACGAGGTGCAGCTCGTCGCGCTTGTTGTCGAAGGTAAGCTGCTTCCATACGTTCAGTATGAAGTATACGGCGTCGGGTGCCAGATCGGTGTCAAAGCTGTTTGTAAACTTAAATCTGTTCTGCTGAAAGCTGAACACGTCTATCCTCTTGTCGTGGAAATACGCATACAGCTTCATCCTTATGCCGGTGAAGCTGCGGCGGTAGAGATGATTCCACACCGGCTCGCATACGTGTGCAAACCTTACGTCGCCGAAGTGGTCGTCGATGACCAGCTTCAGGTCTTTGTTTATTGAGTATACGGCCACGGCGTTTAGCGAAGGCAGTACGCTCGACATCACCACTTCGCCCTCATGTCCGGTAACGGCATAGTGGTAGAGCATTTCCTTCTGGCTGTCTTTAAACTCGTCTATGGGTATCATTATCACGGGCGAGTCGATCATCACCATTGCTCTCTGCCATCCGTTGTTCAGCAGGTCAATCTCCCTGAACGCCTCTCTGAGGTTAGCCGCCATGGATATGCCGCTCCTCACGGTATAAGGCTCAAAGGTTATACCCTCGGGATTTTCTGCGCTCAGGGCAGAGAACGACAGCGAGTGCCTGCCTATGCGTATGGTAAGCCTCGGCTTCTTTGTTATTATGTTATTCCCAGTTTCCTGCATTATCGTTAGGTGTGGTTATGTCTCCAATTTTCAGTCCGGGGTATCTCCCCGCGTTGTTAGCCTCTTCGATGAGGTTGGCTATGCTGTTCTCGTCGAGCCCCGACAGGTAGTCGTTATACATGGCTCCGCATTCCATAAGCGGTATCTGCCTGCCCGACTTGCTTATCTGTGTCGTTGCCGTAAGGTCGAATTTCTTTTTCCCGGCGAAGGGAATGTATTGCAGCGAGTCGGCCAGATAGCCTTCTCTGACCAGTATGTCGAAGCTTCCGCTGTAAGTGCCGTTGGCTCTGCGGTATTTCTCTTCGGCATATCTTATCTTCACCAGCCGCTCCTTCACCGCTTGCTCGCGTCCGGCCTGCTGCCGCTCAAATCTTATGGGCGAGCACACACTCATGACGCATGTTATGGCCAGCATGGCGGCTATGAGTGCCAGAATGTGATTGTTGCTGATTTTTATCATTGCCTTATTGACCTGCTATTTATGGCCGGCTGTGGTTAAGAACAATATTTTCTTAGTTCACATGGCATAAAATATCAATTATTTTATGTAAGTTTGCATTATGCTTTCGCATTCTGTGCATTTGCAAAATTACACTAAATAATTCGTAAAATCAAACCTTTGGCATAAAAACTGATGATTGTTGAAGAACTGGCAACTCAGATAATGCAGACTTTCGGCTTTGTGCCCACTGCCGACCAGGCTAAGGCCACGGCCGTGTTCAGCCGTTTTCTGCTCGACCGCGACGGCAGCTCGGTGATGATTATGCGCGGCTCTGCCGGTACGGGCAAGACGTCGCTTGCCGCAGCCATCGTAAAAACGCTTGTAAAGTTGCGCCAGAGGGTGATGCTGCTTGCCCCCACGGGACGTGCCGCCAAGGTGTTTTCGGTCAATGCCGGTCGTCCGGCCTTCACCGTACATCGCCGCATATACCGTCAGAAGACCTTTGCGGGCGAGTCGACGGGCTTCAGTCTTAACGACAACATGTATCACGACACTCTCTTCATTGTCGATGAGGCGTCGATGATAGCCAACGGCGGAGGCGGCGAGGGCGCTGTCTTCGGCACGGGCTGTCTGCTCGACGATATGGTGAGCTTTGTCTACGGCGGCCACGTCCCGTCCGCATGATGATCATTGGCGACATGGCACAGCTGCCGCCGGTGGGTGAGGAAGAGTCGCCAGCGTTGATGGCTGATTTTATGGCGGGCTACGGACTGAAGGTTTATCAGTGCGACCTTAACGAGATTCTGCGACAGGCATCAGGTTCCGGCATTCTTTATAATGCCACGGAGATACGCAGCATGATAACCCACGACGAGGTTACGCGTCTTCCTAAAATAACTTTTTCAGGCTTTGCCGACATACGCATGGTGCCGGGCGGCGAACTCATTGAGCAGCTTAACAGCAGCTACTCTGAAGTGGGCACCGACGAGACCATCGTGATAACGCGCAGCAACAAGCGCGCCAATGCCTACAACGCCGGCATACGCGGCATGGTGTTGGGCCGTGAGGAAGAACTGACTACGGGCGACATGCTCATGGTGGTGAGAAACAACTACTACTGGACCGAGAAGGCTGCCGCCGAGGAAAAGGCTCTCGAGGACAGCAGCACGGGCAACGGCGACGGACGTAAAGCCGAAAGTCAGGCGTTGCCGTTTATTGCCAACGGCGACAGAGCCATGGTGGTAAGGGTTAGAAATCTGCGCGAGTTCTACGGTCTTCACTTTGCCGACGTGTGGCTTCAGTTTCCCGATTACGACAATTATGAAATAATGGTAACCGCCGTAACCGACAGTCTTATGGCTGAGGCTCCGGCTCTTACGCGCGAACAGA
>OCPP01001578.1_pt1 | contig 11773 bp, 9 predicted proteins | sample 1538211 | NCBI WGS metagenome assembly OCPP01 (sample SAMEA2580193, study PRJEB22360) | human gut metagenome | biome: human gut; feature: human-associated habitat; material: faeces | place: Denmark | collected 2008/2010
TGGTATAAACTTATTTTGAGATAGATGAGTATTGTTTGACCAAACTGGAGTGGATTATGAAGAGATTATGTTTTGTAGAATATGATATGACAGTAACAGGAGGCGTTGAGCAAGTGACGACATCACTTGCCAACGCTTTTTGTGATGCATATGAGGTATATATATATGGCATTTTTGGAAAAGGGAAACATGTTCCGTACGATCTGGATCCGAGAATTCACTATCGAGCGGAACTGGCAGAAGACTGCAGAATCCGAAAACGGATCACAAGTGTATTTAAACCATTTAAGGAGTATATAAAAGAAAATGAGATTGATGTAGTATTCCTAATGGAGAATCATCCGGCAATTACCGTATCACCGGTTCGATTTTTTACAAAGGCAAAATATGTATTTTGTGACCATGGTGCCTTGATGAATGAGTGGGAGAAGAAAGATATTACAGCATTTCGCTTTTGGGATGGTTTGATTTCTCATAAGATTGTGACATTGACAGAACAGACACGTCAGGATTATATCAAAAGGTTCAAGACAAATCCGAAAAAAATTCGGAGCATCTATAATTGGATACCGGAAGAAGTATTAGAGGCAAGAAGACCGTATGATAGCACATCAAAAAAGATTATTACAGTTGGAAGATTCAGCGAGGAAAAAGGACATGATATGCTGGTAGAAGCAGCGAAGCTTGTGTTGCCGAAATATCCGGACTGGCAGTGGGATCTTTATGGAACAGGAGATACACTTGATGAGATTCGGAAGAAGATAGAAGAATATGGATTGGAGAAGCAATTGATTCTAAAGGGCAATGTAAAGGATGTATATCAGGTATATGGAGACTATGCATTTCTTGTGCTGCCGTCTTATCGAGAGGGACTTCCACTTGTACTCTTAGAGGCAAAAGCGTTGGGACTTCCGATGATAAGCTTCGATATTACAACCGGACCAAATGAGATTATCAAAGACGGAAAAGATGGATATTTGATACCACCATATGATATTCAAAAGATGGCGGAGAGAATAGAAAAATTCATAACGGATGAAGAGCAACGGGTGTCATTTTCAAAAAATACAGAAGATGGTATAGAGAAATTTGAAAAGAAACAGATTTATGATCAGTGGGTACAACTAATCGAAGAATTGACTGGGGAGAATTAAAAATGAGAATATTACAAATTGGATTATCCCATAATCCAGGTGGAGTAGAGAGTTTCGTAATGAATTATTATAGAGAACTTGTGAAATATGGTGTGCAGTTTGATTTTATCAGCATGTATGACAGTCTTGCGTATGAGGATGAGATAAAGTCTTTGGGAGGAACAGTTTTCTATATTTCCAATGTGAAAAGGCATCCGATTCGTTTTCGAAGAGAACTTTTAAAGATATTGAAAGAGGGGAAATATGCTGCAATTCATGTGAATATGCTGTCTGCGGCAAACATTGTACCACTGGAAATTGGGAAAAAAGCAGGGGTGCCAAAAGTGATCGCACATTCCCACAATTCTTCTACACCAGGGCTGCTGAGAAATATACTGCACCGTTTGAACAAGCCGCGGATTTTACATTATGCCACTGATTTTTTTGCATGCAGTAAAGTTGCGGGAAAATGGTTGTTTGATGAGAAAACTATGCGAAGTGACCGATTTCATATCATCCACAATGCACTGCATGTAGAAAAATTTTTTTACCATGAAACGATCAGACAAAAGATCAGAGAAGAACTTGGTGTGGAGAATCGGTTTGTAGTTGGACATGTGGGTAGGTTTGAAGAACAGAAAAATCATGAATTTCTGGTTGATATATTTAATGAGATTGCGAAAGAGCGTGAAGATGCAGTTTTGCTGCTTATAGGGGATGGAGAGTTAAAAGAACAAATTACTGCGAAAGTACAGGAATATGCAATAGAAAATCAGGTACAGTTTTTGGGAGTCAGAAAGGACATTCCGCAGTTATGGAATGCGATGGATGTATTTGTGTTTCCATCGCTGTTTGAAGGTCTGCCGTTAGTTGCATTGGAAGCGCAGGCATCAGGAGTTTGCAGTGTGATGGCGGATACGATCAGCAAAGAAGTAAAAATTACAGATGCAGTAACGTTTTTGCCATTGGATCATAATGCAAAAGAATGGAAGGAGTATATTTTGGAACTGGGAAGTGTTGGGAGAACGGAAGTTCAAAATGCTATTATAAAGGAACAGTTTCAATGTGCTGGATATGATATTATGACAGCTGGAAAACAGTTATTGGAATATTATAAGAAATAAAAGTGATGGAGGAAAATTATGCCAAAAATCAGTGTGATAGTGCCGGTATATAAAGTAGAAAAATATATTCATAAGTGTGTGGATTCTATTTTAAATCAGACGTTTTCGGATATTGAAGTTATTTTGGTAGATGACGGAACTCCGGACAGATGCGGGGAAATCTGTGATGCATACGGAGAACAGGATTCGAGGGTAAAAGTGATACATAAGGAAAATGGTGGATTGAGTGATGCAAGGAATGCAGGAATGCCACATGCGTCAGGGGAATATATCATTTTTATAGACAGTGATGATTATATTGAGTCAGATATGCTAGAATATATGTATACCCGGCTGACAGAGGCAGGAGCTGATATGGCGACGTGTGGACTCTACGAGGTTTACAGTGACCGTATTGAACAACAGAAAGAGGAAAAAGATTTTGTGTGTAGTGGGGAAGAGGCATTTCGATGTATTCTGCAGGGGCACACAATTCGCGGAGAAATTTGGAATAAACTGATTCGCAGAAGCTGCATTGAAGATCTGCGCTTTCCAAAAGGAAAGCTATATGAAGATATTTACTTTACTGTGGATATGATGCAGAGAATCAAGAAAGTTGCGGTGGGTACGAAACCGAAATATTATTATCTACACAGAGAGGACAGTATCACAGGAAAGCCATATCGACCACAATTATATGATATTATAGACGGATATACGAAAAATTACAAAGTAGTGCAGAAAGCATTTCCGTCATTGACGGAAGAAGCAGAGTGCCTTTGGTTATGGTCGCGCTTTATTGTACTTGATAAGATGCTTTTGGAAGAAAACTATCGAACCATTGAGGGCAGAAAAGAGTTGGTTTTATTCATACGAAGGCATATGATTCGAATCCTAAAAAATAAGTATTTTAATCGTAATCGAAAAATATCGGCAATGATATTATTTTTAAATCTGGAATTGTATCGCAAATTAGTCTTTATCAGTGAGGAAAAGAAAAAGTAAATGATGAAAAAATATGCATATTTGATCAAAGCGCATCATCAGTTTGCATTATTAAGAAAATTGCTGATGTTGCTTGATGATGAGAGAAATGACATTTATATTCATATAGGAATGGATGTAAGGTTTGAACGAGAAGAACTTAAGGGTGTGGTGAAAAAATCTGCTTTGCATTTTGTGGAGAACGTCCGTGAACAGTGGGGAGGATATAGTCAGATTCAAAGTGAGCTGATTTTATTTCAGGCAGCGTGGGAACATGGCTATGAATATTATCATTTGATAAGTGGTGTGGATTTACCGATTAAGACGCAGGATGAGATACATGAATTTTTCCGTGAGCACTACGGAAAAGAATTTATCTATTTTTGTCCCAAAACGTTTTGGGAGGAATCCAGATATAAATATGAACAATATTACTGGCTGCAGGAGAAAATTGGACGAGAAGGACATGGATTTCTTCGGTTTGTAGAAAAAGTATCACTGTTTTTGCAGAGGAGAATTGGCATAAAGCGTCATATGGAGAGCATGGAGTACTGTCTTGGGGCAAATTGGGTGAGCATTACACATGAATTAGTGGGATTTATTTTAGAAAATAAGGAACTTATCTATAAGATGTTTCATGCGACACTTTGCGCAGATGAGTTTTTTATACAGACACTTGTCTGGAATTCAGATAAATACAGAAAAAAAGTCTTTTCGCTGGAAGATGACTATTTTGCCAGTCTCCGTCTGATTGATTGGAAACGAGGGAATCCATATGTATGGAGAGAGAATGATTATGAGGAACTGATGCAAGCACCACATTTGTTTGCGCGTAAATTTGATGAGACAGTGGATGCTGCTGTTATAGAGAAAGTTTTTAATACGATTATGGATAGACAAAGGAAAGGTAAATCATATGAGAAGTGAACAGGCATTTAAGAATATGGTCGCAAATCTATTTTTGCAGGTCATCGTATTTGCATCCGGAATTATATTGCCAAGATTTTTTCTGGAAGCGTATGGCTCAAATATAAACGGAATGATTACTTCGATCAATCAGTTTTTAGCATATTTGGGACTTGCGGAGGCTGGGGTTGGAACGGCGTCTGTAGTTGCCTTGTATGCACCGCTTGCAAATAACAATACAAAAGAAGTAAATGGAGTCTTGTCTGCTGCAAGACGTTTCTATAACCGTTCGGGGATGCTGTTTCTCGGACTGGTAGGAGTGCTTACAGTAGTGTATCCATTTATGATTTCCGGACAGCTTGATAACACACTTGTAAGAAGTATGATCTTAGTGCTGGCGAGCAGTACACTTGTGGATTATTTCTTTTTGGGAAAATACAGAGTATTGCTGACAGCAAACCAAGAGGGCTATGTAGTGGCTCTGATTCAGTCAGCAGGAACGCTTGTGAATATGGTTTTATCCATTGCACTGATTTATCAGGGGGCAAATGTATTATGGGTAAAGGCAGTTGCCACAGGGGTGTATATGCTGCGACTTTTCTTGGTAAAGCGCTATGCAAAGAAACGCTATCCGGAACTTGATTTTCATGTAGAACCGTCTACTTCTGCTTTGACTCAGAGAGGGGCTGCACTTCTCCACCAAGTTGTTGGAATTATCGTAAACAATACAGATGTTGTTTTGCTGACGATTCTTCTTGGCAAAGGTTCCTTGTTAGAAGTGAGTGTATATGGTGTGTACAATTTAATTGTATATGCAGTTAACATGCTTTTGACATCTTTCTCCAACGGATTGACGGCAGGTTTTGGAGAGGTGATCTCAAAAGGGGAAAGTGAGACACTGAGAAAAAGTTATTCAACCTATGAATACATGTATATCATTATTTTGTTTATAGTAACGGTCTGCATGGGAGTGTTGATTTTACCTTTTGTGTCTGTCTATACAATGAATATGACCGACACGAATTATATGAGACCGGTTATCGCAGGACTGTTTACGGTGATTGTACTTTTGCAGAATATAAGAATCCCGGGACTTACGATCATCTGTGCAGCGGGACATTATAAAGAGACACAGTATCAGGCAATTTTGGAAGCAGTAATCAATATTATTGTATCTGTTTTATGTATTCATAAATTTGGAATGGCGGGAGTTCTGTTTGGAACAGCGTGCTCGTATGCATACCGCTCTGTTGAAGTTATGATTTATAACCATAAGAAACTGGTCAAAGGTTCTGGTGGGAAATCATTAGCAAGAGTGTTGAGAAATCTTGTGATGAGTATTCTTTTGATTTTTGCAGGAATCAAATTTGTACCACAGCAGATGGATTCTTTTATTATTTGGTTTGTATATGCACTGGCTGCCGGAGTTGTGAGTGCTGTGGCAATAGTAGTAGTGAATATGGGATTTGAACCGAGGGAATTCAAGGCACTGATAAAACGGGTGACTGGAATTATACGTAAATAAGTTGAGAAGGGGAAAAATTATGAGTGAGATAGCAGTATTAATACCATGTTACAATGAAAGTATCACAATTAAAAAAGTAATTGAAGACTATAAGAAGGCATTGCCAGAGGCCACAATTTATGTGTATGACAATAATTCAACAGATGGCACGGATGAAATTGCAAGAGCAGCAGGTGCGGTAGTCAGATATGAATATCGTCAGGGAAAGGGAAATGTCATCAGGAGTATGTTCCGTGAGATTGATGCGGACTGCTATCTGATGATTGACGGAGATGATACATATCCGGCAGAGCACGCGAGAGAGATGGTGGACAAAGTATTGAACAAAGGTGTGGATATGGTAATCGGCGACCGTCTCTCATCTACCTATTTTACAGAAAATAAGAGACCATTTCATAATATGGGAAACCGGACAGTGCGTTTTTTTATCAACAAGCTATTCGGAAATGAGGTCAAAGATATCATGACGGGATACAGGGCATTCAGCAGGATGTTTGTAAAGTCGTTCCCGGTATTGTCAAAAGGGTTCGAGATAGAAACGGAGATGACTATTCATGCAGTGGACAAGAACTTCTTGCTTGAGGAAATTCCAGTTGTTTATAGAGACAGACCGGAGGGAAGTGATTCGAAACTGAATACGTTTTCTGATGGAATGAAAGTGTTAAAGACAATTGCGACGTTGTTTCGAGAATATCGCCCGTTTGCGTTTTTCTCTCTGATAGCGGCAGTGCTATGGACAATCACCTTGATTTTGTTTGTCCCGGTATTTGTGGATTATCTTCAAACAGGACTGGTTCCGAGATTTCCAACTTTAATTGTGTCCGGTGTGATAGCAGTTTTGGGAATGTTGCTTTGGGTCTGCGGTATTATTTTAGATGTAATTGTAAAGAAACACAGACAATTATATGAGCTGATGCTGAATCAGATGAAATAAAAAACAGGAAGTGAAGAGATGGAAAAATTAATAAAGCAGATTATGAAGTTTGGTGTTGTAGGGGGAAGCGCGTTTGTCATTGATTATGGTATCATGATCTTTTTGACAGAAGTATTTCACATCAATTATTTGATTTCCAGTGGGATTTCTTTTGCGGTGTCTGTTATTTTTAATTATGTCATGAGCGTGAAATGGGTATTTGAGGTAGAAGAAAACAGAGATAAAAAGCAAGAGTTTGCGCTGTTTGTTGTACTTAGTATCATAGGTTTGGGGATCAATCAGCTGATTATGTGGCTTGCAGTGGAAAAATTCAGAGTTTTTTATATGATATCTAAAATTGGTGCTACAATCGTTGTAATGGTCTATAATTTTGTTACGAGAAAACTGTTTTTGGAGAAAAAGGATAGTTGAGGGTAAGATGAAGTTTGAAGTAAAGTGGAAAAGGGAAAAAAAGGAACGCAATTTTTTAATAGTGTTATCAATTGTATTTGCGGTGTTTTGGGTTTTAGGAAATTATGAGGTGCTTGGGTTTTCAGGATTATCTTTGATTTGTGTTTGTACAGCACGTGTCATTCTTTATAGTATCATTTTATATATTTTACTGGGAATTATTTGGGATAAGATTTTAGCTTTTGAAATGATGGATAGTAAAGAAGAGCGAAAAAAGTCGAAAAAGTTATATTGGGGAATCGTTGGAATCTGTCTGATATGCTGGCTGCCATATTTTTTGACATTATATCCGGGGGTAGTGACGTGGGATTCAGAATGGCAGGTAGAGCAGGCAATCGGACTTAGCAGTTACAGCAATCATCAGCCATGGATTCAGACGTTGATGATTAAATTTTGCTGCTTTTTGGGAAAACTAATCAGTGACAGCATAAATACAGGTGTTGCCATTTATGTGATGTTTCAAATGTGTGTCTTAGCACTGATTTATGCCTATGTCATTTATTATCTATATCAGAAAGGGACAAGAAGAATATATCTGATTGGCTGTCTGATTTTCTATGCAGTTTTTCCAATCAATGCGTTTTATGCTGTGACAATGTGGAAAGACGTGCTTATGGGAGCAATAGTCCTTTTGTTTTCTGTGATTTTGTGGAAAATGGAGTGCAATGAACAGACAAAAGTGGACTGGATTTTATTCTTCATAACAGGCATTCTTATAAGTCTTTTAAGAGGCAACGGATTTTATGCATATGTGCTGTGTATTCCGTTTATTATATTTTTCATGAAGAAAAAAAGAGTTCAGACGGGACTCATCTGTATTGCGACTGTGTTTCTTGTAATGTTTGTGAAGGGGCCTGTTATGGAGCACTATAAAGTGGTACAACCGGATACGATTGAAGCGCTATCCATTCCTGCACAGCACATTGCACGTGTTATTACAGATGGAGGAGAACTGACCCAGGAACAGGAAGAATTATTGAGTAAAGTTGTAGATTTGGAACGGGTGCCAAAAGAGTATGACAGTACAATCTCAGATCCGATTAAAACGTTGGTGCGAGAAAAAGGAAATCAGGATTATATTAAGGAACATGCAAAAGAGTATTTGAAATTATGGCTGGAGCTTGGAATGAAATATCCAGGAACATATCTGAAAGCACAGATCGATCAGACGAGAGGATTTTGGTGTCCCGGAGTGGAATACTGGGCTGTGTCGACAGAGATTAAAGATAATATATTTGGAATGGTAAGAGATTCAAAATTACCATCAGTATTTCAGGCTGGATTGGAAAAAGTGGAAGGTTTCTTTTATGCGATGCCGGTAATAGAATGGTTTTGGGGAATTGGGATTTATACATGGATCGCAATTGCGATGTTTTGGATCAGCATTTTCAAAAAACAGAAAATTTTAGTGTTTTTCCCTGTGCTTGCAATCGTGGCTTCACTTATGATTGCGACACCGGTGTTTGCGGAGTTCCGATATGCATATGCAGTTGTAGTTACAGTTCCGTTTTTTATTGCGATAGGATGCAGTAAAAAGCACCTCATACTTGCTGATAAAAAGATTTTAGTGTATGATAATATCAACTGATTTTGAGCAAAAGAAAAGGGGAAACTCATATGGAAGGAAAGAAGGGGAGATTAACTAACTGGTTCACACGCCTGAGCAGGGGAAAGAAGATTGCTTTGTGCATCAGCGGCGTTATTATTTGCCTTGCAGCATCAGCGGGATTCTATGTGACTGCAAAACTTGGAAAGGTAAAGCGAGAAGTGATTCCGAAGGAAAAGATTGTAGTCAATGATCTGGAAGAAGATGTGGGCGTGGGATATACGAATTTTGCTGTTTTTGGAGTGGATTCGAGAGAAGGAGAGATGGAAAAGGGAACGAGAACAGATTGTCTGATTGTTGCCAGCTTGAACAATGAGACAAAAGAAGTCAGGCTTGTGTCTGTGTATCGTGACAGTTTTTTAGATCTTTCAGACGGAACACTTCAGAAATGCAATGCGGCGTACAGTTATGGTGGTGCCGAGCAGGCAATCAATATGCTGAATATGAATCTTGATTTGGATATACAGGATTTTGTGACCGTCGATTTTACTGCTGTTTCAGATGTTGTAGATTTGCTTGGCGGCATTGAGATTGAGATTCAGGAAGAGGAAGTTCAGTATATCAACGAGTTTATTGATGAGACAGGTGCAGTTGCAGGCAAGGCTGCGAACCATATCACGACGGCCGGATTACAGACATTGGATGGAGTTCAGGCTACAACTTATGCGCGTATCCGATCTACGGCGGGAAGTGATTTCACAAGAACAGAGCGACAAAGAAGAGTAATTGAGAAAATTGCTGAAAAAGCCGTAAAAAGTGATTTGGTGACAATCAATAAAATTATCGATCAGGTATTTCCGAAAATAAAGACAAGCCTGAGTATTACGGAAATCTTAAATTACGCAAAGTCGTTTGCGAAATATAAGATCGCGGAGACAACAGGATTTCCGATGGAAAAGACAACGGATACCATTCCAGGAAAAGGAAGTATTGTGATTCCCACAGATCTACTTACAAATGTGAAAATGCTTCATGAATTCCTATATGGAACGGTTGATTATCAGCCTTCGGCAAAAGTACAGAGTATTGACAGTGCGATCAAGGCAGAGCTTGGGACAAGCCAGTCAGACAGCAGCGCAGAGCAATCAGGGGAAGCGTCTGGTGAGACACAGGAGAATCAGAATTATAATAATAGTTATAATAATAACAGCAATGGCAATGATAGCAGTGAGGAAAGTACAGGCGAGCAGGTCGCGCCGGAAGAACCGGTAACTCCGCAGGAGCCGGAGACACCTCAGACACCGGAGGAGCCGCAGCAGCCAGTAGAACCGGAAAGTCCGCCGACGGAGCCGACGGACCCGCCTACAGAGCCGACGGACCCGCCGACGGAACCAACAGATCCGCCTGCAGAGCCGACGGATCCACCGACGGAGCCAACAGATCCGCCAACGGATATTGAGAGTATAAGCATTCCCAAAGAGAAACATAGATAGGCTGGGGATGCTTATTTCAATAGGGGATGATAAATATTAAGAAGGGAATTGGTTTGATGAAAAAGAAGAGAAAAAAATCGAGGAGAAAAAAGAGAGTTCTTTTTTTGCTGGCAGAGATTGTGATTCTTGCAGTATTACTGGCAGTGGGCTATGTGATTTTAAAGTATGATAAGTTTCAGGTCACATCATTTGATGAGGGAGACATCAAAGTGAATGAGGGAGCAAATCAGGAAGGATATACAACGGTTGCGCTGTTTGGAGGAGATTCCAGAGAAGGACAGCTGGAAGAGGGAACACATGCGGACTGCATCATTGTAGCAACAATTGATAATCAGACGAAGGAAGTAAAGATGGTGTCTGTCTATCGTGATACGTTGACGGAGCAGATGAATGGAGAAATCAAAAAGGCCAACAATGCATATTTTACAGGCGGTCCGCAGGATGCTATCAATATGCTGAATAAAAATCTGGATTTGGATATTCAAAATTATGTAACAGTTGACTTTAAAGCGTTGGCGGATACGGTTGATCTGCTTGGCGGAATCGAGGTTGACATTAAGGAAGAGGAAGTCCAGTACATGAATGAGTTTTTGGAAGAGACAGCGCAGGTGGCTGGTAAAGAAGCGAAGTTCATTGAGCATTCCGGTAATCAGCTCCTTGACGGAAGTCAGGCGGTTACCTATGCAAGAATTCGCTCCACGGCAGGCGGAGACTATACGAGAACGGAGCGGCAGAGGCTGGTTTTGGAAAAAATCTTTGACAAAGTGCTGCATACAAAGCTTGGAACAATCAATAAGATTATTGATGAAGTCTTTCCACAGGTGTCGACAAGCTTTTCGCTGAAAAATTTGATTGGATTGGCAGCGGATGCGACTCAGTATCAGCTTGGCGAGGCGAAGGGATTTCCATTTGAGCTGACAGATGGCAATGTGGATGGTGTCGGAAGTTCGGTTATACCGCTTGGACTTGCAGAGAATGTTCAGGAACTGCATGAGTTTTTGTACCCGAAGGACGAGTATACAGTGTCTGAAAAAGTGAAAGAGATTGCGAGTGAAATCGAGACACTCACAGGATATACAAGGGCTGATTATACGGAGAGCGCACAAGATACGGAAAATCAGGAATAATGTCAAATAACTAGACAATTTGATGAAAACAGTGTAATATGTATGAAGAATGTCAGAAACTGGCATGCAATAATTGTTACGAAACGAAAGAAAGAGGAAGAACGCATGAAAGTAATGAAAAAAATAGCCACATTTATATTGTCGGTATGTCTGATAGTACCATGCTTTGGAATGCTGACATATGCAGCAGATGGACAGATTGTATTCAGTGATCCATCCACAAAAGTAGGAGAGACGGTAGAAGTTACCGGAGTAGTCAGAGCGGGAGCGGCAATCGGTGATGCAGACTTGAATCTGACTTACAATACAGAATATTTAAAATTCAAAAGTGGTGATAATGTCACGGAATCCGGAAGTGGACAGTTAGTCTATTCCGGCAAAGGAACAGGAAGCGAGACTGAATTAAGATTTAACATGCAGTTTGATGTATTGAAAGAAGGAACTGCAAAGATTGAAGTCAGCAGTTATAAAGCATGGCTTTACTCAGATGAGACTTTGAACTGTACTGAAGGTTCATCTGCGGTTACAATTGCAGCAGGAGATGGCACAACACCGACAGATACAACAGAAGG
>OCPP01001584.1_pt1 | contig 11759 bp, 7 predicted proteins | sample 1538211 | NCBI WGS metagenome assembly OCPP01 (sample SAMEA2580193, study PRJEB22360) | human gut metagenome | biome: human gut; feature: human-associated habitat; material: faeces | place: Denmark | collected 2008/2010
CCGAATTATATCCGATACTATACACACCCTTTTCCTGTGCCAGTGTCTGGGGATATACGGTATCACAATGCTGTGCAATCACATCACAGCCCATATCCAGTAACGTCTGTGCCGCAGCTTTTTCTCCCTCGGGATCGTACCAGCTGTTTGTCACCTTTACGTATACCTTTGCGTCCGGATTCACCGAATAGATGCCGAGTGCAAAGGCATCAATACCGCCGGTGACCTCCGAATTGGAAGAATCCATAGCTGCCACATACCCGATTTTATTGGAAGAAGTATTCATTCCCGCCACGATACCGCTCAAATATCTCGCCTGATAAATTCTGCCGAAATAGTTGTTGAAATTTTTACCGTTGCTCAAGTAGCCGGTGCCATGGGAGAAGTACACGTCCGGATATTCTTCCGCCATTTCCGCTGTAGTTTCCATATATCCCCAGCTGGTAGTGAAGATGATATTACAGCCTTCATCAATACATTCCTGAATTGCCTGTCTGGTCTCCTGCGTATCACTGTCATTGACATTAATCTTGCGGATGATCTGATCATCTGATAATCCCAGATTCTGCTGCATTCCCTGAATTCCCAGATCATGCGTATATGTATAACCGCTGCCCTCCGCCGGATCCGACAGATGCAATACTCCTACCTTGATCTCCTCCTTTGGAATCCCTGCAGTCTGTGTTGTTGCGCTGCTGCCGCTTTCCGACTGCACCACCTGCGTAGTCCCATTGCTACCCCTTGCCTCATATCCGATGTTTGTAGCATAATCGTCCACTTCTCCGGTATTTCCGCAGCCTGTCAGTAATGCACACCCCAGAAGAATTGCCGCTGCCTTCCAAAAGTTTCCTGTTTTACCTCTTCCCATATACAAGTACCCCTTTCTCTTTTGTAGTCTATGTATATCTCTTATCTCTACCGTCTGATTTCTCAGAATCGGTTGATTCTACAAATATAAACTACAGCCTTCCCTTATTCCCTGCTGCCATGGCAGGTAAAATAAATCACCTGATACTCTTTCGCGATCTCTGTAAGGAACCGCATTGCTCCCTTTGTCCGGTTCTCATCCAGATTCACAAAAGGGTCATCCAGAATCAAAAACGGCTTCTGTTCCTCATACATGGCTTCCACCAAAGCAAGTCTCATACAGATACCGATCAGGTCACGGTTGCCCAGACTCAGGTATCCGATGTCTCTGGGCATATTTCCTTCAATCACCTGTAATCTGGTATTGGCATCCATCTGATAATTTTCGCATTCCGTTCCCGTGAGAATTCTGTAATATTTCCGGAACCCCTGCATGACAGGTTCTGTATATTTCGCAGTGAACGAACTCTTTGCCTGTTCCAACAGATTTTTTGTCATTCCAAGCAATTCATATTGTTTGAATCCTTCCTCTGTCTTCTTCTGCAACGCTTTTAGCTCTTCCTGCATATTCTCCACATTATCCCAGGATTCCTGTAAGTCGGAAAGTTGTTTCTGATAGCTGTCGATAGTCTGAAAACATTCTTCCATACGCTCTGAAAGGACCTGCATTTCATCTGCCAGACTTTCCAGGGATTCCTCTCCCTCCGGGATCTTCAGTGCCAGAAGTGCCGGAATGTCCTCTTTCTCTTCAAACGCTTTTATCTCCTGCTCGATTCTCCTATATTCCTGTAACTCCTTCTCATAATCCTTTCTATGACTTTCCAGTTCGGCCAGCTGTTCTTCCGGGTGCTCCTCCGGAATCAGCTGCAACGACATCAGATAATTTTTTACCTGTTCTGCCAGCGCTTCGTATTTCTGCTTTTGCTGTAAATATTTCTTTTGTTTTTCCAGTAAAAGCTGTCTCTGTCTGCACTTTCCCGCCAGTTCATGCAATGCTGCAAGATAGTTTTGTGTTTCCGGTACTTCTCCGTATTCTGCAAAAAACTGCTGTAAATCTTTCTGCAGTGCGGCAATTCTCGCAGTCTTTTCATCTGATCCAGCCTGCTTCTGCCGCTCCAAAAGTGCCTCGTAATCTCTTCTCTTATTCTGCAGTTCCACAAGCCAGGAGGTCAGTTCCAGTCCTTCCCGAAGTCCCCAACGAGTGCAGAAATCCTCAATCTGTCCTTCCTCTATGCAGACCTGTGCCTCAAGTTCTTCCATTTCCTGTTCCAAACGGGAAAGCTCGGTATTTTCTCCCGTTTGGACTTTGGATCTGCCTGCTGTAAACAACAGTGCCGCTGCCACAGCTGCAATTCCCAGTACGACCAGGACTCCTCCGATCACTCCCTGTCCCAACAGGATCACAGCAAAACCACCAAGCGATAAAAGAATGCCAAAAAGCAACAGCATTTTTTTCCTTTTACCTGCTTCTTCCTGCTCCCGTAAGCATCTGGCATCTTCCTGTGCCTGTATGGATTGCAGGGTTTTCCTCTGTATTTCTTTCGCCTGCAGAAGACTTTTTCCTTCATTGCGGTTCGTCCAGGCATTTTTTACACTGTCGATCTCCGCCTCCTGCGGCATTCCTTCCGCAAAATATCCGGAAAGCTCCTCTAACCGCCTGCTCTCTTCCCCTGACAGGGCATTTTTTCTTGTTGCGCTTTCCAGGCTCTCAAGTTCTTGTGCCTCAGCATATTTTTCTTCCAACTGCGCATTGTCCGCCATGGGAAAATTATCTTTACACTGCGCCTGTTCTTCCTCTGTCAGGCAATAGATTTCCATTGCCTTGCGGACAGAAATCCCCTGATTGCAGACGGCTGCTTTTTCGCGTAATTCTTCCCCTTTTGGTATCACGCCGTTAAAATAGCTTTCCGCTTCTTTTAAAGTCTGCTGTCTCTGTGCCATTTTTGCACGCAGATCCAGGTACTTCTCTTTTTTCGCCTGTTGATCCTTATAAATTCCCAGTTCCTTTTGTCTCTCCTGCAGTTCTGTCAGTTCCGCAGAAAGCTTTTCTCTCTCCTCGATCGCCGCCTTTTTCCGGGTATCAATACTTTCCATCGTATTCTGTATCTCCTGCCCGTTACGGATCTGCGTCTTCAGTTCCGTAATGCGGTCCTTGCTCTGACGGAGCGATCCGGTCTTACGAGAGGGTGACATGCTGTTTAACAGATCGTTCAACCGCTTGTCCGCTGTCTCAAAATTATTGATATCGTCCGTATTCTCCGCCAGATTCCCGATTTTGGCATTGATGCCGTCCGTAACAAAGGTCTCGCAGTCATTCTGTGAGATGAAAATCGTTCGTTCAAAGGATCCTGCGTCAATCCGGAACAACTCTTCTCCCAGATTTTGTGTGAAATCTCTGCATGGCAGATTTGTTTTCGTATCTGTCAGCTGAAATTCATCTTCTGCGCTTTTACTTCCGAAGGTTCTGCGGACAGAATATTGCTTTCCTTCACTTTCGAATTGCAGTTCTCCGCCGTAGACGCCCTTTTGCCAGGGACTGTATCTCTTCCTCTCATTTTCCAGCGGGTCTCTCTTCCCTTCATTCCGGAATCCGAACAGCATAACGCGTAAGAATGCTGCCAGTGTGCTTTTTCCCCAGCCGTTTTCCTCACAGACGGTGTTGCAGCCATCTGTAAAATCATATGTAAAGTCACTTAGTTTTCCGAAATTCTCAATGTGACATTTGATCAGTTTCATGCGTCCAGGATCTCCTCTCCGGCCAGTGCCTGCAATCCGTAATGTATCACTGTCGCCTTGTCCTCTTCCGACAGATCTTCTCTGCCCATGACAGTACGGATAAACTCTCCCTTTAAGGACTTATCCTTTGCAAAAGCAGCATAATCCACCAGATACTCAGAGCTGTCCTTAATCTTCACAAAATAAAAAAGGTGGCTGAACTGATGTAACAGAAAGTCAATATCCTTTTCACTTTCCACATCTATTTTCCCGACCAGTTCATACTTGATCAGACTTTTCTCCGGGTAACCTTTCCCGGCTGTCTCGGCTCTCATCCGTTCCATGATTTCCGTCGTGGATTCACAACCGGTAATATCTACCGGAATGGTATAGAGCTTCCGGGATGCGAAAGGAATAAACGTACTGTCAATTGTACCTGTCAGCTCATCAATGTCAAGCATCACAAAACCATGCTCTCCGCATTCGTCAAACCCTCTGCCCTCCAGACAGCCGGGATAGCAATAGACGCCTCTCGCATCCAGACGCTCTTTTTTATAGCTGTGGATGTGTCCCAGGGCAAGATAATCAATTCCCTTATTTTTCAATGCCGTCAGATGAATGATCTCCGCCTTATCTCTCGCACTGTATTCCGATTCCTGCCCATGCAGGACTACAATGTTGCATTGATCCACATCCAGTGACAGCGTATTATATATGCTTCCGCTGTTTTCCGGTGTCAGTTCCACCCCAGTAACCGCAACTCCCTTACCGGAGGTATTCTCCGTCCCTGAAAGTTCATAGCTTGTCCAGTTGTTCCCAAATAGATGAAGATTCTCCGGAAGTTCCGAAAGACCGGACGTAAAGCTTCCTTCGTCATGATTCCCCTGTAAGTAATAAAAAGCTATTTTGGGATGTCCCTGAATTAAGTCTTTTACCACATTCCGGGCGGTAGCGGATACGTTTTTCGTATCGAACAGATCTCCTGCGATTATGATCGCCGCCACGCCCTGCTCTGCCCCGTAGGTAACCATATTCTGAAAAGTAGTCAGCAATTCCGTCTTGCGTTCTCTCGCTTTTTCTTTGGTCAGATTTGCACTCATTTTGGAATCCAGATGGATATCCGCACAATGGATGATTTTCATATTGCTGCCTCCCTCATTAACCCTGTAGCACCTGTTGCAAAAGATTGTAACGATGCAGAACCTCCTTCGCAAAACCGCATCTGTGATGCTCTCGTTTTGCAGACATATTCATTATATACGAATCTTTGTTCGATTACAACAAAAACGTATCGGTAGTGAGACATTTGGTCTCATTTTCCGATACGTTTTTTTCAGATGTTGAATCACCTATGTTTATGACTATACCTGCAGTCTGCCGGCTGTAATAAGTTTGCCGCTTTTTCTGTCAAATAACAGAATATCTTCTCCACCGATCTCGAACTTCACTTCCTGACCGATCTTGTAAGCGGTATTGCCAAAGACTACGCCGGTCAACAGGAAATCACCGATACGAAGCTTAATCGTGGATTCCATACCGGTGGGCATAGCACCGTAGATCACGCCGTCCAGACCTGCACCATCGTGTAATTGCAGGGCTTCGGGACGTACACCGATGACAAAATCCTCGTTGGTGATCACGGGAGCTTCCTGCAGTGCATAATCATCTTCGTTCACTCTGGCAATATGATACTTGAAGACTTCATCCTTGTTGGATTTCTCCACGGCTTTCTTATCCTGCATTTTCTCTTTGTGACGGGCTGCCTCATCGGCTTCGTTCTTATCTCTCTCAGCGAACCATCTCTGCAGATCCAGGTGTTCTTTCGGAACAAACTTTGCCTTTCTACCGTCTAAGATTGTCACATCCAGGCTGCCGTTTTCATTCTGCACACCCCTGGCTTCGATAAAATTAATGGAAGGATTTCCTACGAAATCAGCCACAAACAGGTTGTTGGGTCTGCTGTACACAGTCAACGGTGCTTCATACTGCTGCAACACACCGTTGTTGATCAGGCAGATCTTCGTTGCCAGTGTCATAGCTTCCATCTGGTCATGGGTTACATATACGAAGGTGCTTCCGGTCTCCACATGCAGACGCTGTAACTCATATCTCATTTCCAGACGGAGTTTCGCGTCCAGGTTAGACAGCGGCTCATCCATGAACAATACCTGGGGTTCCGGTGCCAGTGTTCTGGCAATGGCAACTCTCTGCTGCTGTCCACCGGACAGTTCTGCAGGATAACGATTCATGAACATTCCGATCTTAACGATACGGGATACTCTGCGTACTGCCAGGTCAATCTCTTCCTTGGAATATTTTCTGACCCTGGTTACTACCTTGCCACCGGATACGACTTCGAATTTCTCGTTAAGTTCTTCCCTTTTTTCCTTATGACCTGCCAGGATGCTGTCCAATTTTGCAGTCAGTTCCTGCTTCTTTTGCTTTGCGGCACTTTCTTTGTCTGCTGCCTCATGGAGCTTGTAATTATACAGTTCCTTTGCAGTATAGATAGAAATGGTGTAATTATCGATCAGCTTCAGATAGACCATATCCAGGTCTAACTTTCCCTTTTTATCTCTGCATTCCTCAATGAGTTTTACCAGCTCTCCCGGATTCTCCAGTGCCTTGATCATGCTTTTTAAAGCTTTGGCTTCCTCATCGATCACGGGAAGTTCTTCCTTGATATTTCCCAGTCCGAAGGAGATGTTCTGGTATACCGTCATATTCGGCCATAGTGCGTAGTTTTGGAACAGAAATCCGACTTTTCTCTTATTTGCGGGAACATTGATCCCGGTCTCCGATCTTGATCTGCCCGCTGGTAGGGGTCTCCAGACCGGCGATCATACGTAAGGTAGTGGTCTTGCCGCAACCGGAGGGACCAAGCAGAGTGATAAAGGAATTGTCCTCCATATCCAGACTCAGATCATCTACCGCATAGAATTTTCCCCAACGTTTTGTAACATGTGTTAATTTGATTTCCGGCATAGTTATTTACCTCCGATACCTTCATCCAGGCTGGACCCGGTCAGTTTATTTACCAAAGTGTTAAAGATCAGGATCGTTACGATCAGGATCAGGTTGATGGCGCTGGAGAATGCATACAGTCCCATCTCATCAAAATAATCCAGTGTCGTGGAGAGAATAAAGCCCTGCGTACATAACAGTAAAAACAGGGACAGCTCTCGCAGACAGGTCATGAACGGAAGCATATATCCGTTGATAATGGAAGACTTCTGGATTGGAATGATGATCCGCAGCATCCGCTTGTACCAGGGAATATCCTGGATGATGGCCGCTTCCTCGATCTCTCCCGACAGCTGCAGCATGGAGTTCAGTGCACTTCTGCTGGCGAAAGGAATGTACTTGATCACGCCTGCGATGATCAACAATGTGTAAGTATTGAACAGGTTGATCTTGTCATTGGAGAACAGGATGAAGAAGGCTGCGCCCACTGCCAGGGACGGCATCAGGTACGGCAGGAATGCCACACCGTTGACGTAATTGGCCCATTTACTTCTCCGGTTCTTGGATACCGCATAACCGATCAGGGTACCGATGGTACCTGCGATCAGAGCACAGCAGACAGCTACTAACATCGTTCCCTTGAAAGCTCTCCAGATCAGCGGATTGTGAAGAATACCGGGCTGTCCGTACAGAGCACCGGCTCCGTTGTTATCCGTCAGCCACCACTTAGTGGTCAGCGCACCGGAATCCATGGTATACAGGAAACTGTAATCTCCAGGATTCGGAAGGAAAGTCTCCAGTGCGAAAGACAGGATCGGGAAAATACTGGTGAAGAAGGTGATGACGATCAGGATGACCGCGATCAGATATTTCCCGACTTTTCCTAAGTTGATCTTGGAGATCTGTCCGGATTTACCGGTAACCGTCGTATAATTTTTACGGCTCTTTAAACTCATCTGGTTCATTAACAGGATCGCCACACCGAAGATCATCATGATGATGGCAAGAATACTGGCTTCCCCGGTATACTTGGAGTTCATGGAGATGTACTTGGTGGACAGAGTGGTCAGTCCCAGATAGTGGGGTACGGGATAACTTCCCATGGCGCTTCCGAATACCAGCAGGATCGTGGAAAGAATCGCCGGTTTTACCATAGGTAAGGTAATGCGGAACATGGTCTTCCACTTCGGTGTATCCAGGATCGTCGCTGCTTCCTCCAGATTGGCATCCATGTTGCGGAAGATACCGCCGATCAGGATGTAGGCAAAGGGGGCGTAATGCAGTCCCAATACCACTGCACTGGGGAACAATCCCAAGCACCACCATTTTGGCATCGTAATATTAAAAAGGGATGCCAGCAGTCCGTTGGAGGTTCCGGTAACTGCGTTACTGTTAAACACGTTCTGCCATACCACGGCCAGTGTCCACTGCGGCATGATGTAGGGAAAAATAAATTTTAAATTAGTTCTCGTAATTAAGAATGCGAACAAACCGCCGAACAAAATGGAGATCAGGCAGGTAAAGACTGCCAGAAGCACGGTATTTAACAGCGGTGTCCACAGATTTGTTCTCGCCAGTTTACTGGTGAACAGATCCACATAATTGGCAACGGAATATCCGCCTGCCTTTCCGGTAAGATGTGCATCGATGGTGCCCGGATGGATCTTGAAGGTATCCTCGACGATTGCCACGATCGGTGCCACTGTGGTAAAGGTAAGTACGATACCAAACAGAAGCAGAATGATATTTTGCGGCTTGGAGAAATACGTCTTGATCTTGTTCAGAACAATCACCATCTTGCTTGTTTTTTTTGTGGCACTCTGATTCATGGTTAACCTCTCTTCCCAATACAAGCTTTTGGTCCTGTAAACCATTCCCCCTGCGAATAAGAAAACTGCTACTTCCATGCAGGCATGATGTAGCAGATTTTCTTATTCTGACAGGACGAATAGTCACTATTTTATATCATATATCACTCAGCAGTATACTTCGGTAACAGCTCGATCCAGCTTCCTACCGTGAAGGATACGGATGCGCAGTACTCAGGATCTTCCAGCACCAGTTCGCCATCGGTAGACCACCAGTCGAAGCCTCTGTCATTTTTGCTCTCGTATACAACATTACCGTTCTCATCATTACCGCCGGTGCTGTGCTGATAGGTAGCTTCGATTGCCTTTGCCACTTCAGGGTTAGCGGAATAACCGCCCATGTCTTTGCCCCATGCGCTGAAGCCGTCTTCCGTACAGGTCATGTATGCGATGAAAGCACATGCAGTCCAAGGCAGCGGGCTGTTATCGGTAACAAACAGATAATGGCAGTAACCGTATCCGCCGATTCCCTTATAATCATCCTGATAAGCGGCAACCTTGATATTGTTCACAGATACACCTGCGGATTCTTCTACGGAGCGCAGTTTACTGTATACTAACAGTCCACACTGATCGGTAGCGGAATCGGATACCAGCGTATTACAGATAGGTCCATCATCGGTCTGGGCATTGTAGCTGCCTACCCAGAGCTTGATCCATGCCAGGGCATATTTACCATCAGCGCCTAAGCCTAAATCATTTGCCTCGGATTCCATCTCATCAATCGTGGGCTGGAAGTAAGCCTGCTCATCAGCGGGTAATGCATTGAAAGCATCCTTTAACATGGCTGCGTATTTGTCTTCGGTCAGCATGTACAGGAAATTCTTACCTACAACCTCGGAATCAATATCCATGAACAATGCGTGAGTTCCTTCCGCTACGAAGTCCCAGCAGTTGTCATATACTTTATCTCCGGTACAGTTGTATTCGAATACCTTATTCAGCGTCTGTAATGCCAGATAACCGTCCACCGCATCGGGTGTGGTTCCGTTAGCCTCCGCCCATTCCTTGGGAATGAACGTATCCAGTATTCCGGTCTGTGTCATCTTGGATTCGATCTGATTACCATCCTGGATCAGGGTCATTGCGAAGGTTCCTTCCGGCTTCAGGGAATCAGCGGTCAGCTGTTCAAAGATCTTGTTGTTCTTAGGCTGCTGCCAGTCAAATTCCATGCTGTAAGAAGGATCAATAGACTGCAGATACTCGATGAACAGAGGAAGTGCTGCTTTACCACGGCTGGAATTACCTACACCGTAAAAGGTCTTGCCGTTGGATTCTTCGATGGCCTTCTGTGCCAGTTCCTCCATGGTCATTCCTTCTGCCTGTTTGATGATCTGCTGAGTTGCAGTAAGATTTGCGTCGTCGGCTGCCTCCGGGGTCTTGGTCTCTGCCACCGTCTCGGTTCCGGCTGTCTGTGTGTTATCTGCGCTTCCAGTTGCCTGGTTCTGGGTCTCGCTGCTGCCGCATCCGGCTAACATACCAACACTCAGTGCACAGATCATAAGTAACGATACTACTCTTTTCTTCATATGCTGTCCTCCCTTGAAACATATAGTTTGTATAACCCTTCATGGTCCACGTACTTGGAATGGGATGTTTCCCACTTCCGTTCTGATGATTCTATTATACGTTGGGAATTCAGCAATTTGTATAAGGCAAAACTGTTATTATTTTAATATTTCTGATACTATGTATAGTTTTTCTGCTATTTTATTGTTTCTTTTGTGCATCTTTTTAGCTTTACATGCTTCTATCCTGGTATTCGGAAGGAGTAACACCAACAATCCGCTTAAAGCTGCTGGAAAAATGTGCAACATCACGATAGCCTACCTGCTCTGCAACTTCGTACACCTTATTCCGGCAGTCATTCAACAGTTTCATGGCAGTGCGCATACGCACTCTGGTAATGTATGCCGCCACCGTGTAATCCGTCTCCCTTTTGAATGTATGACTCAAATGTCCTTCACTGATCCCCAGGTGCTCTGCGATCTGGGCCACACACAGTTCCGGATCCCCATAATGAGCGGAAATATAGTCTACGGCTGCCATGACATATTTGCTCTTATCGCCTTTATTTAAGACCAGTTCGGGAAGCGGCTCCTCCTTGCTGTTTTCCAATTTTTCCTGTGTCCTCTTACGTTTCTCCAGTGCATTGCTCACTGCCTGTTCCAGTTCCCCGTCTCCAAAAGGCTTTAACAGATAGTCACTGGCCAATAATTTCAGGGCGCTCTGCGCATAGGAGAATTCACTGTAAGCAGTTAAAAAGATCACACTGACATCATTGCCTTCTGCCCGCAATTCCTTCAGCATTTCGATACCGTCCATTTTGGGCATACGGATATCGCAGATCAGCAGATCCGGATGATATTTCCGCACGGCTTCCAGTCCTTCGATTCCGTTGCCGGCTTCCGCCACAACGACACAGTTCAGTGCCTGCCAGTCTGTCTCCATCACGATTCCTCTGCGCACCAGCATCTCATCATCGATCACGATCACTTTGTACATCGTATTACTCCCTCCATTGTCTCTTCCCGTTTTCTGCATATTCCCCACTATCCGGTAAAAATTCCTCTCTGTCCGTTGCTCTGTATCGGTTCCTCAGGCTTCTCCGTATCTTACCGGCAGCCGTAATGTCACTTTCGTGCCGTGGACTTCGCCTTCCTCTTCTGTTCGCTGTCCGTCCGTAGGGTTTTCGGCGTTTGAGGTAAGACTCTCCATATGGATGCCGTATTCTTCCCCATAGGTCAGCCGGATAATGGTATCCACGTTAGAGACCCCGATATGCCCCACCAGCTGCTCCTGTCTTCTGTGATTGATGGCATCCATCCATTCTTCGGGAGCGCCACAGCCGTCATCGGTTACTTCAATACACAGAACATCTTCCTGTTCTGTGATCCGCACAAGGATATTTCCTTCTTCACTCTCCTTTAATCCGTGTAGTACCGAGTTCTCCACGATGGGCTGTATGATCAGCTTGGGGATCACGCACTCTTCCAGTCCCTCTTGCAGATCCACGGCATACAAGAACTTATCATTGAAACGGATCTTCTGGATATCTACATAACAGTTCACCAGTTCCAGTTCTTCTTTCAGATAGATGAACTGTCTCTTGGAGATACTGGTCCTAAGGATCTTCGCCAGTCCCGCCGCCATGGTAGCGATCTCCGGGATATGGTTGGCTTTCGCCACCCATTTCATAGTGTCCAGTGTGTTATACAGGAAATGAGGATTCAGCTGTGCCTGCATCATGGCAATATGGGAAGCATTGAGTTCCTTCTGCTTCTCAACCTTATCCTGCACGCTTTGCTCCAGTTCGTTGGCCATGATATTAAAGTTCCGGGACAT
>OCPP01001592.1_pt1 | contig 11720 bp, 10 predicted proteins | sample 1538211 | NCBI WGS metagenome assembly OCPP01 (sample SAMEA2580193, study PRJEB22360) | human gut metagenome | biome: human gut; feature: human-associated habitat; material: faeces | place: Denmark | collected 2008/2010
TATATTACAGAGGATCAGAGGGGATATTTTCTGTTTCTGATCCTGGCGTACAGTCTGGAAAGCGTACCGTTGCTGAGACACGGCAGATGCTGCAGAGACATGGAAAGAAATCGCGGGGAAGTACCGCGTACCGCATTTGTGGGAAGAAGGGCGCAGTACAACAAGTTTCGGTATTTTTTGAAGAAGACCAGCATCCCCATGGAGCTTGTGGGGTATATTGCGGCATCGGCACAGGAACTGGCACAGATTTCAGAAGGAGATGCAGGAGAATATCTGGGAAGTCTGGAAGATCTGGAAATATTGATCCGCCGGTACCATCTGGATCAGATCTATATTCTGCAAAAGCGCGAGGAACAGCTTTTTTCCATGCAGAAATATGTGGATCTGTGCATTGATATGGGGGTGACGGTACGGATGGTGGTGGATTTCTATAAGAGGCGCAGAGCCGACAGTTATGTAAGCTGTGTGGGAACCTATCCGGTCATCACCTACCATACGGTGACGTTGAATACCGGAGAACAGGTGATAAAACGGATCATGGATGTGGCAGGAGGCCTGGCAGGGATCGTTTTGTTTTCTCCGGTGATGTTATTGGCGGCGCTGGCCATTAAGCTGGATTCCCCCGGTCCTGTGATCTTCCGGCAGACCCGGGTCGGGAAAAACGGCAGGACATTTCAGATCTATAAATTCCGTAGCATGTATGTGGATGCGGAAGAGAGAAAGTCAGAGCTGCTGTCGCAAAATGAGATCGCGGGGGGCGTAATGTTCAAGATCCGGGAGGATCCCCGGATCACCCGGGTGGGCAGGATCCTGCGGAATTTAAGCATTGATGAGCTGCCACAGTTTTTTAATGTGTTGGGAGGTTCCATGAGTCTGGTGGGAACGAGACCGCCGACCCCGGACGAGGTGGAGAAATACGGCACAAGGCAGTGGCGGCGGATCAGTATCAAGCCGGGCTTGACGGGCATGTGGCAGGTGAACGGCAGGAGTCTGGTGACGGATTTCGAAAAGATTGTGGAGCTGGATGTGGAATATATTGATAACTGGTCACTGATGGAGGATATCCGGATTTTGTGCAAGACGGTGACAGTGTTGTTAAAGCATGCGGATGCGTATTAGAAAGAGAGGCAGAAGAGGTGGAATGAAGATGCATGGAACCCGGGTGAACTGGGTAGGAATGACCGGTGCCGTGGTATTGTTTGGATATGGATGGTGGAGAGAACCGTTGGCGGCGGTGCTGGGAGGGATGATCCTGCTTGCGGATCTGCTGGCCATGGAGGTGAGTGTAAGGAAAAGGGATGGGAAAAATGCTAAGAATACAATGTTTTGAAAAAAATGTAAAAAAAAAGAAAAATATTTCTGTTTTTCTGAACCTTTTTTCTGAGACGGAGAGTCTTAATAGATAAGACAGAATAAAAGGGGCGTTTTAACAGGCATCTCTGGAAGAAAGGAGCAAAAGGGGACATGGAAGAACGAAGACGGATCGACCGTGTGGGCTACCAGGCAAAGAGTGTTATCGTGGTATGTGATACCGGGGAAAGCATTTTTGTGGAGACCCGGAATGTCAGTCCGCTGGGCATAGCCTTTACGATGCCGGCAGGATCTCCTGACCTTAAGGGGAAAGACATCATAATTGTAGCGGATACGATGATCATGTATGCAGATGTCACCAGACAGGAGGAGCAAGAAGACGGAAATTTTAAAGTAGCTATTTCGGCAAAGAAGTTCACACCGGAGGTGCTGCAGTATTTATTTGAACATATTGTTGAAAAATAGAATGGAGAGGAAAAATCATATGAGAAAAAACAGTAAGAACGAAAAAGTGATTCGTGCTATGGCGATCGGCATTTCCGCAATGCTGATGGCATCTTCACCGTTGACTGCACTGGCAGCAGAAGGAGAGGGGAATTCTTCCGAAGGAAACGAGGATAAGAACATTACAGTGACACCGGAAGCCGGTGTATGCGATCAGGCGGAAGCAGCCGCAAAAGATGCTGACAAGGCTGTAGAGGGCGCCGAAAAGAGTGCCGCTGATGTGAAGGCGGAAGTGGTTGACAAGGTGGCAGCCGGAGATGTGAAGGATGCCGAGGGAAAGGATCTGTCTCAGGACATTCTGGGTGCCAATGCCAAAGTAGAGGATAAGACTGTTGAAGGCGGTTCATCCCTGAAGGACGCAGAGTCTGCCGTAGAGAATGCAGATACTGCGCTGGGGGTTGCGGAAGCCAATGACAAGCTGTCCGACGCAGAACTGAATAAGGCAGCTGATGCTGCGGCAAATGCAGGACAGACTGCGGCAGAAGCAAAGGATGCCATGCAGGCTTCCCAGGATAAGGTAAATGGACAGATCGAGAATATCAAGGATGCTGCTTCTATCACCGATGCCAATGCTGCCTATGAAGAAGTAAAGACTACCGTGGATCAGGCACAGGCAGATTTTGACGCAAAGCTCGGGGAGTACAATACCGCCAAGGCAGCTTATGAAGAAGCAGCACAGAAGGTGGCAGCCTATGAAAAGGCTTATGAGGAGGCTGTAAACAGTGCAGATGCGAACGCTGAGGCGGCAGCAGCTGAGCTGGCAACAGCGAAGGCAAATGCAGAAGCACTGGCAAATGCTCTGGAGGCTGCAAAGGGTGCAGTGGATAAGTCTGCAGCAGGTGCTATGGATATTGCCAAGCAGGAAAACACGACACAGACGGATAATGGACTAAACTGGAAAAATGAGGATCAGCTTTTCATCTCCATTATGCAGAACTACTATCTGCCCGAGGTACAGAAGATCACTGCCGATGATATTAAGGTTGTCCGCAGACAGGGTGAAGACAATAATACCAAGAATTATTTTGAAGTAACCTATACCGATGAGAATGGTAATAAGCAGACAAAGTTTTACAACTATGTGATGGATGACAAACAGACTTCCAAGGACAATATCGTGATCTTTGAGAAGCGAATTGAGGAAGTAAACTGGAAGACGGCGCAGGAGACCAATCCGGATCAGTATGTGAAGGAAAATGGGGATACTATCACTGTTTCCGAAGTGGAAAAAGGTCTGAAAGACGGAACCATTATTGCAGTAGATGGAAAGAAAGTGATCAAGAACGACGGAACCGAGAGTATCATTATTTCTGATAATAACCAGAAGACCGAAAACGGCGAGGTTGATACTGATGTAAATGAGGCTACCGAGAAGGAATCCTGGAAACTGGATGAGAACGGCAACCTGATCAAGACCGTGACCGCTGATGTGACCACCATCACCTATACCGATGCAAAATTCACTTCTACCGAACAGTATCAGACAGAGGCAGAGAGAGATGCTGCAGCTGCTGCAAAGGAAAAGGATTTGAAGGACGCTGCCGGCAAGGATGTAACCGTTACAGGAACAGAAAAAACGGATTATACTTATACCGGTAACGGAACCTACATTCCTACCTTTACGAAGACTGTGAATGTGAAGGATGAAGAGGTTGAATGGAAGCATACAGATAAAAAGACGGATTATGGTGTAAGAACAGAGGAAGAAGCAGTAGCAAAGGTTACGAAAGAGCAGGAGAAGGCGTTAAGCAATAAGATTAACGATGATGACGACTTATACCTGATCGGTGTAAGCAGTGATCTTAAGGTAACCGGCTATACAGAAGATCACTGGTATGATGATTCCGACTTCCTCGTATCCGGCACTGTATCCGCAACCTACGCAAAGGTTACCAAGAAAACTGTCGATCAGAGTACCTTCGGTTCTCTTTGGAATGATATCAAAGCCCTGTTTGGTAAGGGAGAAGCTACGAACAAGAAGCTGGAAGATGCAGCCAGAAAGGCAGTCGAGGCAGACGGTGGTATTTTTGTAAGTGCCAACTGGGATGACTGGAAGTTCGGCAAGGCAACCATCCGCTATGTGGCAGGTGTCAGTGTCAAGACCGATGAGAAGACCACCGCAGCGGAGGCACAGAATGCGGTACAGGATGTAGCACTGGCACAGGCAAAAGCAAGCGGCGCAACCGGTGTGTACAATGTGAAGACTACAGATACCGATACCATTGCTCATACCAGCTATTCCTATGAGATTGATTATCTGGAGAAAACCGGAGAGACCACAACCAATACTGCTGTCAGAACTGAGACTTATGCAAATGCAGAAGTGCTGACCGGCCAGATCATCCAGAACCTGAATTACATTCAAGGCAACATCAAACTGACCCAGAAGGATACTGAATATCGTAAGTTCGTAGATGATGCCAAGGCTCTGACCCAAAAGTATCAGAAGCTGTTACAGGATGCACAGGACGCAGAGAAAGACGTGGAAACAGCGCAGGCTAAGGTCAATGAGCTGAAGGCAGAGATCGAAGCTCTGAAGAGTAACAGAACCAGTAACCTTGGAGCTCTGAAGGAACTGGAAGGAAAGCTGGCCGTGGCTGAACACAACAAAAAGGATGCAGAAGATACTCTGAAGGAGATTCTGGGCAGCCTGGATGAGGCAGGCGGAGAGCTGGATAAGGTGATCGATCGTCTGACTCCTGCACCTACACCCGGAACACCTGCAGGTGGAGAAGGTGAGACCGGGGGTGCTGGTGATACAGAGGAAGGTGGCGCCGGAGAGGCAGCAACAGTTGTTACACCTGTTGCACTGACAGCAGCACCCGCAGCACAGGCAACCGTAGTTGCACAGAACCAGGCAACAGCACCCGTTGTACAGATCGCTGACGAAGCAGCACCTCTTGCAGAAGCAGCTCCTGCAAATACACAGGAAACCGTTCAGGCAGGTTCCGATAAGGAAGAGACCAAGGAAGCCGTAAATATCGAAGAAGAGGCTGTTCCCCTGGCAGATGTAGCTGTGGAAAGCGAACATGCAAAGATGTCCTGGTGGTGGTGGCTGATCATTCTGATCCTCGGTGCAACCGGATATGAAATGTACAAGAAGCACAATGAGAAGAAGCTGAAGGCTCAGGCAGAAAATGCAGGAGATATCGAAGAATAAAAGATAACAAAAACGACATCCATCGGGATTTTCCCGGTGGATGTCGTTTTTTAGACCTTGGAAAGCGGATTACTCGAAGAGCTCTTCAACTTTTTCCAGATCACCGTCTCCGGTCAGAAGAAGAGTCACTGTGGCCTGGGCACTGCTGATATCGGTTGTCCCCTCAACGCATAATTCACCGTCAGTATTGTAGAGAGCCCATTGGAACTCATTGACAGAGGAGGGCCAGTCTGCTTCCATAGAGATCGATTCCTGATCCGACAGGGAATCCAGATTTACCTGTTCCCCGGTCACGGGATCAATGACCGCTACCATACCGACTTCGATGCCACACATATTGACTACCGACAGGGTGAGTGCCCTGGTATCCTCCGAAGTGGATTCTATGGCAGACGACTCGGAATCCGGGGAAACATCGGCAGGCAGGGCGGCAACAGTCTCAGACGGGGAGGTGGAAGCAGTCGTGGCAGATGATGTTTCCTCTCCGTCAGAATTCTGACTGCATCCTCCGAATAACAGACAACAGGACAATATACTTACAGCAAAAATATGTCGTATGAAACTTTTTTTCATAATAATCTCCATTCTGCAGACGATTCCTTCCGTCGGAGAAATCGCGAATCAAATTTCAAATTTGATTCTGCGATAAGGGCTGCTTTGTGACGCCTGCAGCACAAATAGCCGTGTGAAAATCTATATCACCATTATATCGGATTTCCCATAAAAAGTAAATTTATGCGATAAAAATTTCCGGAAGCAGACCGGTAGGAATTCCTGAAAAAAATATCGAAAAATGTGAGCCGTTTTTCATGGATAAGTAGTCTTTATAGATAGAGACTAAGAAATAACGGAGGCGGTCGAGATGAGCGGCATGTTATATTCCATACCTGTGATTTTGACAGGTTATCGAATCGTACAAATTGAAGATGAAGCGACACCGCTTGCACAGGCAGCAAAGAGTGGATATTACGGTGACACAGTAGCCGGAATGCTGGGCATTGGTGTTTTATTACTCTTGGTGATTTATTTTATATTATGCAGAAAATACCAGAAAAGAATCATAGAATTGCAGGAAAATGCACATCCCGGCTGGAACTGGTGGAAACTTAGAAAGCAGGTAACCGAACTGGAGGATAAAAAGGCAGAAGGAATTGTCGAGGATATCCGGCGGGCAGCGCAAAGCTATATGACTGTTTAAATTTAATCAGAAAGATCCGGGGATCATCCCCGGATTTTTTACACCAGATTTATAAAAGTGAAGTATTTCGTTGCTGATGTCTGCCGGGAATGTTATAATCATGTATGTGGCCGGTTCAGAGACCTGCGCCACAAGCATAGGAAAGAAAAGGAAGGCAATCTATGAAAGTCTTGGTAACAGGCGTAAAAGGCCAGTTGGGATATGATGTGGTAAATGAGTTGACAAAGCGCGGAATTGAGGCTGTCGGCGTGGATATTCAGGAGATGGATATCACAGATGCGGCCAGCGGGGAAAAGGTGATCGGAGAGGCGGCACCGGACGCTGTGGTACACTGTGCAGCCTATACCGCAGTGGATGCAGCGGAGGATAACGTGGAAATCTGCCGTAAGGTCAATGCGGACGGCACACAGAACATTGCGAACGTCTGCAAGAAGCTGGACTGCAAGATGGTCTATATCAGTACCGATTATGTGTTTGACGGCGAGGGCACCAGACCCTGGGAGCCAGAGGACGAGCGTCATCCGCTGAATGTATACGGACAGACCAAATACGAAGGAGAACTGGCAGTACAGAATACACTGGAGAAATATTTTATCGTAAGAATCTCCTGGGTATTCGGAGTCAACGGCAAGAACTTCATCAAGACCATGCTGAATCTGGGCAAGACCCATGATCATCTCACAGTGGTGAATGACCAGTTCGGATCTCCTACCTATACTTATGATCTGGCAAGACTTCTGGTGGATATGGTCCTGACGGATAAATACGGTATCTATCATGCTACCAACGAAGGTATCTGTAACTGGTATGAATTTGCCTGCGAGATATTCCGCCAGGCTGGCATGAAAGTGGAGGTGGCTCCTGTACCGGCTTCCGAGTATCCGACGAAAGCCAAGCGACCGGAGAACAGCCGCATGAGCAAAGCCAAGCTGACAGAGAACGGATTCGTAAGGCTTCCTTCCTGGCAGGATGCGTTAGAGAGATATCTGAAAGAAATCCTGTAAACAGACTTTGTGTAAGCAGGAAAATAACGGGAAATACTTCAGGGAGCGGTATCGGAAACGGTACGGCTCCCATTTTGGCGAATGTACATCATCGAGCTTTTAAGCGAGATGGTGTACAAAGTATACAAATCGAGTAGGAGCCAGCCTGCTCGACTTATAATATATGAAAAAGTCATGAAAAACCCTGTAAATTTCACGAAAAACCTGTTGACAACGGAAGTCGGAACAAGTATACTGTTAAAGCGTGCCAGAAAAGGTGCGTCTATTATACTATTAAGAAAGAGGTGAAACAGAATGCCAACATTTAACCAGTTAGTAAGAAAAGGACGTCAGACTTCTGTTAAGAAGTCTACTGCACCTGCTCTCCAGAAGGGTTACAACTCTCTTCACAAGAAAGCAACAGACGTTTCTGCTCCCCAGAAGCGTGGTGTATGTACCGCTGTTAAGACAGCAACTCCTAAAAAGCCTAACTCTGCTCTTAGAAAGATCGCCAGAGTACGTCTTTCCAACGGAATCGAAGTTACCAGCTACATTCCCGGTGAAGGTCACAATCTGCAGGAGCACAGCGTTGTTTTGATCCGTGGTGGTCGTGTTAAGGACCTGCCCGGTACCAGATACCACATCATCCGTGGTACCCTTGATACTGCCGGTGTCGCTAACAGAAAACAGGCTCGTTCCAAGTACGGTGCTAAGAGACCTAAGGATGCTAAGAAATAAGTAGTATCCGAGGCGTTTTGAACGTCGGACCGAGAGTCCGATGAAAATCCGCAAGGATTTTTGGAGATGTCAGTGAGACATCTTTGTACCACAAAAACGAAACTAAGAAAAGTGTTGGAATTCTGTGATACAGATATAACAGCGCGAACACTTGGGGAAACACATGTGAGTACCGATGATTTAACGTAACTAGTGAGAAGGCAAGACCGACATGAAAAGAGAGCGTAAGCTTGCTTACGAGCGAACTTTTTATGGAGGGATTGGTCGGCGAACAGCCGACATCGAGGCATCTTTGATGCCGAGATAACGGATCTCACGAGAACAATTTGTTAAGGAGGGAAGAACCGTGCCACGTAAAGGACATATTCAGAAAAGAGATGTATTAGCAGATCCTTTATACAACAACAAAGTGGTTACCAAGCTTGTCAACAACATCATGCTGGATGGCAAGAAGGGTGTAGCCCAGAAGATCGTATACGGAGCATTTGCTAAGGTTGAAGAGAAGAGCGGCAAGCCTGCTCTGGAAGTATTCGAAGAGGCTATGAACAACATCATGCCTGTTCTGGAAGTAAAAGCAAGACGTATCGGTGGTGCTACCTATCAGGTACCTATCGAGGTCAGACCTGAGAGACGTCAGGCTCTGGGCCTTCGTTGGTTGACCATGTTCTCTCGTAAGAGAAGTGAGAAGACCATGGAAGACAGACTTGCTAACGAAATTCTTGACGCAGCCAACAATACCGGATCTGCAGTTAAGAGAAAAGAAGACATGCACAAGATGGCAGAGGCAAACAAGGCTTTTGCTCATTACAGATTCTAGTAGGAGGGAAAAAACTTGGCTGGAAGAGAATATCCGTTAGAGAGAACTAGAAATATCGGAATTATGGCTCATATCGATGCCGGTAAGACCACTACTACCGAGCGTATCCTGTATTACACAGGTGTTAACTATAAGATCGGTGATACTCACGAAGGTACTGCTACCATGGACTGGATGGCTCAGGAGCAGGAGAGAGGTATCACCATTACATCTGCAGCTACTACCTGTCACTGGACTCTTGAAAAAGAGACCAAACCCATGCCCGGTGCTTTGGAGCATCGTATCAACATCATTGATACCCCGGGTCACGTAGACTTCACCGTTGAGGTTGAGCGTTCCCTTCGTGTACTGGATGGCGCTGTCGGCGTCTTCTGTGCAAAGGGTGGTGTAGAGCCTCAGTCTGAGAACGTATGGCGTCAGGCTGACACCTACAATGTACCTCGTATGGCATTCATCAACAAGATGGATATCCTGGGTGCTAACTTCTACGCAGCAGTAGATCAGATCCGTACCAGACTTGGTAAGAATGCTATCTGCCTTCAGTTGCCTATCGGTAAGGAAGATGAATTCAAGGGAGTCATCGATCTGTTCGAGATGAAAGCTTACATCTACAACGATGATAAGGGTGATGACATCACTGTTACCGATGATCTTGGAGATATGGCTGATGAGGCTGCTTTATATCATGACGAGCTCATTGAAAAGGTTTGTGAGCTGGATGATGATCTGACAATGATGTATCTGGAAGGTGAAATTCCTTCCATTGAAGAGATGAAGGCTGCTTTGAGAAAAGCTACCTGTGAGTGCAGAGCCGTTCCCGTATGCTGCGGTACTGCTTACAGAAATAAGGGTGTTCAGAAGCTTCTGGATGCTATTATCGAGTATATGCCTTCTCCTCTGGATGTACCGGCTATTAAGGGTGTTGACCTTGACGGTAATGAAGTAGAGAGAAAGTCTTCCGATGAAGAGCCTTTCGCTGCACTTGCATTCAAGATCATGACTGACCCGTTCGTAGGTAAGCTTGCTTACTTCCGTGTATATTCCGGTACTCTGAATTCCGGTTCTTATGTACTTAATGCTACTAAGGACAAGAAGGAACGTGTAGGACGTATCCTGCAGATGCATGCGAACAAGCGTGCAGAGCTGGAAAAGGTTTACTCCGGTGATATCGCAGCAGCAGTTGGTTTCAAGTTCACCACTACCGGTGATACCATCTGTGATGAGCAGCATCCTGTAATCCTTGAGTCCATGGAGTTCCCTGAGCCCGTTATCGAGCTGGCTATCGAGCCTAAGACCAAAGCCGGTCAGGGCAAGATGGGTGAAGCTCTTGCAAAACTGGCAGAAGAAGATCCTACTTTCCGTGCTCATACCAATCAGGAAACCGGTCAGACCATCATCGCCGGTATGGGTGAGTTGCATCTGGAGATCATCGTTGACCGTCTGCTTCGTGAGTTCCATGTAGAAGCTAACGTAGGTGCTCCTCAGGTTGCTTATAAGGAAGCGTTTACCAAGGCTGTCGAAGTGGATTCCAAGTATGCTAAGCAGTCCGGTGGTCGTGGACAGTATGGACATTGTAAAGTTAAGTTTGAGCCCCTGGAGGCTAACTGTGAGAAGTTTGAATTTGATCCTAAGGCAAACATTCTGATCAACGATCCTCCTACTCTGTTATTCGAATCTACTGTAGTTGGTGGTTCCATTCCTAAGGAATACATCCCCGCAGTAGGTGAAGGTATTCAGGAAGCAGCTCAGGCTGGTATCTTGGGTGGATTCCCTGTACTGGGTGTTCATGCGAATGTATATGATGGATCCTATCATGAGGTCGATTCCTCCGAGATGGCATTCCACATTGCAGGTTCCATGGCATTCAAGGAAGCAATGCAGAAGGCAGCTCCTGTACTGCTTGAGCCGATCATGAAGGTTGAGGTTACCATGCCCGAGGAATACATGGGCGATGTAATCGGTGACCTGAACTCCCGTCGTGGTCGTGTAGAAGGTATGGAAGACATCGGCGGTGGTAAGATGGTTAAGGCTTTCGTTCCCCTTGCTGAGATGTTCGGTTACTCCACAGACCTGCGTTCCAAGACCCAGGGTCGTGGTAACTACTCCATGTTCTTCGAAAAGTATGAGCCCGTTCCTAAGAACGTTCAGGAAAAGGTTCTTGCTGCAAAGGCGAAATAAGCATTAAAACAATAAAAATAACTTGAAAAACCTCTGATTATTTAATATAATCAGAGGTAGCCGAGTTAAAAAGCGCCGAGTGCGCGTTCGCCACTTCGGCGAGTAGAAAAATATAAACAGTTTAATTATTTTAAGGAGGACTTAAATAATGGCTAAAGCTAAATTTGACAGAACAAAGCCCCATTGTAACATTGGTACCATCGGTCACGTTGACCATGGTAAAACCACTCTGACCGCTGCAATCTCCAAGGTTCTTTCCGAGAGAGTACCCGGTAACGAGAAGGTTGACTTCGATAACATCGATAAGGCTCCCGAAGAGAGAGAGCGTGGTATCACCATTTCTACCGCTCACATCGAGTACCAGACCGAGAAGAGACACTATGCACACGTTGACTGCCCGGGCCATGCTGACTACGTTAAGAACATGATCACTGGTGCTGCACAGATGGATGGTGCTATCCTCGTTGTAGCTGCTACTGATGGTGTTATGGCTCAGACCAAGGAGCACATCCTTCTGTCCCGTCAGGTAGGCGTTCCTTACATCATCGTATTCCTGAACAAGTGTGATATGGTTGACGATCCCGAGCTGATCGAGCTGGTTGAGATGGAAGTAACCGAGCAGCTGGAAGAGTACGACTTCAATGACTGCCCTATCATCAAGGGTTCCGCTCTGAAGGCTCTGGAAGATCCCAGCAGCGAGTGGGGCGACAAGATCATGGAACTGATGGATACTGTAGATTCTTATATCCCTGATCCTCAGCGTGATACTGATAAGCCTTTCCTGATGCCCGTCGAGGACGTATTCACCATTACCGGTCGTGGTACCGTTGC
>OCPP01001609.1_pt1 | contig 11634 bp, 10 predicted proteins | sample 1538211 | NCBI WGS metagenome assembly OCPP01 (sample SAMEA2580193, study PRJEB22360) | human gut metagenome | biome: human gut; feature: human-associated habitat; material: faeces | place: Denmark | collected 2008/2010
CCAATTATAAATTTATATATCATTTTTTATTTTTCATTTAAATTTAATAACTTTTCTCTTTTATATAATTAACTACTTTTTATATTTTTATATTTTTTATTCATTCTTAGTTTTACTAAACTTTTAATGCAGAAATGTTAAACTTAATTTTTATTTCTTCCTTAAACCCCTCTATTTTAAAAGGAAAGCAATAGATTATATTTTAAACATTTTTTATTAAAATTATTGATTTTTTCATTATATCCCTATATAATAGCATTGTTTGTTTAGTAATTTTAAACCTTTAGTTTAGTAATAGTTATTATCAAACAAAATGAAAGGTAAGGTGAAATTGTGCAAATTGGAAATAAAATTAAACGAATGAGAATTGAAAGAGGATTAACACAAGAAGAGCTTGCTAATAGATGCGAATTATCTAAAGGATTTATATCTCAAGTTGAAAATGATTTAACTTCACCTTCTATAGCAACACTAATTGATATTCTTGAAATACTCGGAACAAACCTTAAAGAATTCTTTAGTGATGATAAGGATGAAAAAATAACTTATACATATGAAGATATGTTTGAAACCGAAAATTCAGATTTAAAATATAAATTAATGTGGTTAGTTCCTAATGCACAAAAAAATGAAATGGAACCTATAATGATAACAATTGAAGCTGGTGGGAAATACATAGAAGAAGAACCTCATGAAGGTGAAGAATTTGGATATGTTTTATCAGGAAGCATAATATTACACTTAGGTGATAAATCTTATAAAGTTCGTAAAAATGAAAGTTTTTATTTTAAACCTAGAGCAAATCACTATATAAGTAATAATGGTAAAACTACAGCTAAAGTTATTTGGATTTCTACTCCACCAACATTTTAAATATTTTTTTAATTAATAAGTAAATTCAACATCTAAATTTTAATTTAGAATTTCATTTATAAAGAAAGAGGTGTTTTTTTTGAATCAAAACATAATAGAAATACAAGGTGTATCTAAGGTTTATGGTGATAATACTGTTTTAGATAATCTTTCATTAAATATAAGAAAAAATGAATTCTTAACTTTACTTGGTCCTAGTGGATGTGGTAAAACTACAACTCTTAAAATTATAGCTGGTTTTGAAACTGCCGATAGTGGAAAAGTTATATTTAATGGAAGTGATATTTCAAACATACCTCCATACAAAAGACAATTAAATACAGTATTCCAAAAGTACGCTTTATTTCCTCATATGAATATTTATGAAAATATTGCTTTTGGATTAAAAATAAAAAAATTACCAAAGGATGAAATTGATAAAAAAGTTCGTGAAATGTTAAAAATGGTATCACTTGAAGGCTTTGAAAAAAGATCTGTTGATTCACTTAGTGGTGGTCAACAACAAAGAGTTGCTATTGCTAGGGCTTTAGTTAATGAACCTAAGGTACTTTTATTAGATGAACCACTTGGAGCATTAGACTTAAAACTTAGAAAAGAAATGCAACTTGAATTAAAGAAAATACAAAAAAGACTTGGAATTACATTTATTTTTGTAACTCATGATCAAGAAGAAGCTCTTACTATGTCTGATACTATAGTTGTAATGAATAAAGGTAAAATTCAACAAATGGGTTCTCCTGAAGATATTTATAATGAACCTGCTAATGCTTTTGTTGCTGATTTTATTGGTGAAAGTAATATTTTAAATGGAATTATGCTTGAAGATTATAAAGTAAAATTTGCAAATAATACTTTCACATGTGTTGATGGCGGATTTAACAAAAATGAAGATATTGATGTTGTAATTAGACCTGAAGATATAGAAATAACTACTCCTGATAAAGGAATGTTAACTGGAAAAGTTAATTCTGTTATTTTTAAAGGCGTTCATTATGAAATGGAAGTTATTACTGAAGATACTACATGGATTGTTCATAACATTAAACATGCAGAAGCTGGAAAAATAGTTGGCCTAATAATAGACCCAGAATCTATACATATAATGAGAAAGGTGAAAGGTTATGAAAAAGAAAAGTAATCAAGGTGTTTTGCCTGCAGCACCTTATGTTGTATGGAGTTCACTTTTTATTGTTATTCCTCTTTTAATTATAATATTTTTTAGTTTTACAATAAAAACAGATACAGGATATAAATTTTCTCTTGAAAATTATGAAAAATTAATGAATCCTAATTATTTTAATGTTTTTGGAAGAAGTCTTCTTTTGGCTTTCCAATCTACAATTGCCTGTTTAATAATTGGATATCCAGTAGCTTATTTAATTGCTAATATGAATAGTAAAAAAAGAAACTTTTTAATAATGTTGTTTATTGTTCCTATGTGGATGAATTTTTTACTTAGAACTTATGCATGGTTACCTTTGCTTGGTAAAAATGGATTCATAAATACTATATTAGCTAACTTTGGCATAGGTCCCTTAAAATTATTATATAATGATTTTGCTGTATTACTTGGAATGGTTTATAACTTTTTACCATTTATGATTTTACCTATTTATACTGTTTTAGTAAAAATGGATACTGATTTAATAAATGCAGCCTCAGATCTTGGTGCTACTAAAAGTACAATTTTTAGAAAAATTATTTTCCCATTAAGCATGCCAGGTGTTATTTCTGGAATAACTATGGTATTTATGCCTGCAGTATCAACCTTTGTAATTTCTAGAATCTTAGGTGGCGGACAATATATGCTTTTAGGAAACTTAATTCAAACACAATATACAACAATGGGTGATTGGAACTTTGGTTCTGCTATTGCAATATTTATGATGATTATAATTTTAATTTCAATGGCTTTCATGAATAAATTTGAAGGTTCGGATGATAAGGAAGGAGGAAGCAGATTATGGTAAGAAAACTAGAATCTTTCATAAAAAAATTCTATTTAATCTTAATTTTTATTTTTCTATATCTGCCTATAGTAACTTTAATGGTTTTCTCCTTTAATGATTCTAAGTCTATGGGTAAATGGAATGGATTTACTTTAAATTGGTATATTGAATTATTTCAAAATGACAGTATTATGAGTGCATTAAAATACACATTATTGGTTGCTATAATTTCATCAATAGTTGCTACTATAATTGGTACATTTGCAGCTATAGGTATTAATAGAATGCGTGGTTTTTCAAAAAAAGCATTATTAAACATAAATTATTTACCTGTTTTAAGCCCTGATATAGTAACTGGTATATCTCTTATGAGCTTATTTATATTTTTAAGTCCTTATTTAAAATTTGAGTTTGGATTTACAACCTTGCTTCTTGCTCATATAACTTTTAATATACCATATGTTATTTTATCAATATTACCAAAGCTTAAACAATTGCCAGCTAATATCACTGAAGCAGCATTAGACTTAGGAGCAACTCCTGCATATGCAATGCGTAAAATAATTTTACCTCAAATAAAGCCTGGAATATTTGCTGGTTTCTTAATGGCATTTACCATGTCAATTGATGATTTTGTAATAAGCTTCTTTACAACTGGACCTGGTGTTAATAATCTTTCTATTGAAATTTACTCAATGGCAAGAAAAGGAATTAATCCATCAATTAATGCTTTATCAACATTAATGTTTTTAACAGTGTTAATTTTATTATTAATTGTAAATAGAAAAGACTTCATTTCAAGAGGTGAAAAATAATGATGAAATTAAAGAATTTAATTACACTACTTACCACAGCAATATTAACATCTACATTTTTTACTGGATGTAGTAATAATAACTCTGGTATTAATGGAACTATAAATGTATATAACTGTGCAGATTATATTGATGAATCTTTAATTTCAAAATTTGAAGATGAAACTGGAATAAAAGTTATTTATGATAAATATGATACTAATGAAATTATGTATCAAAAAATTCAAACTAGTCCTGGTGTTTATGACTTAGTATTTCCTTCTGATTACATGGTTGAAAAAATGAGAAAAGAAGGTTTATTAGAAAAATTAAATTTTAATAATATTCCAAATTATAAATATATAAGTGATGATTTTTTGAATTTATCTTATGACCCTACTAATGAATATTCTGTTCCATATATGTGGGGAACAATTGGAATATTATATGATTCAACAGTAATTACTGAACCAGTTACTAGTTGGGATATCCTTTGGGATGAAAAATACAAAGATAATATATATATGTTTGATTCTTTAAGAGATTCTCTTGCTATTGCTTTAATAAAAAATGGATATTCATTAAATTCTACAAATCCTGATGAAATAAATGTAGCAAAAGAAGATTTAATTAAACAAAAGGAATTAACTAGTCCTGTATATTTACTTGATGAAATAAAAGATAATATGATAGCTGGTGAAAAGGCATTAGCCACTGTTTATTCAGGTGATGCTTCTTATTCAATAAGTGGAAATTCTAATTTAAAATATGCTATTCCACAAGAAGGTTCTAATAGGTGGGTTGATTCAATGACAATTCCTAAAGGTGCTCCAAATAAAGCTGGTGCAGAAGCATTTATTAACTTTTTATGTGATCCTGAAAATGCAAAAATAAATGTAGAATACATAGAGTACTCAACACCAAATTATGGTGCATATGAATTATTGGATGATGATGTAAAAAACAATCCTGTAGCTTATCCACCAGAATATGTTTTAGATAAATGTTCAATTTTTACTGACTTAGATAAAAAATCACTAAAATTATATGAAGAAGCCTTTATGGATGTATTAACTCATTAAAATGGGGCTGTCGCACTAAAACTTTTATACACAATATATTGTAGTATTTATTCTTAATGCGACATCCCCATTTTATTTATGATTTTAATTATACTATATACTATAATTATATGTTAAGGAGGATTTTATGGTTAGATATCACATAATAGCTGATGGTCGTGTTCAAGGTGTTGGCTTTAGATTTTTTTGTATTATGAATGCACAAAATTATGATTTAACTGGCTGGGTAAGAAACATGGATAATGGTATGGTTGAAATGGAAGTTCAAGGAGAAATTGATTCTATAAAAAAATTTCTTGAAATTATAAAAAATGGAAATAGGTTTATTAAAGTAGATGAACTTTATCAAAAAAAGATTGAAGTGATCTACAATGAATATAGCTTTACAGAACGTTATTAAATGTTAAAAATACAAAAATAGAGTTAAATGTATAAATATCTAACTCTATTTTTTATATTTTTAATTTTTAACTTTATTATCATATTCCATTAAATTATATTTCTCTATTAAAGTTACTAATTTATCTGCATAAACTGGTACTCCATCTGAATTTCTAACAGTGCTATATCCAGCATCTTCTAAAGCCTGTGCTTGTTGAATATAATTTTTCCCTGCAAATAATCCATATTCAGAATATCTTGAGTTTTCATATAAAAACTTTCCATGATCATTTATAGATTCTTCTATATTGTTGTATTTTCTAAAGCTTGCTATAGTAATATCATTATAATTTTCACTTGTAGAAATTGTAGCAATATCTCCATCCCATCTTGAATCAGCCTTTATTCCAAATAAATTATTATGTGTAACTGCAAGGTCTGACTGTCCCCATCCTGATTCCAATATAGCCTGTGCAATAGTTATTGATGGTAAAATACCATATTTATAATAATTTTCAATTGCTCCTTCTGCTACTTTTTGTAAAAATTCCATCTTATCTGAATCCAACCTAACATTTAAATTTACTTCTATATTTTTTTCATTGCTCATATTAGTTGTAGCATTTGCTATACTTACTTCTTCATTATAAACATTTGAACTTTCATTTATATATCTAGTATTAGTAATTTTTTGAGATAATTTAAATCTTATAGTACTAAATATAGTTACAATCATTAAAACAAAAAGAATACAAACTTTAATAAACTTATAAGAATTTATTTTTCCCCCCGATAAAGCATAACTATTTACCCCTCTGTATTTAATGTTATTTTTCATCTTAAACTCTCCTATAATTTTTAAATACTTCTTTTGTTGATTTACCTTCATTATATACTTTTAAGGAAATCCATTTTTACATATTTATAAATCATAATTACCTCCTACACTTTATTTTACCTTTTTAAATATATTTTTATTACTAATAGCTTTATTATTTTTGAATTTTCAAAAAAAAGCTATAATAAGTTATTATTAAACTTACTATAACCTTTTATTCATATATTAATTTATTTCATATATATCTCTATCATTGCGTACTTTAATTAGAGTTAATATTCTCAAAAAAATTATTTGTTTCACTTATTACTATATTTCTTAATTTAATTAAACCAATTAAATTAGGCAATGCCATTAATCCATTTACTATATCTGCAATTATAAATACTAAATTAAGAGATAAAAATGGTCCTACTCCAACCAAAGCTATAAATATTATCTTATAAAATTTAATTCCTTTAATACCTATTAAATATTGAATACATCTTTCCCCATAATAATTCCATCCTATTATAGTTGTAAAAGCAAAGAAAATTAAACCTATATTAACTATATATTTACCTATAATTGCAAATGGTAATCCATTTTCAAATGCAAATGTAGTCATTGCAGCTCCTTCTAATCCACTATTAAAACTTCCTGTTAATACTATTGCTAATCCAGTCATAGTACAAATAATTATTGTATCTATAAATGTTCCTGTCATTGAAATTAATCCTTGCTTAACTGGATATTTTGTTTTAGCTGCAGCTGCTGCTATTGGTGCACTTCCAAGACCTGCTTCATTTGAAAATACACCTCTTCCTATTCCCATTTGAATTGCTAATGATATAGTAATACCTGTAGTACCTCCTAATGCTGCACTTGGATTAAATGCACTTTTTATTATTAATGTTATTGCTGAAGGTATTGCTTTAAAATTACATATCAATACTAACAAAGCTCCTATTATATATAATATTGCCATTGTTGGAACTATCTTTTCTGCTACATTAGATATTCTTTTTATACCTCCTAAAGTAACCAGTGTAACTAATATAGTTATTATTATTGCAGTAAACCATATTGGAATATTAAAAGAAATTAATGCTGCTTTTGATATAGAATTAACTTGTCCAAAAGTCCCTATACCAAGTAGTGCAACTGCAATACCAAAAAATGCAAACATATTAGCTAAAAATTTATTTCCAACTCCCTTTTCAATATAATACATAGGACCTCCAGACATTTCTCCATTTTCATCAACTTCCCTATATTTTATAGCAAGAACTCCTTCTGCATATTTAGTTGCCATTCCAAAAAATGCAGCAACCCACATCCAAAATAAGGCCCCTGGTCCTCCTGTTGCTATAGCTGTTGCTACCCCAACAATATTTCCTGTTCCTATAGTAGCTGATAATGCTGTACATAATGCTGCAAAACTTGATACCTCTCCCTTTGCTTCATTATCGCTTTTATCATCATCATTTAAAAATAGATACTTAATTGCTAATGGCAATTTAAACATCTGAATAAAGTTTAATTTAAAAGTAAAATATATACCTGTCCCTACTAATAAAATTAACAAAGGTGGCCCCCATACTATTCCATCAATATTTTTTAATACCTCTTCTAAATTAATAAAAAAATTCATAAAAAAATCCTCCTTAAAAATAAAAATTTATAGGAGGAGATTAGAAATAGTTTGTAGTTTGTAGTTATGAGTTAGGTTATTACGTAATAAAAAACTCAATTAAAAGTTTGTTCCTTGACTACTAACTATTAACTACTAACTAAAAACTATTTTAATCCCCTGTCCTTTTACCTGAGAGTTTCAACTTATTTAAATAAGCCTTGCTCCTTCGGTGCTCTTAATTGAGTCTCTCCAGAGGCTCGTCCAGTAACGGTCCTAATACCTGAAAGATTTACTTCTTCGGTGGATATAAATCACTCTCCCATTACCTTCAACCGAACATATTAAATTTTATAAAGTAATTATATAAATAAATATTAAATTAATCAACTTATAAAACATATTATTTACCATATAACCTATTTAATGCACTTATTACAGATTTAATTGATGCTCTTGTAATATTACTATCAACCCCTACCCCAAATGTCTTTTTATGAATATCATTCCTGCTCATATAAACATATGCTGCTGCTTCTGCTTCTGAACCTGCTCCTAATGAATGTTCTTTATAATCTATTATGCTAACATCAATTAACTTACTATTTGCTAATGCCTTTCCTAATGAATCTATTGGTCCATTACCTATTCCATCTATAACATATTCATTTCCATTATATTTAATTACTGCATTTACCTTGGTTGTTTCTGATACATCACTATCAATATCTGATATAGAAATACTAATTAAATTAAAAGGTTCTTGTAAGGTTAAATATTGTTCTTTAAATGATTCCATTATTTCATTTGGTTGAACTTCACCCTTACTTTCTGAAATTTTTTGAACTACTTCAGCAAATTCCTGTTGCATTGATTTTGGTAATTTAAATCCAAAGCAATGATCCATAACAAATGCAACTCCACCTTTTCCTGATTGGCTGTTTATTCTAACTAAAGGTTCATATTCTCTTCCTAAATCACTTGGATCTACTGGTAAATATGGTACTTGCCATAATTTTGATCCTCTCTCCTCATACTTCTTCATTCCTTTATTTATTGCATCTTGATGCGAACCAGAAAAAGCAGTAAACACTAAATTTCCTGCATATGGATGCCTAACTGGTACAGGTATCTTTACACACCTTTCATATATTTCAATAATATCATTTATATTTTCAAGATTTAAAATAGGATTAACACCATGAGAAAACATATTATATGCAACAGTTAAAATATCAACATTTCCTGTTCTTTCTCCATTACCAAACAATGTTCCTTCTATTCTATCTGCTCCAGCCAATAATGCTAGTTCAGCATCAGCAACACCTGTCCCTCTATCATTATGCGGATGCACACTTACTATTACCCTTTCTCTATTTTTAAAATTTTTACACATATATTCTATTTGATCTGCAAAAACATTTGGTGTATCCATTTGAACTGTTGATGGAAGATTTATTATAATTTTATTTTCCTTTGATGCCTCCCATGCATCAGCAACTGCATCACATACTTCTAATGCATATTCAACTTCTGTTCCAGTAAAACTTTCAGGAGAATATTCTAAAAAAATCTCGCCCTCAAAATCTGAAGTATATTTTTTTACTAACTTTGTTCCCTCAACAGCAATTTTTTTAATTTCATCTTTGCTCATATTAAAAACAACATCTCTTTGTAATACTGAAGTTGAATTGTAAATATGAACTATTGCTTTTTTTACCCCTTGTAAAGCTTCAAAAGTTTTTTCTATTAAATGTGGTCTTGCTTGAGTTAATACCTGTACAACAACATCAGCTGGAATACAATTATCATCAACTAATCTTCTCAAAAAATCAAATTCTATTTGTGATGCTGATGGAAATCCAACTTCAATTTCCTTAAATCCTAATTTAACTAATAAATTAAAAAATTCTAATTTTTCATTTATGTTCATTGGATTTATAAGTGCTTGATTTCCATCTCTTAAATCAACACTACACCAAATAGGTGCCTTTTCAATAATATTATTTGGCCATGCTCTTTCCTTAAAATTAATAGTTTCAAATCTCTTGTATTTACTGTAATTTAACATTTATAAAAGCCCCCTTAAATAAAATAAAAAACCGCTAAACAGCTCCTATTCATTGGAGCGTGTTTACGCGGTACCATCCAAAACTTTTACTTAATTAAAATAACGGTGTTATCCGATAAGAATTACTTTTAATTCATCCTTATAGCTCATGAGCGAGTTCAAAAATATAATTTATAGACTCTCAGCAACTGTCTACTCTCTGAAAAATTATTAATTTTCTACTACTCTCATTCCCAGCAATGCCTTATTTATTTTCTATAATTTTACTATATTGTATTATCTCTGTCAATATACATAATATTTTTATTTTTATACTCTATTTCGTTCTTCTCCTCTATAAAAAGCCTTAATATTTTCTATTACTTCTTCAAATAACACTTTACGAGCTTCTATACTTGCCCATGCAATATGAGGTGATAATAGTAATTTATCTTTATTTTTTACAGTCAATAGTGGGTTTTCTTCATTAATTGGCTCAATCTCAAATACATCTAATGCTGCTCCTCTTATTTTATCTTCATCTATAGCCTTTGAAAGATCCCTTTCTACTACAATAGGTCCTCTTCCCATATTTACTAAAATAGCTGTATTCTTCATTTTGCTTAGTGCATCATAATTTATTAATCCCTTTGTATTATTGTTTAATGGTGCATGAATAGAAATAATATCACTTTTATTTAGTAATTCTTCAAATTCAACTCTTTCAAATTCACTTGAATTATTTCTTCCTGAAGTAGAATAATATATTACCTTTGCTCCAAATGCTTCTGCTATTCTTGCAACTCTTCTTCCTATTACTCCTAATCCAATTATTCCCCATACTTTATTTTGAATTTCATAATAAGGTCTATTTAAACATGTAAATAATCCTGATTTAGAATATTCACCAGACTTAACATAATTATCATGATATATAACTTCATTTAATAATCCTAAAGCCATTGCAAATGTATGTTGAACTACTGCACTAGTTGAATATCCCGCAACATTTGAAACCCCAATTCCTCTTTTTCTTGCATAATCAACATCTATATTATTAAATCCAGTTGCTGTTTCAGCAATAAATTCTAATTTATTTGCATTTTTCATATTATCTTCATTTAAAATAACTTTATTAGTTAATATTATATTTGCATCTTTTATTCTATTACTTACTTCATCTTCACTAGTAAATTCATAATAATCAACTTCTCCAATTTCATTAAGTTTTTCTAAATCTATATTTCCTAAAGTTTTTCCATCAAGTATTACTATTTTTTTCATATAATTCCTCCATAAATCATTATAAAAAAAGAGCTACATTAAAAAATCAAATTCAAATGTAGTTCTATATAATGTATTGGTGCAGATGGTGGGATTTGAACCCACACGGAGAATATCCAATAGACCCTCAATCTATCCTGTCTGCCTATTCCAGCACACCTGCATAAGATAACTCTTATATTATATATTTTATGTTAATGTAAAATTAAATTCAATCATATTTTCCTCTCTATTTTTTTAATGCTTTTAATATTTTTATAATATCTTCTATATCTTCACTGGTTAAATTTTCATAATTATCCAACTTATTTTTTATATCTTCTATTACTTTTTCTTTATAACTCTTTTGCATTTTTCTTCCTCCATTTGCTATATACAAAGTAATACTAGTTGTTATAACTCCTATAACTCCTATTCCAATAATCATTAATAAAACAGCAATTGATTTTCCTAATTGAGTCTTTAATAAAATATCACCATACCCAACTGTAGTAAAAGTTACAAAACTCCACCATAAAGCATCTCCTATTGACATTCCTTCAACTATTGAAATTAAAACAGCACCTATAACTACAAATATTGTTGAAAGTACTAATAAAAAATTTAATCTGCTCTTTTTAATTTCATCTTTAACTCTTATTTTAAATTTTAAGGCACAAATTATTAGCATAAAAATCTTTATTATTTTTATACAATAAGCTGAATTGATCTTAGAAGGAATTATAGTCAACCCCACTAACCTTATATAAAATCTTATTGAAAAAATGGATA
>OCPP01001611.1_pt1 | contig 11602 bp, 11 predicted proteins | sample 1538211 | NCBI WGS metagenome assembly OCPP01 (sample SAMEA2580193, study PRJEB22360) | human gut metagenome | biome: human gut; feature: human-associated habitat; material: faeces | place: Denmark | collected 2008/2010
CAGCGCACCCTGAGCCTGACCTACACCAAGGACGGACAGGCCAGCCGGTGGGACGGAGACTTTGCAGAGCTGCAAAAGCTGGGCGCGGGACTGCTGCCCGCCGAGACGCCCAGTAGCGCCGCCGACGCGCTGGAGGCCATGATGAGCGCCCACGACGCCATCAGGCCCACCTTAGAGAACGCCTATGACGAGGACTGGGACGGGGCAAAGCAGGACATTGCCATGCAGATCTGGCAGCGGTACATGAACACGCCGGAAATGGCCATCGGCGAGAACGCCCAGCTGCGGGAACAGTTTGCCGCACAGCGGAAAGAGGTGCGGGACATTGCCCGGCAGCAGGAGCTGGAAGCAAGGGCCAAGGCCCAGATCGCGGCGGCGCAGCAAGACAGGAAGGCGCAGGACGACCTGCTGGAGCCCTACCGGAAGGCTGCAGCCAAGGCGAACTACCGGAAGGAAGTGGCGGAGCAGTTTGCGAAAAAGCAGAAGGCCAGCGTGGAGGCCCGGGTGCAGCTGGAAAAGGACAAGCGGCTGAAGCAGGTGCAGAAGGCCCGGAATGCCCGGGAGATGGACAACACCCGGCGGAGCGTACAGAAGCTGACCAGTGAGCTGACCCGGATGATCGAGAAGCCCAGCGAGAAGAGCTATGTGCCGGAGTATCTGCTGAACAAGGTGCGGCCGGTGGCGATGCTGGCCAACGACGCCATCGGCAACCACGAGGCGGCAAAGAAGCTGAGGGCCGAGGTGAACGGCATCTACGGCCCGCTGCCGGCGGACATGAGCATCCGGGACGCGATGGACGGCCTGAAGAGCTGCATCACCCGGGAAATGAAGATGGGCGAGCGGGCGGCGCTGGAATGGGAGAACAGCAAGCTGGCCGACGCCATCGACGACTGGCTGACCGACGTGAACGAGAACCGGCAGCTGAAAATGGAAGAGCTGCGGGGGCAGATCGAGCAGGCGGACAAGTGGCTGCCGGAGGACACCCCGGAGAAGCGGGCCTGGCTCAAGCGGCTGAACGAGGACCTGCAGGCCTACCGGGACGGTGCGATGGCGTCGCTGAGCGTGGAGGAGCTGCGGGGGCTGCGGGAGATCATGGAGCAGACCATGTTCATCGTGAAGAACGAGGCCGTGATGCTGGGCAGCATGGAAGACGTGATGATAGACGACTTCGCCGAGGGACTGCACGGAGAGCTGAAGGACGTGGCCGCCAAGCAGAAAAAGGGAGTGCTGGCTCAGCTGGGACGTGCGGCGCGGGACGTGTACCGGCTGAACGCCACGAACATCGAGCGGAACTTCGAGCGCTTTGGCGGCTATGTCCACGGCGGCTTTATGGAGCAGCTGGGGCGGATGCTGAACGACGGACAGGCCCGGAAGAGCCGGATCACCGCCGAGGGCGAAGCCATCTTTGCCGACCTGACAGGGCCGAAGCACGAGAAGGAGCTGTACCATTTTACCCACGATCTGGTGGACATCGGACTGAAGACCGAGGACGGCAGGCCGTGGCTGGTGACCCACGACGTGATGGCGGAGCTGTGGGTGCAGCTGCAGAACCGGCAGGGTATGCACCACCTGCTGCACGGCGGCGCGACCATTGCGGACATGAGCCTGACCACCAAGGGCCTGAAGGGCGTGGGACGCCAGCGGGCCGAGACCGTGAAACTGGGCGAGCTTATGACCGTGGACGAGAGTGGGAACAAGCTGAACGCCTACGAGGTGAGCCAGCGGGAGGACGCGCTGCGCACCAGCATCATCGGGGAGATCGAAAAGAACCTGACCGAGTACGACAACAAGATGATCGCGGCGTTCCGGGAGCTGGGCAAGCTGACCAAGGGGTACATCAACGAGACGAGCCTTGCGCTCTCCGGCGTGAAGAAGGCCCGGGTGGACAATTACATCCGGCTGCACGTTGACCGGAACACCAACGCGGAGCAGAACACCGGCATCCAGTACGACAACAGCGTGGGCAGCGAGGGCTTTTTGCAGAGCCGCGTGAACAGCTCGAAGCCTCTGGAGCTGGTGGGACTGGTGCGGCAGGCGGCGGAGAGCATCGAGAACACGGCCCAGTACGCGGGCATGGCCATCCCGCTGCGGAACGCCGAGAAGGTGCTGAACTCGATGCAGGGCGGAAAGAGCCTGTACGGCCAGATAGAGAAGGTATGGGGCGAGACGGGCCGGAGCTACCTGAACAAGGCGCTGGCCGACCTGTGCGGAACGAAGAGCGACCACGAGGTGTTCGACCGGCTGTGCAGCACCCTGCGGGGCAATGCCGCCGCTGCCGTGCTGACCGGAAACCTGAACGTGACGCTTTTGCAGGCAGCCAGCCTGCCCACCGCAGCCGCAGAGCTGGGCTGGGGAAGCACGGGAAAGTCGGTGCTGCAATTTGTGAAGAACGCCTCGCCGAGCAAGCTGGCGGAGATCGAGAAGCTGGCCTACGAGCACGGCGACGCGATGCTGCCCACCCGCCTGCGGGGAAGCCGGAGGGGTGAGCTGGGGAGCACCGGGAAGGGCGTGCTGGGTACGCTGCACGACAGCGCCCGGAACGGAGACAACGCCGTGGTGCGAGTCGGCGTGAAGGCGGCAGACGCCATCGGCGACTTTGCCAGCGGAAGCATCGGGAAGGTGGACGAGATCACGACGGCAGCGCTGTACTACGGCGCGATGGAGTATGTGAAGAGCCACCCGGCCGAGTTTGACGCCGAGGCGGCCGTCTACGACAGCCCGGCCTACTGGGAAGCTGTGAAGCAGAAGTACCAGCGGGTGATCGAGCGGACCCAGCCCAACTACACCGCAATGCAGCGGACGGGCTTTCAGCGCACGAAAAACCAGATGGCCAAGACCCTGATGATGTTCAGCACACAGCGTCAGCAGAACGCACAGATCCTGGTGAGTGCGCTGGAGGATGCCGCAGCGCAGGCGGCACGGTACAAGGCAGACCCCAGCGCAGCCAACAAGGAGGCACTGGAAACGGCCAAGGCGCGGCGGGCAGACGCCATCTCGAGCCAGATCGTGCAGACAGCCCTTATTGCGGGGCTGGGCGTGGGGGTGAAGCTGCTGTTCCACAAATGGGGCGACTTACAGGACGAGAACGGCGACATGACCGTGTGGAGCCTGCTGAGCAATTTTATCTATCAGTTCTTCAACAGCGGGGTGAGCAACTTTACCGGCGGAAGCGAGGCGTGGAGAGCCACCGAGACGGTGCTGACCGGAAAGAGCTTTGGCAGCTACGACACCATCAGTATGACGGGCTTTTCGGCCGTGAACGACATGACCAAGAGCATCGCGAAGCTGAACGGCCTGCTGGACAAGGACACCGGTGAGATGACCGAGGAGGAGTTTGCGGAGTACGAGAAGAGCGTGCGGTGGGCGTGGGCAGACGCTGTGGGCCAGCTGGCCATGCTGGAGGGCATCCCCTACAACAACGTGAAGAAGTACGTCAAGGCCGTGAACGAATGGATGGACAGCTTCCAGAAATGGAAGGAAGAGGGCAAAGTGAGCTTTGACTCCACGCCCTCTTCGGCCACCGGGCAGTACGACCGGCTGTACAACGCCATCCAGAGCGGGGACAGCGAGGAGGCTGCTGCGGCGATGAAGAAGCTGGAACAGATGAACAAGACGGACAAGGTGGACAGCCAGCTCAAGACCCGGCTGAAGAAGTACGACGAGGACATTCTGGAAGCAGCCAAGACCCAGAACGCAGGTAAGGAGAAAGCGGCGGAGACGGCACGGAAAGCGGCCTTCAGGAAGCTGCTGGAGGGACTGGACGTGGGCAGCACAGACTCTGCCCGGCGGGCGGAGCTGGCCGACGTGGTGACCGGCGCTGTGAACGAGAGGGCCAACGAGCTGCTGCTGGCCGAAAAGGGCCGGGACAAGGACGCCAGCGTGTACGCAGACCTGCTGGACGAAGTGGAAAATGGCCGGGCGAAGGACGTGCAGGCCGAAATAAACCGGCTGCTGACCGCAGGCAAGGACAAGGGCAGCATCAAGAGCAAAATAACCGAAGCCGTGAAGGAAGAGTATCTGGCGGGCAGCGACGGCGACCGGGAACGGCTGGAAAAGAAGCTGCTGGCCCTCGAGGACGGAGACGGGAACCCGCTGTACGAGGAAAAGAACTTTACCCAGTGGGTGAGCGCTGCGGACAAGAAGGCCGAGAAGGCGAAGGACGAGAGAAATTGGTGGGAGGAGGTGAAGTAAAAATGACTTGATATTCCGGCGCAGTTGGCGTATACTGATGGTAAGAAAGTTGGAAAATCCAACGATGCAAAGGAGCTGACAGATATGCTGACAGAGCTGAGGACCAAGTCTCAGATCACTATCCCGAAGGACATCGTGGCACGGCTGGGCCTGCACGAGGGCGACAAGCTGGAAATCGTGGAAAAAGACGGAACCATCCAGATCATGCCGGTGGCCGTGTACCCCAAGAAGTATCTGGACGAGCTGCGCAGCGAGATCAATGAAACAAAGGCGAAGATCGCAGCCGGTGAACAGCCGGTCTTTGATACCGTTGACGAGCTGTTTGAGATGTTGGATGGAGTGAGCTGATGGCGTACAAGATCACATTTACCAAGCGGTTCGTCAAGAACGTGAGACGGCTGTCGGCAGCAGAACGGACACAGCTGAAAAAGAAGCTGGAACTGCTGATGCAAGATCCGCTATACCCGTCACTGCGAACAAAGCGGATACAGGGAACAACAGATTTGTTTGAGTTCAGTGTCAATATGGATGTTCGGGTCATATGGCAATACGACGGAGACACCATCATACTGCTGCTGGACATCGGACACCACGATATTCTGAATCAGTTTTAAGAAAAGAACGAGCACTCTGGCTGTGAGCCGGGGTGCTCGTTCTTTTTGTATGTCCGCTTTGGGAAAGTCCGCAGTAGTTTTGAATCAGGGGGCGTGGTAGGCTGGAGAAGAAGAGGTCTTTAGAAACGGCAGCGGACCGGAAGAAAACCTCTCAGCTTTGCAGTCCGCCTGACGGCGGCGCTGCAAAGCAGCTCCCCTGGCGAGGGGAGCCTTTCTCAAAGGAAGGAGCCTCAGAGTGAAAGTAAGGATCATCAAAGACCGATTCGGCGGGATGGGCTGGCGGGCCGAGCCGGCGGTGCTGCACCTGGGCGGCGTAGGAACGGCGGGCGTGGAGAGCCTGAGCTTCGCGCTGCCGGAGGAGTGGGACGGGATGGCCGTGACCCTGCACATCGAGCAGGACGGCGGCACACTGCCCCAGCCGGTGCTGCTGGACGAGAGCCGGACGGTGACGGTAGACCACCGCTTTACCGCTGCCCGGCAGGGGCTGTGGATGCTGCTGGCCCAGAGCGCGGACGGCTACACCGCCATGAGCTGCCCGGCGAAATACGACTGCTACGAGACCATTGGGCTGTCGGGTACGGTGGAGGACATCGACCCCAGCGTATACGCCCAGTTTGTGGCGCTGGTGCAGCAGGCCGTGAACACGGCCATGAACGAGGGTGCAGCCGCAAAGGACGCGGCCAAGACGGCGCAGGCGGCGATGGATGCCGCCCAGAAAGGCGCAGCCGCCACCCAGAAGGAGCGGATGAGCGCCGAGGACGCCGAAAACGCTGCTGCCCTTGCGGCGGCAAAGACGCAGGCGGACATCACGGCTGCGGCCGCCAGCGCGGCCAGCGCTCTGGGCGCGGCAAACGAGACGCTGGACGCCTGCACCGCTGCCACCCAGGCAGCGAACCGGGCGGCAAACCTTGCCCCGAAAAAGGAGGAGCGCCGCCTGCTGATGCGTCTGCTGCGGGAAGCTGCCTACCAGACCAGGACCGCCGACACCCTGCTGGACCAGCTGAGCGGGGTATGGGCCGAGGTGCCGGTGGAGGCCGTGCGGCTGACCCGGGACAGCCTGACCCTGTATGCGGGAGAGCGGACGGCGCTGGGCGTCCGGATCAGCCCCGAGGACGCCACCGAGCAGACCGTGCTGTGGGAGAGCAGCGACGAGGCTGTGGCCGCTGTGGAGGACGGCGTCATCACGGCAAAGACCCCCGGCGGGACACGGATCACGGCCCGGGCGGACGGATGCAGCGCAGAGTGCGCCGTGCTGGTGAAGCCGGCGGTGGAGCGGGTGAGCCTGAGCGAAGACGCCCTGACCCTGACGGCGGGTGAGACGGCGGTGCTGGACGCAGCCGCCGACCCGGAGGGCGACGTGGCGTGGATGAGCGGCGACGAGACCGTGGCCGAGGTGAGCAACGGCACCGTGACGGCCAAAAAGCCGGGCGCTGCGGCCATCCTCGCCGCCAGCGGCGGGAAATACGCCTGCTGTGCCGTGCGGGTGCGGGAGGCCGAGGTGCCGGTAGAGGCTGTGACCCTGAGCCAGACTGCCCTGACACTGAAGCCGGGGGAGACTGCGGCCCTGACAGCCACAGTCAGCCCGGAGAACGCTGATCAGGCTGTGGTGTGGTACAGCGCCGACCCGGAGACCGCCAGCGTGACCGGGGGCGAGGTGGTGGCTATCTGTGCCGGAACGACGGAGATCGCGGCCATTGCGGGCGGCGTGAAGGCGGCGTGCAGCGTAACGGTGGCCGAGGACGGCCTGAGAGCCGCCAGCCTGATGCTGAGCGTCGGGACGCTGGAGCTGACGGAGGGCAGGACCGCCACCCTGACGGCCACGGTGCTGCCCACCAGCATCCCCCAGAGCAGCATCGTATGGACCAGCTCCAACGAAGAGGCTGCCGTGGTGGACAGCGGCGTGGTGCCGGCCCGTGCCGCCGGCGCTGCCATCATCCGGGCCAGCGTGGGCGGCAAGACGGCCAGCTGCACCGTGACCGTAAAGGCGGCGAGGGTGCCGGTGAGCAGCGTGACGCTGGACCGCAGCACCCTTGAACTGAGCGTGGACGGCACGGCCCGCCTGACAGCTGCCGTGCGGCCCGAGAACGCCGACGACCGCACCGTGGTGTGGCAGAGCAGCCGGGAGGACGTGGCCACCGTGAGCGGCGGCATCGGGCGGGGCGTGGCCGCGGGGAGCGCGCTCATCAGCGCCACGGCAGGCGGCGCAAAGGCCGAATGCAGCGTGACGGTGAGCCAGGCGCTGGTGTGGTGCAGCGTGGTGAACCGGCTGAGCCATGTGACCACCGACCAGACTGCCGTCGTGGTGGCGAAGGGCCGGGCCTACAAAGCCGCCCTGACCGCCGAGAGCGGGTACACCCTGACCGAGGTGAACGTGAAGATGGGCAGCGAGGACGTGACCGGAAGTGCGTGGAACGCCGAAGAGAGCTGCGTGAACATCGAGGCCGTGACCGGAAATGTGGTCGTCACGGCAAAGGCAGAGGTAAAAGAATGAGTGAACCGATCTACAACAGCGCAGGCGAAGTGCTGTACCCGGGCCTTGCGGGCGACGGGGCCGGATACCGGGGAAGCCGCCTCGTGACCCTGACGCCGGAGAGCTGGGAGGAGGCAGAGGGAGCTTGGCCCCTGATGCAGGACGCACCGGTGCCGGAAGCAAAGACCGGCTATGCGGCTCTCGGCTCCTACCCGGACAACTACGGCGCAGCGGCGCAGGAAGCGGGATGCCCGGCCTACTGCGAGGCGCGGGACGGCTTTGTCCGCTTTTACGCCAGGGCGAAGCCCTCCGGAGACATCCGGGTGCAGGTAACGCTGCTGGGCAACGCGGGCGGCACTGTGGTGACAGGACTGGTGGCGGGGAGCGGCGTGAGGGTGAACGAGACGCTGAGTATTGCGGGCGCGGCGGCGGACGCTGCGGCCACCGGCGTGCGCATTAAACTGTTGGAGATGGTGCATGGCACAGATGTAAACGGCATCAGCTTTGTTTCGACCTTTGACACGCTTGACGGCGTAGAGCTGACGGGCGTGTGGAACAAGGCGGCGAGCCGCATCGATTTTTAAGAGGAAGGAGGATCAGAAATATGCAGATCAAAAACTTAGCCATTGGTGATGGCTTTGTCTACCTGATGGAAGGCAGCACCAAAGTCAAGTTTTACGTGCTGGCCCACAACTACGAGTCGGGCCTGAATGGCAATGGACGGACGCTGTTTTGCCGGGAGAGTCCGGCGACGAGCGGCACACGAGCACCACGTGGAAGATCAGGCATGTCTTATTGGCCCTCGTGTTTGGAGTGTTCATATTATAAAAATACTTATTCGACCAAATTCACAACGACCGTGAAAAGCTGGATTGGGAGCACGAAAATCCATGTTAACAGCTTGCATAATCCTCTTAACAACAGCAGTCCTAGTTATGATATGGATGTGGCCAGTGTTGGCTTTAGCTTTTTTGCAATCTCGTCAGTGGAATTGGGGGCATCGAGTTTTGGGAGTTATAACTATTCGGACGGTACGACTCTTTCTACTGCGGCACGTACTCGATTAGCAGCCATACTACGCTCTTATGGCGCCTTTTGGACAAGAAGCCCTGGACCAAGCTATACGGATCACCATACAGACAGCGACGGCGATAGCGAATATTACTTTGCCAATGGTATGTACGTACAGAGCGCAAGTGGGGCTAGTTTCAATCTTGATCAGGCTTATACTTATGAGACCGGCTACCTCCCCTGCTTCACCCTGCCGGAGACACTGTACATCGACAAAGACGGTTTCCCGACTGTGAATCAACCGCCGGAAGTGACTTCTGCTGCGGGTGAGAGCGGCGCGGCTCTTGGCGAGAAGAACGAGCCGTTTACTCTGTCCTACACCGTGACCGACGGCGACGGAGACCCCATGACCATCACCGAAAAGGTGAACGGCGTGGCGCTGGCCGTCCGCGAGAACGTGTCCACCGGCACCGAACTCACGGTACAGTGCCTGAGCGAGAAAGCCCTGTTCCAGCAGATCCTCAACGGAGAAAACACATTGGTGCTGGAAGCGGACGACGGCAAGACCTCGACAGACTGGACGGCTACCTTTACCAAAAATGTGACAAGTGCCGTCCTCTCGCTGGCCCAGCCCCTGACGGCGGACGACACCATTACGGTGGTTGCTATGACGCTCGAGGGCAGTTTTCCGTCAGACATGAGCCTGACCGTGGAGCTGAGCAACAACGGACTTGACGAGACCCCGGTGTGGGAGAACTGCACCGACATCCAGCGCGGCGAGAGCCGGGCCTTTGCACACCACGCCTTTACCAACAAGACCGCCGCCAAGGGAGCGGCCTTTAACTACAAGGTGACGATCACCCGGGGCGAAAGCGGCGTCGGCGGCAATATCACTATGATCGGAGGTGTGATCGGATGAGTCTGCACAAAACAGAAAGGAGCCTGAAAGAGCTCCACCGGAAGCTGGCAGCGGAGCAGAAGCTCAGGGAGCTGCCCGGCCTCGTGGCGGAGATCGAGGACGCCCTGTGTGAGCAGGACATGGCATCACAGGAGCGGCTGGCGACTATCGAGGACTCGCTGTGCGAGCTGGACGCCGCTATCAACAACAAGTAAGGAGGTAGCATATGGATAAAATCTGGGCAAACAGGTTGATTGCCGGCACCAAGTCATGGGCAGAGATGCCCGCACGCCGCCACGCCGGAGTCAAAGCGGAGCTGGCCAAGCGGGTGGCCGACGGTGAGATCACCGCAGCGCAGTACAAAGAGATCACGGGGGAGGACTACAATGAGTAAACTGCTGGAGCTGCTAGAAAAGCTGGTGCGGGCCATCTTTGGCCCGGGGGACAAGCAGGACACCGGCGAGGCAACACCCCCACCCGCAGTCCCCAAGGCAGAGGCTGTCACCGGCTGGCAGGGCGGGCCTCCCTACCGCTTTGTGGACGTGAGCCGCTATCAGGGCAAAATTACCCTCGACGGCTGGCGAAAGGTCAAAGCGGCGGGCTACAAGGGAGCGATGCTCAAGACGGTGAGCACCAACCGCAGGCTCTCCAAGCGGGCAGACGGCCTGTACATCGACCCCACCTTTGAGACCAACTACCGCAATGCCCGGGCTGCCGGGCTGGACGTGGGCGTCTACTACTACACCTACGCCACCAGCGAGGCGATGGCTGACGCAGAGCTTGCCCTGCTGCGGCAGGCGGTGCGGGGCAAGGAGTTTTCTCTCCCCGTTTGCGTGGACGTGGAGGAAAACAAGCTCAAGCAGCTGTCCACGCTTGACCTGTCCAACCTTACCGCTTACGCGCTGGAACAGGTGGAGCGGATGGGTTTTTACGCCCAGCTGTACACCTACACCGGTTACAAGTACGAGCTGGACATGGATCGGCTGTCCTCTCGGTGGGACGTCTGGCTGGCGGACTACACCGGCAAGGCACCCAAGGTTAGTTTTAAGTACAACGCCCACCAGCACAGCAGTGAGGGCAGTGTGCCGGGCATCACGGGCAACGTAGACCTCAACGTCACTACCCTCAACTATCCCCGTATCATCGAGAAGAAGGGTCTGACCCGTCTCCGGGAGGCATAATGGAGCTGTATGAGTCGTTGAAAGTCGTCGGTGCAGCGATGATCGGCCTCTTCGGGTTTGTGGCATCGCTGGACAAAATGGTTGACCTCTGGAAAAAGTACAAGGGTCTGGCCGAGGCTCCAGACAAGGCCCAGAACGAGGAGATAAAAAACCTGAAGGATGACGTGGAGCTACTTAAGACCAGGATGATGGGCGTGCAGGATGCACTGGGCAGGGATATGCGGCGATTCAATAATCTCGATGACCTTGTCCTGCTGATCCTTGACGGCGTGCAGAACCTGTTGGAAGCGCAGCTCTCGGGAAACAACCACGATGGCATGGAAGCGTGCCATCAGAACATCCTTAAGTACCTCATGAAAGGAGCGACCAAACATGGAGATAGCAGTGAGTAAACTTCTGAGCATCCTGCCCGCCCCGGTGGCGGCAGTGCTGATGCTGGGTGGCTTTATCTTCTACGCCATTGGCTGCATCCGCCTTGGCTATGGTGCCGCGGTAAAGCCGCTGGTGCTGGACCTCATCGAGAGGGCTGAGCAGGAGATCCAGGGGACAAAGAGAGGCGCAGAGCGCAAGGCGTGGGTCGTCAAGATGCTCAGGGCCGCTTTGAGCGCCAGCAAATACGGCAGACTCATCAGCTGGGCCATCACCGATGAGACCATCGGCGCCGTGATCCAGTTTTTCTTCGACCGGGCAAAGGCGGCGCTGAGTAAGGGGTAAGACCATGAGCGACACTACATACGGCCTGAAAGGCATTGATAAAATTATTGGATAAACAAAACCCCCGACGCTCCAAACGGAGCACCGGGGGTTTATTTATTTGAGATATTCCCGCAGCGCCTGCAGGATGAGCTCGTTTCGGCTGCACTGCTCTGCATCTATCCGTGCTGCCATCTTTTCGGTCAGCTTGCCCGGGATGTAGACCGTAGCCTGCACATCCTTTGCGTCCTCACTGCCGGTGCCAAAGATGGCGTCGCACTGCTCCTCGCCAAGGTGCTCAAGCACCCACTTTTGTGCGGCGCGGCGGAAGCGACCGGCAAATATGCAAAAACTGCGCCACCTGCTGGGCGGTGGCGCAAGAGGTGGCGCAAGTGGTTTCTATTTTAACGTAGATACGTTATAAAAACGGAGACATTGACGCTCTCGTAATGAGCAGGTCGTCCGTTCGAATCGGATCAGTAGCTCCAGAAATCCTACAAATCAGCGTCAAAATTTGACTGATTTGTAGGATTTTTTCTTATTT
>OCPP01001616.1_pt1 | contig 11556 bp, 10 predicted proteins | sample 1538211 | NCBI WGS metagenome assembly OCPP01 (sample SAMEA2580193, study PRJEB22360) | human gut metagenome | biome: human gut; feature: human-associated habitat; material: faeces | place: Denmark | collected 2008/2010
CTTCTTGGTAGCCCCCCGCGCTCGCAACGCAAGCGCCCGCAGCCCCAACCAGGGCTGCGGGCCTTTTCTCATACTCGACCACGGGAGACCACCCACAAATGGACAACTACCAACCCAAGCACTCAAAAGCCAAGGCGCTCGGCCACGGCCTCGCCACGGCAGGCTTCATCGTGCCCTCGATCGCCGTGGGCGCAACCGTGGCCCTCGTGGTGTCCCAGTACACCCCGCTCGTGGCCAAGACGGTCGCCGCCACGCCCGCGCAAGAGGCCGCAGGCGCCGACCTCAAGACCGTCGACACCTCCAACGTCCAGAAGGAGACGGCAACGCCGGCAACCGAATCGCTCGACCCCTCGGCCTATGGCATGGACGCCGCAAACCTCAAGGACGGCACCTATGAAGGCACAGGTACCGGCTTTAGGGGCAGTATCACCGTGCGCGTGACCATCGCGGGCGGCAAGATCGTGGCAATCGACATAGTGTCGTCTGCAGACGACCCAGCCTACTTTGGGCGTGCCCGGGCGATCACCCAGTCGGTGATTAGCGCTCAGTCGACGTCGGTCGACACTATCTCGGGTGCCACGTATTCATCAAAAGGCCTGCTCATGGCCATCAAAAACGCACTGGTCAAGGCATCGGGCGGGCTTGCCGAGGCTGTTGCCCCCGCCCCTGCGGCCGGCGGCTCCTCCAATAAGCCCCACCACACCATCGACCCCTTCACGCCCGCCGGCGGCTACGCAGACGGCGTCTACACCGACTCCGCCTGGGGATACAGCGAGGACACGCCCGTCAGCGTGCGCGTGACCATCGCGAACGGCAAGATCGCCAACATAGAACTCGTGAACACGGGCGACACGCCCGAGTATTGGAGCCGCGCCTGGAACGCACTCCCCGGGCTCGTCATGCAAAAGCAAAGCGTCAATGTCGACACTGTGACAGGAGCCACGTATTCGAGCGAGGGCCGTCTGCGTACCCTGGGCGCCATCCAGGTCTGCCTTAAGCAGGCCGCAGCCGGCACAAAGGACCCCGAGCCCGCGCCCGGCCCCGACCCCGCGCCCAACCCGGACCCCTCGCCCGACACGCCAGACGAGGTCCACTACGCCGACGGCGACTTTACAGGCTACGCCCTCTGCAAAAACGAGGAGGACGACGAAGCCTTCAGCCCCTACTACGTCAAGCTCACCGTCACCGTTAAGGACGGCAAGGTTACCGGTATCCACGATATCGAGGGTGTAGGCGGCAAGCCTGACGAGAGCCTCTCCGACGCGCTTGATCCCTTTGACGAGGATAACGAGCCCTACCTCGATAACGCCATCGACGGCCGCACCTTCCGCGGTACCGTCTACACCGGCATCCCCGAGCAGCTGCTCGCGGGCACCGAGGCTGGCAAGATCGACGTGGTGGCGCGCGCCACCTACTCCAGTCGTGCCATCGCCAACGCCTACACCGACGCCCTCGCGCGCTCGGCCGCGGCTTATAAGGACGCGAACGACAGCAAAGGCGACAAGGCAGACGCTTCTGACAAGACAAACGCCCCCGATGAGCCTACGGCCAACCCGACCACCGCAAACGGGGCCACCGAGGAGGCTGGCGCCCATGCGTAACCCGTTTGCCCTCCTTGGGCGCCACCTCTGGCGCAACCGCAATTTCTATCTCAAAGCCGTCAACGCCGCGGCCGTCGTCTCCATCGTGGCGGGCTACAGCAGCTGGGCCGCCCAGGCGGCAGAGGCCGACGCCCGCACCCAGGCGGAGGCTGTCCAGGCCGAGCGCTCGCAGACGCGCGGCGCCTACGACACCGACGGCACCTTCGAGGGCAGCGCCCAGGGCTACGGCGGCACTGTCACCTGCCGCGTGACCATCGAGAACGGATACATCGAAAGCGTCGAGGTCACGGACCACGCCGGCGAGACCCCCGCCTACTTTGCGCAGGCCGAGGGCCTCACGCAGACCATCTGCGATGCCCAGGGAACCAACGTCGACACCGTCTCGGGTGCCACGTTCTCGAGTGCCGGCATCCTAAACGCCGTCAACGCGGCGCTTGAGCAGAGCAACGCCGGAGGTACGCAGTAATGGCCAGGACTGCATCCACCAAGACCCGCGGCGCAAAGCGCACCGCGGGAACCCTTGAGAGCCTGCGCAACGGCGCAAACGTTATCGCGCACCCCAAGAACAAGATGCAGGAGCGCCTGCGCCGACAGTACCTCCATCGCGGTGTGCGCTGGTGCGTACAGTTCGGCTTTCTCATCTGCTTCCCGGCCGCCTGGAACGCTGCCTTCAACGGCGTCAAGTACATCTTCACGCAGCTCGGGAGCCATGCACCCATCGAGCTCACCGGCTTTTTATCCCTGCTTTTGGCCCTCTTGGCCTTCACCTGCGTGTTCGGCCGTTTCTTCTGCGGCTTTGCCTGCGCCTTCGGTACGCTCGGCGATATCGTCTACGCGCTTGCAACCCCGCTGCGCCGGACACTCCGCCTTGAGGGCAAGGGCGCGCACCGGCTCCCCGCGGGCGTGCAGCACGCGCTCCAGCTCGTCAAGTACGCCGTCCTCGTGGGCATCTGCGCCCTCTGCGTGATGGGTATCTGGCCCCAGGTCTCGGGCGCGAGCCCCTGGGTCGCCTTCGCCGGCATCACTGCGCGCTCGCTCGAGGGCATCGCGCCCACGGCCTTTGCCGCGCTTGGCGCGGTCATGGTTGGGATGGCCTTTGTCGAGCGTTTCTTCTGCCAGTTCCTCTGCCCCTTCGGCGCCATATTCTCGCTGCTGCCAGTGTTGCCGGTCTCGCTTTTCAACCGCCGCCGCGAAAGCTGTGCGCGCGGTTGCAACCGCTGCCAGGACAGCTGCCCGGTGCGCATCCACCCCGAGCGCGCCGACCTGCGATCGGGCGAGTGCATCGCCTGCGGGCGCTGCGCCGATGGCTGCCCCATGGCCAACGTGACGCTCGCCCGGCTCGACGGCTTTAAGCGCGATCAAGCAACCGACGATGCCAGCGTGCTCGCGCAGGGCAACACCCGCAAGCGCCCGCCCGCAGGGCCCGCCATTCGCGGGACCGAGGTTGCGCTCACGCTCGTCAAGGCTGCCATCCTCGCCGCGCTCTGCTACCTGCTCATGTAGGGCACGCGCAACCGCGGCCCGGCACCCCGTCAACACCGAGTCGTGCAGGCGCAGGCTCATCCGTAACGCCACCGACCAGAAAGCTCACCATGATCCAGACCCCCCACACCATCGACCGCCGCACGTTTATCGCCCTCGCAGGCGGGGCCCTCGTCTCTTGCGCCGGTGCACTTACCGGCTGCTCGGGCACGCAGGGCGGCTCGGGCTCTGCAGCCGCGTCCAAAGCGGGCTCCGACAGCTCGCCCAAGGTGCAGAGCACGACGCTCTTTGTCTTCGACACTGTCGTGAATATCAGCGCCCAATGCAGCAAAAAGGTCATGGACGAGGTCGCCGACCGCTGTACCTACTTTGAGAACAAGTTCTCGCGCACCGTGGAGGGTTCGGATATCTGGAACATCAACAATGCAGGCGGCAAGCCCGTGGAAGTCGCGCACGAGACCGCCGAGGTCATCGAGGCAGCCATCCGCTACGCCGAGGAGTCAGACGGGCTCTTTGCCATCACCATCGGCGCCGTCTCGAGCCTCTGGGATTTTGACAACGAGGTCAAGCCCGCAGATGAGGACATCCAGGCGGCACTGCCCCATGTCGACTATCGCACCATCACGGTCGACGGTACCACCGTCACCCTCTCCGACCCCGAGGCCAAGCTCGACTTGGGTGGTATCGCCAAGGGCTACATCACCGACGACCTCGTGGCGCTCTTTAAGAAGAGCGGCGTCAGAGATGCTTCCATCAGCCTGGGCGGCAACGTCTACGTGATGGGCAAGAGCTTTGACGGCGACGCCTGGAACGTGGGCGTGCAAGACCCCAACGGCGCGCAGGACGACGTGCTCGCCACCGTCAAGACGCGCAACCGCTCCCTTGTGACGAGCGGCCTCTATGAGCGCGGCTTTGAGCAGGACGGCACGTTCTACTACCACATCCTCGACCCCAAAACGGGCTACCCCGCCGCCACCGACCTCAAGAGCGCCTCAATCATGACCAAGAAATCCGTGCTTGGGGACGCCTACTCTACCATCCTGTTTTTGCTCGGCCACGACCGCGCCATGGAGCTCATCGAAAGCGATGAGCGCTTTGAAGGCGGCGTTTTAGTCGATATGGACGATCGCGCCACCAAGAGCGACGGCTCGACGTTCAAGATCTTGCAGGACTAGGAGCCATGATGGTCAAGCGCAAAGGTGCGCGCGATGGGCGCGACAACAAAAGACTCAACCTCATCCTGGTTTTGGCGATAGCGGCCATCGCATGCGTCGGCTTGGTCGCCACGCGTCTGATGGGAGCAAACACGAACGCCGACACGGCCACAGTCGTTATCCGCGATGGAGAGCAAAACGTCTACGAGCTTCCTCTGAGCCAGAACACGACCAAGAGCGTTACGACCGACTTGGGAACCAACCTCATCGAAATCAAAGACGGACGCGTGCACGTCGAGGAAGCAGACTGTCCCAACCAGGACTGCGTGCACCAGGGCTGGATTGACGCTGCCGGGGAGCAAATTGTCTGCCTTCCGCACAAGCTTACCGTCGATATCGTCGACGCGAGCGCCGAGACCACCTACGACGTAGTGGGGCGCTAATCTGTGGAGATGGTCGATATCGAGCACACTCGCCGCCTGGCGCGCGTTTCGCTGTTGTGCGCCTGCGCATTGGTGCTGTCCTATCTGGAGACCATGATTCCGCTGCCCGTCGCGGTGCCCGGCATTAAACTGGGCCTTGCCAACGTGGCCGTAGTCGTCGCGCTCTATACGCTCGATGTCAAAAGCGCCGGTGCCGTTGCGCTCGTCAAGGTCTTTGCATCGGGCTTTTTGTTTGGTTCGCCCATGATGCTCGTCTATAGCCTAGGCGGCACGGTCCTCGCCTTTATCGGCATGGTCGCCCTTGCTGCCGTGCCGGGTGTTGGCTTGGTGCCCGTGAGCATGCTTGCCGCCGTGCTGCACAATGTAGGCCAGCTGGGCGTTGCCGCCATGGCGCTGCAGACCCCGGCAGTCTTTATCAATCTGGGCGTTCTGGGCGTCGCCGCCTGCGTCACTGGCGGCATTACGGGCGCGGTGGCAGAAGGTGCGCTCGCCGGTATTGAGCAAGCCGATGACACACGTCCCTCCGTCGATTGCGTTGCACTTGCCGCCAATATCGTGGCAGGAGAGCGCATCGCCTTTGTCGGCACCAACGGCAGTGGCAAAAGCACCTGTGCACTCGAGCTTGCGGGGCTGCTCAAAGACGTGAACGAGCACGCTATGTGCGTGCAGGGCACCGTAGGCCTTGCTTTTCAGGATCCCGATAACCAGATCGTCGCTCCGATTGTGCGAGATGACATCGCCTTTGGACTCGAAAACCGCGGTGTCCCCCGCGACGAAATGCGTTCAGAAGTCTTGCAGGCACTCAGCGAGCTTGGCATCGTCGAGCTTGAACGTCGCGATGTCGCCACGCTCTCGGGCGGCCAAAAACAACGCGTGGCGACATCGGGATTGGTTGCGCTCACCCCTTCGCTCATGATTTTTGACGAGACAACCTCGATGCTCGACGAGACAGCCCGCGAGGCCGTCAATGATCTCATCGATCATCTTTGCCAGCGCGATGTTGCCGTGATCCAGATCACGCAGTTGCTCGACGAGGTCGCGCGCGCCGACCGAGTCGCCGTCTTCGAGGCGGGCGCCATCGCATACCTGGGTACCGTGCAAGATCTTGCCGACCAGCGCGATCTGCTCATTCGATGCGGCCTGGAGGAACTGTGTCGTTAACTTGCTCAAACATAACCGTCCGCTATCCCGAAGCAGACACCTGTACCCTATCTCATGTTTCGCTGGAAATTAGGCCCGGCAGCGTGATCGGCATCGCAGGCGCCTCCGGCTCCGGCAAGTCAACGCTGCTGCGTGTCCTTGCCGGAGCGCTTGCCGTGCAGGCGGGGTCTGTCGTGGCAGACGGCACCGCGCTTGGCACACGCCCCACGGCGGATGAACTTCGTACGTACCGCAAAACCGTGGCGCTCGTGCAGCAGCGCCCCGAGCAGCAGTTTTTTGCCGCCACGGTCTTTGACGAGGTGGCGTTTGGCCCTCGCAATCTTGGACTGGACGAAGCCGAGGTCAAGCGACGCGTTGGCACATCGCTCGCCAGCGTCGGGTTTGATCTCGCCGCTATCGGCGACACAAGCCCCTTTGCCCATTCTGGCGGAGAGCAGCGCCGTATCGCCGTTGCCGATATGCTTGCACTCGAGACACCGTATTTGCTGCTCGACGAGCCCAGCGCTGGACTCGATCCCCGCGCCCACCGGCTGCTGCTCGAGTGCTTGGCTCAACTCGCACGCCACGGCCGCGGCATTGTAATCGCCACGCACGATTCGCGTGTGCTGAGCATCTGCGACAAGGCCTTTCGGCTGCAGGACGGCATGCTGCTGCCGCAAAGTTCCGAGGGCATCCAGGTGACATCCGTTGGCGTGACGGCCGCACGTCCCGTGGAAACCGGACATACTCCGCCAGCGTCCAAGGCGGTCTCGTTTGGTATCTTTCGTCCGGGGTCAAGCCTCGTTCACCTGCTGCACCCCGCCACCAAGCTTGTATTCTGCATGCTCTTTATGATTGCCGGCTTTATCGCCCAGCAGCCCGGCGCCCTTGCCGCCGTCGCGCTCACCGCATTCGCCTCGCTCGCCGCAAGCGGCAGTTCGATGCGCCAGGCGCTTCGTGCCCTCAAGCCATTTCGCTGGCTTATGGGGTTTGTCCTGGTCTTCAACGCGCTCTTTACTGTATCGGGGACTCTGCTGTTGCAGGCGGGACCCGTGCAGATCACCTCGGGTGGTCTGCTCTTTGGCGCGCTCTGCGTGCTGCGTTTTGCCCTCATTATGCTGGGAACGTCGACGCTCATGGCGACCACCTCCCCCACCGCACTCGCCGATGGCGCCGCGGCGCTTCTGAGGCCCCTCGCCCGTTTTGGCCTGCGCACCGACGATGTCACCGTCGCCATACAGCTCACGCTTCGTTTTGTCCCCGTGCTTATCGAAGAGTTCAATCGTATCAAGGCCGCTCAGGAAGCGCGCTTGGCGCGCTTTGACAGTCCCTCGCCCCTGCAGCGTGCACGTGCTTTTATTCCCGTCATCACGCCCTTGTTTAGCAACGCGCTGCGGCGCTCTGACACGCTCGCGCTCGCCATGGTCAACCGCGAATACGGAGCGCACCCGGCTGTCAGCAGAACCTGCCTGCGCAGCTATCGCTTTGACCGGGCAGACCTTGCTGTTCTGGCACTCGGATGCTGCATCGTTGCGATTGCGCTGCTCTAGGGCTCGGCATGCCATGCCACTCGCCGGAATGCGGCATATGGTCTGTATGGCATTTGCGATAATGCCTATAGCATTGCTTTGAGAGGAGTCCTCATGAAGCCACGTATCATTGCCATCACCTGCGGTGTTGCAGGAACCGCCGTCGGCCTTGCCGCTGCCGCCGGCATCGTTTACCGCAAGCAAATCAAGTCCGCCGCGTCGCTCAAACGCTTGACCGGCTACGCGGATGGCTATGACCTGTACGCAATCGACATTGCCTACGACTACGATCTTGATCGCATCATCGCCGCTGGCGTGCGCGACGACCAGGCCTACATCGATACCGTGGTGGCGCAGGTGCTGCCCGGTGTGCCGGCACATGTCCAGGCGCCCCAGTTTGCCTGCAGCGCTTTTGTCGCCGTAGATGCCGAAGGCCGTGTGCGCACCGGTCGCAATTACGACTTTAAGGACGACACCTCGGCGCTGCTGGCGCGCAATCACCCGCGCGACGGCTATGCCTCCATCGGGTTTGCCGCCCTTAACAACCTGGGCGATAACACTCCGCTTGACTCCGTCGCCGGACGCGCCGCCGCACTCATAGGCCCGTTTGCCCAGCTCGATGGTGTTAACGAATGCGGCGTGTCCATTGCCGTACTCACCCTGGATTCCAAGCCCTGTGACCAGGACACGCAACGCCCCGTCATCAATACCTCGCTCGCCATCCGTCTGGTGCTCGACCGTGCCGCCACCACGCAAGAAGCTGTCGACCTGCTTTCCGCCTACGACATGCACGCCATGGCAGGACGCGATTACCACTTCTTTGTCAACGACGCCGCCGGTGACGCGCGGGTGGTGGAGTGGGATCCGCGCGATCCGGACCGCACTTTCAAAGCGACTCCTGTGCGCCAGGTTACGAACTTCTATGCCTGCTATGACGACGAAGTGCTGCCCAACCAAAAGAATGGCGAGCTGGGCCATGGTAAAGAGCGCGCCGCCGCAATCGCCGATGTCCTCGACGCCCATACCGGCGCCCAAGACGAGGCAGTCGCTTGGAAGGCCCTACGCGCTGCGGCACAAGAGCCCAATCCGGAAGACATCACCAGCAACACGCAGTGGTCGGTCGTCTTCGACAACACCGAGCCCGCTGCCGCCATCACGCTGCGCCGCCACTGGGGCAACGTCGATGCCTTCGCACTGTAAGGAGCCAGGCCCGTCGACCTTACGCTCGCCTGACGTTGCTTACATTTCCATACGCTTGAGCTAACACGTTTTACCCCCGTATCAACAGTGTGCGGGGGTAAACTTATGCGCATGTTATAACTTGCCCGGAAGGATTCATCATGCTTAGGATCGGTCTTCTTACCAGTGGCGGCGACTGCCAAGCGCTCAACGCCACCATGCGCGGCATTGTCAAAACGCTTATGACCAATAGCGAAGAGCCTATTGAGATCTATGGTTTTGAGGACGGCTACCAGGGCCTTATCTACAGCAGGTTCCGCGTCATGACGCCCGCCGATTTTAGCGGCATCCTCACCCGCGGCGGCACCATCCTGGGCACGAGCCGCACGCCGTTCAAGCGCCTGGACATTCCCGAGGCCGACGGCGTCGAGAAGGTGCCCGCAATGGTCCACACCTATCATAAGCTGCAGCTCGACTGCCTGTTTATGCTGGGCGGTAACGGCTCCACCAAGACCGCCAACCGCCTGCGCGAAGAGGGCCTCAACGTTATCGCCCTGCCCAAGACCATCGATAACGACACCTGGGGCACCGAGTTGACGTTTGGCTTTACGAGCGCCATCGACGTCGCCACCAAGTGCATCGACGACATCCACACCACCGCTTCGAGCCACGGGCGCGTGTTTGTCATCGAGATCATGGGCCACAAGGTCGGCTGGATTCCGCTGTATGCCGGCGTCGCGGGCGGCGCGGACGTCATCCTGATTCCCGAGATCCCCTACGACATGGACAACGTCATCAAGACCATCGAGCATCGCATGGAAACCGGCAGCCGCTTTACCATCGTGGCCGTCGCCGAGGGCGCTATCTCTAAGGAGGACGCGGCGCTGTCCAAGAAGGAGTACAAGAAAAAGCTCGCCGAGCGCACGAGTCCGTCGATTGTCTACGACATCGCCAAGGAGATCGAGGCCAAGACCGGTCGCGAGACCCGCGTCGCCATCCCCGGCCACACGCAGCGCGGCGGTCAGCCCGACGCCCAGGACCGCATCTTTGCAACCCAGTGCGGCGTCGAGGCAGCGCTCGGCTGCCTACGCGGCGAGTTTGGCTACATGATTGCCCTGCGTGACGGCAAGATGTGCCACATGCCGCTCGAGGAGGTCGCCGGCAAGCTCAAGTTTGTCGACCCCCAGAGCGACCTGGTGCGCGAGGCCAAGGCGTTGGGCATCAGCTTCGGCGACGAATAGCCTCGGCTGGAACTGCTCTCATCGGAGGCCCCAGGGCTTTCCTCCCAAATCGTCCTCGGACATGTCAGGACCCCGCTGCGCGCTTCGCGCGGCGGGGTCCTTCCGTCCTGCGGAAAGATTTGGGAGGAAAGCCCTGGGGCCTCCTGCGGTAACTAGGGAGGCCGAGGCTATTCGTCTTCTTGCTGCAAGTGCGTGGGCTGAGATTTTGGGATGTTGCAGGCTCTTAGCTGAGAGTAGCACTGACATTTGTCCTAAAATGGCTGGGCGCTAGGGGTTGCTACCGGTAGTTGCGGTAGGGTTGGGGCAGATTCTAACTAGAAATGGTGGTCGCTACCGGTTGTTCTCGGCATACTCGGCTCATTCGATTCGACCATCAAACGAAAGGAACCACCATGGATCTTGCGATGGCACAGCGCCTCGTCGATCGCCGCAAGGCTGCCGGGCTTTCTCAGGAGGCGCTTGCCGCCCAGCTGGGTGTGAGTCGTCAGGCTGTCAGTAAATGGGAGCGCAGCGAATCCTCGCCCGATACCGATAACCTTATTGCGCTCGCCGCGCTGTATGGCGTGTCGCTGGATGAGCTGCTGTATGGGGAGGCGGTGGCTAGCGCTGATGACTCACAGGCTGATGATGAGGCACAGAACAGCAACGCCGGCACCAAAGCTTCAGATAAGGCTGAAGAGGCTGAGGCTTCTACTGAGCACGCTGATTGCAGCGATAAGCCACTTGTCGATATTTCCCTCGCGCGCGGTATCCACGTCATTGATCCCAATAAAGGCGAGGAAGTCCATGTTGGTTGGAGCGGCATCCATGTGACCAACGAGCGCAAGGGCGAAGAGGTGCATGTGGGGCCGGACGGCGTGCATATCGATACGCTTGAGGACGATGGACATAGCGTACGCACCAATGACGACGGCACCGTCACCATCGACGGCGAGACGTTTTCCAGCTGGAAGGAAGCACACGACAAGCTCGACCATCATGGCAAGCATTTCCACACCAAGGTCGGACGTGCATGGAACAAATTCCCCTTCCCCGCACTTGTTACTCTCGCCTATCTGGTGCTCGGCATTGTCTACGGCACATGGGGCATGGGGCTTTTCCTCGTCTTTCTGGTTCCCGTCTACTACGCGATTGGTGACTTCATCGATCGGCGCCACCTGTCTAAGCTGATCGAGGCCATCTACCCGGCAGCCGCCATCGCTTGGTTCCTCTACATGTGGCTCTGTTTGGGACAGCCCCATCCTGCATGGATCATCCTCATCACGATTCCCGTCATAAAGGCGCTCATGCGCTGGTGCCGCAAACAATGGAAGCACCGCAAACAGGCCTAACACGCTCCGACCCACCAGCACCCAACCGCCCCCGCCCTTCTCCTAAGTTGCGGTGAGATAGGGACTGTTTTGAAGCTCCAAAGCGCCAAACAGTCCGTATATCACCGCAACTTACAAACAACTGGGTCAGTTCCGGCACGGAGATTAGCATTGGGCTGACCGCGCGCCAAGAAAAGGGCCTATTTACTACGTTTAACTCGAGAGGGCCGACCATACCCGCCTTTTCCGAAAACTGGCAAGCCCCCTACCTGCGGTTTTAATTTCATAATCTTTGTCACGGTCGAGGGTGTGGTAGCAAACGTAGTAGATAGGCCCATTTTGTGGCATACGACCCATACAAGCCCAATCTCGAAGGCCAAAGAGAGCCTCTCATCCACGCCTGCGAGCGAAAACCAAATAGAATGAAAGGCAAATGGAAAGCCCGTTTGACGGGGCAAACGCCGGGCCACCTAATGG
>OCPP01001625.1_pt1 | contig 11500 bp, 12 predicted proteins | sample 1538211 | NCBI WGS metagenome assembly OCPP01 (sample SAMEA2580193, study PRJEB22360) | human gut metagenome | biome: human gut; feature: human-associated habitat; material: faeces | place: Denmark | collected 2008/2010
CGTGCCCAAGATAGTTAGCTGGAAACGGCTTGTGAAAATAGGTAGCCGCCGACTTTTGTATGGCCCGTTGGTCAAGCGGTTAAGACAGAGGCCTCTCACGCCTTTAACATCGGTTCGATTCCGGTACGGGTCACCATATGCACCTCTAGCTCAGTTGGTAGAGCAACTGACTCTTAATCAGTGGGCCCAGGGTTCGAGTCCCTGGAGGTGCACCAAATTTTGAACGTCAAATCGTAAGATTTGACGTTCTTTTTTGTTATGTAATCCCGAAAAATCGGGGCTTGCACGGTCGATGCACGGTTTTTGCACGGTCGGCTTTTTCGTGGGAATCCTCTGCATAGGCTGGAATTGCTTTGAAATGCGTGGTAAATTTTGCATCAGGTCAGCAGAGCCAGACGGAGCTGCGCCTTTACTTCGGGGTCTGCATTCTTCAGAAGTTCCAGCAGAGCGGTCATAGAGATGGCCGGTTCGCCAGCGGCGGGTACAGCCTGCGGGCTGGGGCTTTCCTGTTTCGCATAGAACCCTTCTTCAAACTTTTTCCCAAGCTCTACACGGGAGGAATGCTGGATATGGGCGTAGGTGTTCACCAGCATATCCGCCGTAGCATGACCTGTTGTACCCTGCACGGCCTTCACATCGCCGCCGGAGATCATCAGCTGGTAGGTCGCACTGGAATGCCGCAGGCCGTGGAACACGATGCGGGGGAACTCCGGGTGTGTATCCTGCCACTTGAGGAACTTCTTACGAATCAGCACAGGCTCGATCGCCAGACCGTTGGGCAGACGGAACAGCATTCCGCTGTCACGGTAGCGTTCCGGGTCTTTCGATTCGTCCGCTGCCATCTGCCCCAGCCATTTCTTCAGCTCTTCTTTCAGTGCAGAGGTCATGAAGATGGTGCGGCAGGAAGACGCCGTTTTGGTGCTTTTCAGAATGAGGGAAGTGGTGCTGCGCTCCAGCTTGTCCGGGAAAATTTTGATGATACAGCCATCGTCTACCTGATTCAAGGCTTCTTTCCGCACCCGCTGCATGGATTTGTTGATGCGGAATGTTCCGATGCCATCGGCGGCATCGAAGTCAATATCATCGGGAGTCAGACCAACGATCTCGCCCTTTCGCAGCGCACCGACCAGAGTGAGGTGGACTGCCAGATGCAGAACGGGGTCTTCCATGCTGTCCAGAGCGGCCCGCATTTCATCTACTGTCCAGATGGTGCGCTCCTGTGTGGACTTCTTAGGGCTGTCCACAGGGACCGGGCTTTTGACGAGGATGCCCCACTCCACAGCATACTGGAAAGCGGTTCCCAGCAGTCTGTGGACTTCGTGGATGGTCGTGCCGGAGAGGGTACGCCGCTTCTGCTTCTCGCCCAATTCCTGTTTTTTGCCCTCGATATACGAGCCGCAGGGCGTTTTGCTCAGGGTCGTATAAAGATTCTCCATATGATAGGGTCTGAGCTTCTGCATCTCCATATCACCGATATAGGGGATAATCAGATTCTGGATGGTGGAGAGGTTGGATTCGTAGGTTTTGGGTGCCCATTTGTGCTTGCTGCACTGTTTGGGCAGCCAATCCATCAGGAACTCCGCCACCGTCACGGTGGACGGGATCAGGAATGTACCAGTTGCCAGTTCATGCTCGATCTGCTTCTGGCGTTTTACCGCCTCCTCTTTCGTGGGAAAGCTCTCCCATTTGTCGCAGCTCTTTCCATGTTCATCTTCGTAGGTGTACCGAACGCCAAAGGAATTGCCACGCTTCGTAATATATGCCATACTATTTGCCTCCTTATCAAGCTGCCCGGTAAAGCCAAGCATCGAAACCGTCTTTCGGGATGCGGATGCTTCCGCCCACACGAAGGACACGGAACTCGGTGGTACTGTTGCACAGGTTGTAGGCGGAGCGCAGGCTGATCGCCAGCATTTGCGCAACCTCTTCCACCGTGTACACCAGAATCCTGGCTTTTGGGCTGTCAGTCGGAGACTTGACGGCATTGGTTTGAGTGACTGCTTCCATTGTAGTGGGATTCGAGTCGTTTGACAAGTGCTTATTCGTATAATCAGAAGATTTCACAGTTTCGGGCACGGTGAACTGGTTATTGTTCATAGGCAAACCTCCAATTTCTATAGATGCTTTTTCAAAGTGACACGTTTATCCGACCAGTGATTTCAGTCGTTTCAGCTTTTCCTGCGCGGTTTCCTTGCGGAAACTGACCCCGATGCAGGAAATAGGAACGCACATTTCCAACAGGCGGTCATAGATGCGGGCATGGGCGGTATCCTGTGGATGCCGGATCTCGTCCAGTGTCAGATTGGTCGTGACGATGAGGGGTTTCCGGCTACGGTAGCGGCTGTCTATGATGTTGTAGATTTGTTCCAGCGCATACTCCGTACCGCGCTCCATCCCGAAATCGTCAATGATGAGCAGTGGATAGCGGCACAGTCGGTCTATCACCTCATTCCGCCCGGAAAAGTTGTTGTTCAGTTCGTTCAGGATGTGCGCAAAGTTCGTCATGCGCACAGGTACCTCCTGAGCCATCAGAGCGTTCGCAATGCAGCCGGCAAGGAAACTCTTGCCCGTGCCGACACCGCCCCAGAGAAGAAGCCCAAGGCTCTCTGAGCGCATGGTCTGCCACTGCTCCACATAGCGCTGTGCATGGTGCAGCTGCAGGCTGCGGCCATTGTCGTTTTCAAAGGTCCAGTTGAGCATTGCCGGGTCAGAAAACCCCTCCGCTTTCAGCCGCCGCACAAGGTCGCTGTGCTTTTGCTGGCTGATAAGGGCTTCTTGTTTTTCTCGTTCCGTGCGCTGACAGCTGCATTCGACGGGGTGCTTGTTCTTGCCCATCAGAGCGACGCCTTTTGCGAAGAACGCTTCCCTTGGCGTATGACATTTTCCGCAGTACAGCAATCCATCCATGCCATAATAATCTTCGGCATTTTCGGGAATACTGGATGGGAGCTGTTCCAAAATTTTTTCTATCGTCTTTATAGGCTTTCTCCTTCCTTGAATGTGTAGTCCGGGATACCCGGTGCTTGCTTCTGTTCTGACTTTTGCCGTTTCGCCCAGATACGAAGTGTAGCAGCATGGTCGGCGTACTTCCTTCCGGTGGACTGGACATAAGCGGACAACTGCTCGATCAAACCATCAAGCCCTGCAAAGTCAGCCTTGAGTCGCTTGTACTCTTTTTCCGTCAGAAAGACATTCTGATATTCTCCAAAGGTCAAATAAGCATCTGTTGTTTTTATCAGGTGGTTATCTTTCAGGTTGTTCTTATTACGTTGGTTAGTGGAACACTTTTGTTCCGTGGAAGGTATCATTTCTGTTCCATCGCATAGGGCAAAACCGTTCCATGCAAAGGAACATTTTTGTTCTGTCGGGACTTTTACAAAGATGCTGTTTGGCACAGGAATGCGACCTCTTCTGCGCTCGATCAGATCGGCATCCTCCAGTGAGCGCAATGCACGTTTAATGCTCATGGTGCTGCAACGAAGAGCTTCGCTCAATGATGAAATAGGAAAAATTACATAGACGAAGCTACGCTCATCCACCCAGTTGTTCTTTTGAGAAAGCGTTGCCCGGTCCAGCAGCAGAGTGTAGAGCAGCTTTGCGGTGTGGCTCAGGTCTGTATCCAGCAGAAAGCGGGCATAGGGCAGATATTGCGGCAGTGGCATATTGGGTTTCAAGTAATCCGAAATGGAATTCACCTCCATTTTTACATCCGAATTAGTACTAAACCGTTTGAGAGTTTTGGTTTCCATCATTATTCAGACGATCTTTTACCGTCTGAAGATACCGACTGGCACGGTCGATAAAAATCAGCAATTTCTCATTGTTCTTCGGTTCAGTAAGAATATCCGGGCATTCACGAAAGCACATTTCCCACCGCCGGACAAAATCCTCCTGCGCTCCCTGAATCTCGCACATCATGGCTTCGCCATCTGCCAAGCGGCGAGGTGAATAGATGCTCTTGACGGCATCCTTGAGATTCTGTTTTTCTTCCTTGTTGAGTCCTTTCTTATGCCCCTGAATATCTTGCTTGAAGGTCGTTATAAACGCATTGTCCTTTGAAGGCGAAGAATACGAATCCGTGATACTGGAATTCCGTTCGGCTTTAGGCTTACGCAGCTCTGCCACAACTTCGGGACGCTTTTCCTTTGGAACCTTTGCAATCGAGGAAATTTCACGGTCGGTTGATTGGATCTTTCCGCTCAGGATTTCTTCCTGCGCTCCGGGTACTGCTTCCTCCGCTGCTTCCACACCTCTTGCAAATTGCTCTGCACGGTAAACATAACTTTCGGATGTTCCGTGTTCCACAGCGACCTTCGATCGTGAACCGTGCTTTGTGAGGTCTGGTTCATTTTGAATCAGACCACTTTCAGATGCCAAAGTATACTGATTGCCGTGAAACGATTTGATTTGCTTTTCCGCTTCTGCCTGCTTTCCGATCAGGAACTTTTTCTGTTCTGGGGTCAGGTTTCGCCGTCCAAGCTGATTTTTACAGATCCATACGAGTGCTTCATAGCGGCTGGAAAAATCTTTTTCAATGACTTCAAATGGAATAAATGGATATTTCCGAAGAATTTGATAGCGTGTATATCCATCCACAATATAGCCGTTCCACGTGATGATCGGATTCAGCACACGTTCTTCTTTGAGGATGTTCATTTCCAGTTGGTGGGTTTCCTCAAACGACGGAGGGTTGATTTGATTCTGGAACTCTGGATCAATTTTAAGCTGGCTTAGTTTTGTCATAGGCAAACCATCCTTTCTGAAATGAAATAGATTATCATTGTTCTTACGCCGTTTTCTCTGCATGGATTTCCTGCCTCCTTCCGGCGGCGTTTTCCGGCTCGCTCTTGCGAGGTCATCGCCGAGTATCTCATGCAGACGGTCATGCGGTTCTCAAGGTTCAATGATAGATTTGAAACTAGGTTAACACATTCATGGGAGATTTTTTAGGACACATTACGTCCGGTTTTTACGAAAGTTGATTTGAATGTCTACTAAAAATCGGACATTCTTTGTCGAAACTTGCGAAAAAGCAATGAAGAATGTGCTTCTGTGGGCTTAGTGTATCACATCGCCAATTTTATTTTTAGGAACTGGTAGTTCCGGTTTTTAAGGGATATGAAATGAATTTCAAGACAAAATCGGAACTATTGGTTCCGGTTTTGCGTATCAACGTGATCTCAAATTTGGGGTGCCGTTCTCTCTGCATGGCTTTCCTGCCCCCCCCCTTTCAGCGGCGTTTTCCGGCTCTCCTTGTCAGGGTCATGGCCGGGTATCCCATGCAGACGGTTATTCGATTTTCAAGGTTCGATGAAGGCTTGTAGAAAGCATATCACAATCAAACAAGTGTTTTTAGGACGTATCAGGTCCGGTTTTGAGGGAGAAAACCGGACTTGGGAGGTCCGGTTCATGTGAACGGCTCTGGAAAGAGCATACCATAAAGTCACTCAAATTTTTAGGAAGCATTACTTCCGCTTTTTGCCTTCAAAACCGGAAGTAATAGTTCCGGTTTGATGCAATATTAAATGAATCAACGACGATTTTTCCGAAACGAATTTTTCTCCAAGAAATTTGCTTATTCAGCGTCCGTTAAGGTGCGGAACTAGCACATTCTTGTGCTGAATATCGGGTTTGGGCAAAGCCCAACAAGCATTTTTGAAGTCGGATTTGAAAAATCTGATTCAAAACTTGTGAGTTGGTGCCAACTCGCCCTGCTTGCTGCGGTTGCAAACTCGAAAATTTTTGTGCAGAAAAATAACCGCCCACTTCAAGTTGAACTTGAAAACGGACGGTCTGATTTGCAAAATGATTTTCAAATTTGGGGAGCATGTTGAGAGGTTTCATAGCATCCGCAAGCAATGTGTCTGTCTATACAAACACCATTTGCGTTGCAAAATACTTGTTGGGAACACCCAAACCCGTGAACTGCATCTGCTGGATGCAGGTTGCGCGATGGCATCGCTTAAGGTAGATAGAAGGTTCCTCATGATCTGGCGCAAGGGGAGAGGGGTTCTCTTGTAAAAAATACGGATTTATGATATTATTACTTTGAAAAGGTAGTTTAAAAGCTGGTGAGCCGATGTCAGAGAGAAAAGCAGAACAGGAATTGGACTTTGCACATAAACACGAGGAAGACTTACAGCGGATTCGTGAGTTTCGTTTGATCGACGACGATTTCATGACTGCTGTGTTTGAAGATCACGCTTGCGCAGAGTTCTTGCTGCAAATCATCCTGAAACGCAATGATTTGGTTGTGCGTGAAGTTCACGGACAGTACAATATTAAAAACTTGCAGGGTCGGTCTGTTCGATTGGATATTCTGGCAGTAGATCAGGACAACCGTGCATATAATATTGAAGTGCAACGCAGCGACCGAGGCGCAAGCGAAAAACGTGCTCGCTATAACAGCAGTCTGCTAGATGCGAACCTTACAGAGTCCGGCAGCAGTTACGATGCACTGAATGAGACATACGTCATATTCATTACAGAAAATGATGTACTGAGGGCGGGTCTGCCAATTTATCACATTGAACGCACCGTTCAGGAAACGGGAATTGTTTTCGATGATTGGGCACATATTATCTATGTGAACTCACAAATCAAGGACGAAACAGCGTTGGGAAAACTGATGCACGACTTTTTCTGTACTGATTCCAGCAAAATGTATTATCCCATTCTGGCAAATCGGGTACAGTATTTCAAACAGGATGCGAAAGGAGTGGCAACTATGTGCAGAGCAATGGAAAAAATGAGAGATGAAACCGCACATGAAACTTCGATCAAGAATGCTTTGACGATGTTGGAAGACGGGTTGCCCTATGAGAAAGTGGCAAAGTATGCGGGGCTTTCAATTGAGGAAGTAAAAGAGCTGGACGCAAAGAAACCTGCCTAAAAAAGAAAAAAGCCGATTGGAAATATAGCTGCTTCCAATCGGCTTTTTGTGTCGGATTTTATTATTAAAGCTGGTATTAAGAGTCTTGGGCAAGACGGTTCTCTTTTTTACTGCCAGCTGTAAAAGTTGGAAAGCGGTACTCAATCATGCACAAATCCGACCTTGACGAATAGCTCTATAAGATGTACGATAGACTTGATAACATGGAAAAGGAGTGAGACTTTTGGTTACAATTATTACCGGCACAACCCAAAAGCCGACATCCAGCGACCTACTGAAAAGCTTTTTTCAACGTCACGATGAACTGGACGGCTATCTGTATATCGGATACCCGATTATCGGAACCGTAGATGGTGCTTATCCAATCGACAGTCTTTGGGTCTCTCCCGACAAAGGTTTGGTCATCTTCAATCTTATCGAAGGGAAAAACATCGATGGATATGAAGAAGCACAGGATGATTGCGCCAATAAAATAGAAGCAAAGCTCAGGGGATACCGGCAGCTTGTCAACAAAAGAAAACTATGCGTTGAAATCAATGTCATTACGTATGCCCCCGCTCTCATGCGCAAGGTTGACTGCGATGAAGATTATCCGTTGTGTGCTAACGACAATGATCTTCTGGCACAGATCGAAACGTTGAACTGGAACAACAGCGGGTATTATGAAGCACTGGTGTCTGTGCTTCAGGCAATTTCTACAATCCGAAAAGGAAAAAAACGGAGGGAAACCATAAAGCCCGAATCCAGAGGCTCGAAACTGAAAGCGCTAGAGGATTCCATTGCTAATCTAGACAACCAGCAAAGTCGGGCGGTGATCGAGACGGTAGAGGGCGTACAGCGAATCCGAGGTCTTGCCGGGTCCGGTAAAACCGTGGTGCTGGCACTGAAGGCTGCCTATCTGCACGCACAGCATCCCGAATGGAAAATCGCTGTCACCTTCAACACTCGTTCTCTGAAAGGGCAATTGCGGCAACTGATTAACACATTTTATATTGAACAAACTAGCGAGGAACCGGACTGGGACAACCTGCACATCCTTCATGCGTGGGGCGCACCCGGCGGCGGAGAACGCATCGGTATGTATTATACCTTTTGCGGAACGAACAATCTTGAATATCTGGATTTCCTCTCTGCCAGAAATCGTTTTGGTTCTACCGATCCATTTGGAGCGGCCTGCCAAAAAGCACTCGAAGAAGCAACCGACCCGAAGCCGATATACGACGCTGTTCTGGTAGACGAAGCTCAGGACTTTTCTCCGGCATTTTTAAAGCTATGTTATGAAATGCTGCGGGAACCCAAACGATTGGTTTATGCATACGACGAACTGCAGAATCTGCGGTTACAGTCTCTCCCTTCGCCGGAAGAGATTTTTGGCGTCGACGAGCACGGCGTACCAAATGTAACGTTCCGGCCATCAGAAGATGGTCAGCCAGAGCAGGATATCATTCTGGAAAAGTGCTACAGAAACTCTAGACCTGCTCTGGTCACGGCTCATGCATTGGGGTTTGGAATCTACCGAAAGCCCGTTGGCGAGGATGACTCCGGTCTTGTCCAGATGTTTGACCAGAGTGCATTATGGGAAGAGATTGGCTATCATGTAGAAGCCGGTTCCCTTGAGGACGGAAAACACGTTGTTCTGGAGCGCACAAACAAAAGCAGCCCGGAGTTTCTCGAAAGCCACTCGGACATTGATGATTTGATAATGTTCAAGCAGTTCGATTCTAAAGAAGAGCAGGATCAATGGGTTGCAAATGAGATTCAAACGAACCTTACGGAGGACGAACTGCGTCCGGACGATATCATTGTGATCAACCCGAACCCTGTCACAACCAAATTAAATGTTGCGCCGATTCGGGCACTTTTATATGAAAGGGGAATCCAGTCTCATACCGCCGGTGTAGATACCGCACCGGATGTCTTCTTTGATGAGGATAATGCTTCTGTGGCTTTTACGGGAATTTACCGGGCAAAGGGAAACGAAGCGGCCATGGTCTATATCGTCAATGCCGAAGCGTGCTTTGACTCATTTTTTGATTTGGCAAAACTTCGAAATCAGCTGTTTACTGCAATTACCCGAAGCAAGGCATGGGTGAGGGTGTTAGGGGTCGGCCCCGGAATGGACGGGCTAATCGCCGAGTATAAAAAGGTGAAGGATCACAACTTCACGTTGGATTTTGTTTATCCGACAAAGGCTCAGCGGGATCATATGAATATCGTGAATCGAGATATGAGCGAAGCTGAAAAACGAAAGATCCAAAAGACCAAAGGAAATGCTGAAAACCTGATTCAGGAACTTGAAAGTGGTAATATCTATCTTGAAGATTTGGGAAAAGATACCGTGAATCGTCTCATATCCCTTCTTAAAAGTAAGGAGGGATAACGATTGAATCCCGTAGATGTCTTGAATCAGATCAACCGTCTGACCACTGACGTGATTAAGGTCGGTATCTGCGAGGCGCAGAATTTTCCTTCGATGAAATCGTACCCTGGAGATATCAGAGAGATCGGATTCAGTTCTTCGGACAATTCCATTTTTCTGAAGAATATTCCCTATCGTGAAATGTATTCTGAGCTATTGAAGAAAAAGAATTACAACATCAAAATGATTGATGGAGCTCTAATTAGCCTCTTGTATCGCTTTCGAGGCAATGAGTTGCTGTCGCATCGGCTGTCTTTTTTCCCTGCTCCGGATTTAGAGGTTTTTCAGAATGAGCCGGAGCTGTATTCGATGGATGAAATGTATCTTGACATCTTAGATCAGAGAGTTGTTACCGTTCCGCTAAGGTTCGATTTTGATTCAGGCGATGCATTCATTCCCGTGGAACATCCAAAGTCGCATTTGACATTGGGGCAATATGAGAATTGCCGCATTCCCGTTTCCTCTGCCGTTTCTCCTTTTCAATTCATGGACTTTATTCTCAGAAATTTTTATCACACGGCACACACTAAATTTTGCGAACGGCTTACACGCTATTCAGATCGATTTGAAAAAAGCATTCTTCCGGAGGAAGAAGCTCTGATTCATGTCTGTACATCCCCATGATCTCATTCCGAATCCGCTCTCAGAACCCCGTCACTCTTTGGCAGACGATGGGACTCTTTTGTAACCACCTAGAGAGAAAACGCATTGTCACAAAGACAAGAGGCACCCGACGCTTAAATCGGATGCCTCATTTTGTTTGCGTTGGTCGTTGCCACAATGCTGTGAATCGCTGTAATGGCTTTCGTATAGGAACAGAAACGCGACTATGCCATTTTGGAGAATGGAAATTATTGGAGCTTTTCTTGCGGATGTTTCTCAGATACACGGGGACGTTGCGGTTGGTACAACCATCCGGTACAAGCTGGTGGCCACTCTTGTATATCCCTCTTTACCAGAACTTCAATTTTCTTTTTGACGAATTCTCTCATATAATAATGAGAAAGAATGTTTTGTGGCGGTTGAACTCGAATCGAATTTTGTGTCGGAAGAACAGGCGTTAGAAATAGCAAAATCCATTGAATTTTAGAAGGATATTTATAAGTGACCAGTGGATTTGCCTGATATTTGTGGTTTCTTTGGCCATTGGGCCATTGATTTTGCACTACTATGAGCAAAGGGAAAATTTAAAATAGGCAAACAACCCGCCATTTGCAACGACTGCAAGTAGCGGGTTGTTTGGCCTATTTAGAGGTTAGTCTTCCAGTCTGCCATGTTCACATCCGAGGGAGAGGTAGTGCTCTATCTTCCCTCCCAGAGCGTTCGGTTCGCATCCGAGAGGGCAAGCAACCAGCCCAGTGCAACGGCGACGACCGCAGCCAGTGGCTGAAACAGGGAGGAGCTGTTGGGGCCGCGTTCTGATTTTTCAAAGCCCCGCCAAGGGGCTGCGGAAAAATCAGCTAACGCAACTCGTCGCTGTTGCTTAGTGCGCGGGTCCCAACCAGTAGGAATATCTACCGAGGAGACTTTCGTTTTTGCCGCATCGTTTTGTACGATGCGGCGTTTTTTATGCCTAAAAAACTTTGGCAGACCATGCCGGGTTCCGAACCCTGAAGTCGGATGCGAACCGGGTGGGGTCATCTATGTACTTTTTGAAAATCCATCGGTTTCACGCTTCTTTCTTTGCATTTTGCAGAGTTCTGCGGGCAATTGCATCGCTTTTAACGGAGGTGCCTTTATGCTTCATCTTTCTTCCTGGATGACCACCCTGCCCATGATGCTCATCGGCATGACCGGTATCCTGCTGGTCATCGGATTTCTCGTGCTGGTTGTGATGGCGCTGAACTGCCTCACCCACCGCAAGTAAAAGAAAAAATAGGATAAGCAAGCCGCCCGGGAGGATCTGCGGATCTTCCCGGGCGGCTTTTTTCACAGGCGCAGACGGCGCTGCTTTTGCCGGATTCATCCCCGGGCGTCCTGCCGGGTGGTGTGGAAGTACTCCTTGGGGGTCATGCCGTACTCCTTTTTGAAGGCGCGGAAAAAGTGGTTGTAACCGCCAAAGCCGCTGGTCTTGTACACCTCGGTGATGGGCAGCCCCTGCTCGATGAGGGTGCAGCAGCGGTCTAACCGCGCCTTTACGATATAGCGGTGCACCGTCTGCCCGGTCTGGCGTTTGAATTCCCGGGCAA
>OCPP01001626.1_pt1 | contig 11495 bp, 10 predicted proteins | sample 1538211 | NCBI WGS metagenome assembly OCPP01 (sample SAMEA2580193, study PRJEB22360) | human gut metagenome | biome: human gut; feature: human-associated habitat; material: faeces | place: Denmark | collected 2008/2010
ACACAAAAAAGGAATTGCAAGATGCAATTCCTTTTTTGTGTTTATAACTACTTTGTTGTTTTCTGATCTTATGTATTAAAATAAGTCTACTCTTCCAGCATGTTTCTGGTTGATCACATAATATGCTGCATACTCTTCCGGTTTTAAGTATACCTGAATGCTCTTAATGGAAGATGCTCTGTGACCTTCTGCTTCGAACTGTTTCTTTGCTTTCTCGATCACGTCAGCAACAACTGCTTCCTGTCCCTGGAACTGGATAAATACTTCTGGTTTCAGTTCTTCTTTCTTAGGAGCTGCTTTCTTTGCTGCGGCTTTTTTCACTACCGTTTTTGTTGCTGCTTCCACTTTTTCTGTTGCTTTCTTTGCAGTATCTTTTACTGTTTCTTTGGTCTCAGCGACCTTTTTCTCAACTTCTTTGGCAACTGCTGCTGCCTTTGTCTCAGCTGCTGTCTCTTTCACAGATTCTTTTGCTGGTGCAGATTTTACTGCTGCTTCTTTTACAGTATCCTTAGATGCCTCTTTCGCTGTTGTTTTTACTACTGGTTTTGCTGCTGTTGTCTTCTTTTCCATAATTGGTTCCTCCTTCAGACAAAAACTACTCACAAACTAAAAACTTCTCCATTGCTACTAATGCTTCCTGCTCATCTTCACCGTTTGCCTCGATATTGACTGTCATTCCTTTTGATGGGTTGAATGCCATAATTCCCATGATACTCTTGGCGTTGATCCTGCGATTATCACTTTCTAAAATAATCTCGCTATCAAAACGACAGGCAACCTGAACTAATTCAGCGATTGGGTTATTATGTTCTTCTGAAACATTGGATACAATAATCTCTTTTTTGCTCATGCCATTCACTTCCTCTTTCACAGTACTTCGATATCTGTTTTTCCCTTCACAGATACATCAACTTTTTCCATACCTTTCAAAATATATACCATTACCATTAAATTTGCAAGGCATCCCACAGAAAACTGTTAAAGTTCAACGAAGGAACTGCGGAACCGCCTGAAATTTTATGCATTTTTATGTATTCTTTTTACTTTTGGTAAGTAAAGAATATATTTCCTGCATTAAAAAACGTTTCATCTGCGTCCGCAGTCGTCCGCTTATAAGTCTGTCCCACTGCCGGGTCATAAAGCACAACATTATTTGCATCATATCCCACCACAAGAACCGCATCATTACTTCCTGTCATTGCAAATACCGGATACCCGTTGCTCACATAGTACAGGATTTCATCTACCGTACAACCGGTAAGATCTAAAACAGTTGCATCCTTTAAGGTGTTAAGAAGAATCTGCTTCGGTGTCTCGCCCTGGGAGATCAGCGCACTGACGCTGATGTTGATTTCCTCTTTTTCCAGGATGGCATTCACACACTGGGCAATGCTTCCTGCTCCACTGTCCTCCTCGCCAACTACAATATCATTAAATGCCGCCTGAGCCGTCTTTCTGGAACGTTTCCATACATACTGCTGATTTTCACCGATCACGACACCCATCTGGCTGTTTGCCGTAATAATCGCGTCAGAGACACTGTCTGTTGTCAGCACGACATCTCCCTTTACATAAACATAATAACGGTTATTGTCCTTTTCTTCTTTCAGGGAGACTTCACGTTTCTGCTCTAAGATCGTCTCTTTCGGTGTCAGAATCTTCGGTGTCTTTTTCTTCGCCTCATCCTGCAGTGTGATCAGAACCTGTGTCTCTTTTTCATCCGTATTTTTTGTTGCAATATCTACCACTTTCAGGCTGTCACCCTCACGGTTCATGATCATGTCCTGATCTGCATCCACATAGGCAGTTCCATTGTTCTGAATACGGTTTAAGTATATGGTGTAACCACTGATGGTAATGTTCTGTACATAATATCCCGGTTTCTCATAAGTCTTTAAGATCTCATGTTCCTCTGAGGATGTATCCATGATTTTTACCTGATACATAGGAAACAGCGTATTACCTGCTGCATCTACCACGACATCGGCTGATTTTGCCACACCATACACAAAATCCTCCTGCATAAAGCCCAATGGTTTTACATAATCAGAAGCACTCCCGGTCACATCTGTCACTTTCTCCGTGACAAAGTCTATCATGTGGATCGTATCACTGCCACGGACCGCAGAAGGATCCACCCATGCCAGAAAACGGTTTGACTCAGAAATTGCGACCGCTTCGTCGGAAAGTCCTTCTACCAGCACTTTCGTATCCAGTGAATTCAGATCGATGCCATAGACATTTCCATCCACCATAATATAAAATGCGCCACTCTCGGTCACATACATCAGCTGTCCCAATTCCGATTTCATCACCTCATAGGACTGGCTGGATGGGATAAACACCTGCTCCTCATTCGTATTTGCAAGACTGTCATAATGGTAAACCGCAATGCCCACCGTACCCTCATGGATTCCGCGGTTCATGTAGCCATACACAATATAGTCAATGCTTCCCGCCTCATCAATATTTACGATCTTAATGTCATGCTCACCATAGTTTTCCCGGTCATCTACCCCTTCATATCCCCGGAAACTGAACACTTTTGCAAGTGTGTTTGCCTCCTGATTGTAACTCCAGAGTTCTCCCTCCTGCACAAAAGTGACCACTTTGCCGGATTCATTGGTCTGATACTCCACATCCTTCGAGCGGATTCCAAGCAGGATGCTGTTTCCTGAGATGCTGTCATTTTCCCCTCGGAAAATCTCTTCCATCGTCCGTTCAAAATTCAACAGATACATTCTTGTATTGGTATACCGCACTCTGTAGTATTCCTCAACGTTATAGTATTCGCTCTGTCCATTCTGTCCTACCCGAGTCACAACATAGTCCAGAACGATCACGTTGTAGGTGGGAGTGATCTCCTTGACAGATGGAACCGGTGTTGTCAGCCTTGTGCCATGAAACTCTGCCCAGCTCACCTGATTCAGTGAATTGTTTAATGTCACATACTGCAAAGTCGTGTTATCGCCGGTAGTTTTTTCCATATAAGTGCTGAGAGATGCCGCTTTCTCACTGTCAAAAGTCGTATCATTGAACTGTCTGACAAAATCAATGCACTCCGACACATAACTGTTCTGGGATTCTATGATTCGCGTGTAGTAGTAGATCATGCGGTCTCCGCTTTCCAGCTGGATCACGAGCAGATATTCCTCATTTTCCTCCAGCAGATTCTGGATTGGAAGTTCCATAGAGATCATTCCCTTATTCTCCGTGTAGGAAGTGACATCTGCATTTGCAATCAGCCTTTTTGCATCCAGGCTCCGGATCTCATAGGAGATCTTATCCACTGCAGTCTGATAAGTCTTCACCGTCACCGGAAGAAGTCTGTCTTCCCCGATCGGTGTGATCGTATCGCGCATATAGGCTGCATCCATTTTCTCTGTATAACCATATAATTCGTTGATCGCCGTTTTCCCATCATATAAGGTAAGAACCGGCAATGTTGCCTCCGACATCTCTGTCGTCAGGTCTTCATTCGTCTGATTTGTCATAAAACTGAATATAATCACTGCCAGAACAAAAACGACTGGCAGAACAATTGCTTTTATTGTACCTTTCTGCACTGTAAGCCTCCAAAATCATCCATACGACTGTTTTCCCTCTTCTGTGTGCCTCAAACTGCACACAAAAATAGCTACCGCCAGAACGGCGATAGCTATATTGTATGCAGTTTTTGCCTTTTCCGCAATATTTTCTTTGGCTTCTTTTTAAATTCTTAAGAAAATTGCTGGTGAAGAATAACGAAAATCACCACCATCTTCTGCAACGGCGGTGGCGGCATCTTCTGCAGTACATCTCGTTGTTTAACATAACACCGATCAGGCTGCGCCACGGATCATCCGGCCGTGGCGGTGGTGGCGGCATCATTCCGGGTCTGCCCGGTGGTGGCGGCATGCTTCCCGGTCTGCCCGGTGGTGGCGGCGGTGGATTGTTTCCTCCCCAGAATTCCTCTGCCATCACGGTATCTGTTCCATTTTTCACGGTCTGATAAATGCGTTCTGTCACCTTCTCTAACATAAGCCGGTCCGGATATTCGTCGAACATGAGACTTCCCTCATACTCCATTTTATCGCACTCATCCTCGATCACGTCCATAATACGGGAAACATCCCTTGGATACAGCTCTTTCATCCGGTCCATATCCTTTTCATATTCCATCTCTGTGAGATACAGATTCTGCATCGGATAGCTCATATAAAAAGGCACTTTCGGAGTGTCAGACTGCTGCATACGTAAAAACTGTTCCTCTCTATAGTCCACGCGATACTCCTTATTTCCATCACATCACTATAAGATATGCAGCAATTTTTTCCCGGGTTCCTGCTTCTGTCTTATTTGCCCACAAAAATGTATTCGATCTTTTTGTAAGGTTTCTCATAACCTTCTTTTCCCATCTTCATGGTCACTTCCCCATTTTCCTGCTGTGTGAATGCGTACTCATTATAGGCGCCATCCTGATAAGCAAAATCACTTCCGTTGTCCTGATAATGCACATAGGTGCCCTCGCCCGGAAATACAAGCATATTTAACGTATCATACGGTTTTTCCCCTACATACTGCACCACTTCATAAGCCGGGATCATACTTCCTGCTTTGGCAAACATCGGACAGGTATCAAGCGGTGCATCCACAAGATAATACTGTTTTCCCTCATAACGTTTTCCGGTATTGAAATCATACCAGATCCCTTCCGGCAGATAGACCATCTTTTTCGTCTGTCCCTGCTCTAATACCGGTGCCACAAGAAGATGTTCTCCAACTAAAAATTCATCATTTAAGTTCCACGTATTTTCATCCTTTTCATAGTGAAGCACCAGTGGACGCATGATCGGAAGTCCTGTTTTCTCACACTCCGCAAACAGATCATACAGGTATGGAAGCAGGCGGTAGCGCAGCTCCACAAATTTGCGGTATATATTGACCGTCTTTTCCCCGAACTGCCACGGCTCCTGATAAATGCTTCCATTGGACGAATGATTCCGGAACAATGGAGAAAATGCTCCGACCTGTACCCAGCGGCATAAAAGTTCTGCCGTACAGTCCGCACCAAATCCACCGACATCCGTTCCTGCAAATGCCAATCCACTCAATCCAAGATTGCACAACTGTGGCACTGCCATCTGAAGATGTGACCATAAACTCTGGTTATCTCCGGTCCAGACTGTTGTATACTTCTGGCTTCCTGCATAGCATGCGCGGGTGATCACAAATGGTCTTTTTCCGGTCTGTTCCTTAAGTCCCTCATAGGTTGCCTTGGACATCAGATGTCCGTATACATTGTGCATGGCTGCGTGGGTAGATTTCTGATCTTCATCGGTAAACACGACATCTGATGGCAGTTCTCCGTGAAAACTTGCCGGTTCATTCATGTCATTCCAGACTCCGGCAACGCCTATATCGGTCAGGAACTTCTGATTTTCTGCCCACCATTTACGCACCTTTGGCTGTCCGAAATCCGGGTATACAGAATCTCCCGGCCATACAGCATTCACATAGACTTCCCCTTCCGGTGTCTTTGCAAAATAATCTCCGGCAATTCCCTCATCGTATTTCTCATAACCAGGATCTAATTTCACACCCGGATCAATAATGCAGACTGCCTTGAATCCCTCATCTGCCAGCTCCTGAATGGTTCCTGCCGGATCGCCGTAATCTTTCTCATTCCATGTAAAGACACGATAGCCATCCATATAGTCAATATCAAAATGCATCGTATCGCATGGGATATCAAGTTCTCTGTATTTCCCTGCTACTTTTTTAATGCAGTCTGCGGAATCATATCCCCAGCGGGACTGATGATAACCGAGTGTCCACAGCTGTGGAAGCGGAGTCCTTCCGGTCAGATAGGTATAACCGCCCACAATGTCCGGCATCGTATCCCCTGCGATAAAATAGTAATCAAGGTTTCCGGCGTCCGCACCATAGTAAAAATATGCCTGATTTTCTTTTCCAAGGTTTACATAAGATCTGTATGTATTGTCAAAGAAAATACCGTAAACACTTTCTTTTTTCAGGGTGATCAGAAACGGAATGGACTTGTACAGTGCGCGGTAAGAATCTGTGTGTGCCTGTGGGATATCGGAGTTCCAGTTTTCGTACTCATAATCCCGCTTATTCAAAAATCCGGTCTTGTCCCCAAGTCCGTAAAACTTCTCATCCCCGTCTAATTTTTTGACAGTCTGCACCGGATAGCTGCCGCTTGCACCTGCGGACACATCATGTCCCTCTGCCTTTAACACTTCGAGAGATTTTTCACTTAACAGCGGTCTTAAAATACGCCCGCTGCGGTAATCTTCACAAATGCTCTTTCCATCCCGGTAAAAGTCCACATAAAATCCGTCATAAACTCTCGCTTCCAACTGTTTTGTTGCAACTGAAACATAACTGCCGCAGTCTTTTACCTCAAAATCTGTCCGGACCGCCTTCTCCCCTTCGATTGCCTTGGAGCGGTGTCCTTTTGTCTCATAAGGAACAAAGACATTCATAATACTCTCAGTAATGACCTCTAAAAATGCCTCTTCTTTTTCAAAGAAAAAATGGATTTTATTTTCTTCCACCTGATAATCCAAACGTTTACCCAACATATGTGCATCCTTTCTCACGTATAAATTTTCGTATTTTTTCGTAAGAATATTTTAGCATGTGCAGACGTTTTTTTCCATAGATATTTACTGATTTTTTGCCATGTCCTGAAGTTCACGCATCAGATCCAGATCCGACTGCTGGATCTTCATATTGGTCGTCATCGGCTCCTCACCCGGTCTGGTGAGTGTGATCTCGATCACAGTGCCCTCCTCCATCTCTCTGGAGAATACCGCACTTAAAAAGGCCACAAACTTCGGATGGTTTGCAGTAAATTTATTTTTTGCATTCATAATCTTCATAATATTTGCCGGGTTCATCATAATCTTTTGTCCTTCTCTTTCCAGATGCCTAAAGCATCTTCTTTTTCTTAAAATAAATAATTTCCAAAATGATCACTAAGATACTCACTATTATAACTGCCGGATACGCATATTTCCACCCAAACTCCGGCATATTTGGAAAATTCATTCCATACCAGCCGGCGATCAGCGTGAGCGGCAGAAAAATCGTTGTCACAACCGTCAAAATGCTCATCACCTGATTCTGCTGCACCGCAATGAGTGACTGGTAAAGTTCCCGGATCTGCACGAGATATTCCCGCAGCATTTCCACATGGTCATGCAGCCGCTCCGCCCGGTTGGAAAATAACTGCCACTGTGCTTTTTCCTCCTCCGACAGACCGCCGTTCACAGAGGTCTGCATGACATCTCCCATATTCATCAGCTGTTCATAATAGGCATGAAAAATATTGAACCGTTTCCGGTATTTCATGATCATCTCATAAAAATAGTCCGGTATTTTCTTTAACAGTTCCTCCTCCAGACCAGCCAGATGTTCCTCCTGTTTCTGCAGATACAGTACTTCATCCTGCAGCAGTTCCTCGAATAATGCCAGAAGGATCTGCCGGAAGCTGTAACCCTCGTAGGTGCCTTCCGCCATCTTGTTCAGATACTCCATCAGGAAATGGCTTTCCTCCACAAGATATAATTCCTGCTCTGACAGGTAAAATCCAAAATTATGGATACACACCTGCCCTTTATTTCCCTTTGGCACACGCATTGTTCCCTGCACACACTCCCGGTATTTTTCAATCTTGCAGTACTGGATCGGTGTCATGCTGTGGATAAAATTATTTTTCCGCACAAGTTTCCGCGGATGGCTCAAAAACTCATCCAGACTCATGAGATAAATGCTTTTTCCTGTGTTTTCACTATTTTGTGCTGTTTTCTTTTCCAATGTGATTTTTCCAGTTTCCTCATGATAGCTGTATTGTTCCATATGATTTTAACCTCGTAATTTTTTTGTATATCATTCCTTACAACCTGCATACTCCCAGGTAACTCCGTTATCCTCAGACTGAAAAATAACCCCCTGCTGTTCCATCGCATCGGTCTGCAGATAAATCTCCATTTTTCCATCCACAATCTGCGGCATGGTGTGATAATCATAATCTTCGATTGTAAATCCCAGTTCTTCTGCCTCGGATGGAAGTTCGGTCACCGTATCCAATGGAAGTTCCAGCCGTTCAAATGTCTCTCCGCCGTCCTTTGTCACGTAGAGCATGGAGAAATCTTCACTTGCATACGTCAGTCCTGCAAATCCGAAATCATTCGTAAAAAAGAGCAGACCTTCGGCAACGCCCATATTCTGGTCAAACGGATCACCGTTGACCTCTGTCCAGGTCGTACCGCCGTCCTTCGTCTTTTCAAAGTTATAAAAGCGGCTTCCACAGGCAGCGTCCACCACATTCAGCCGGTAACCGGTAATATCATTGATGAAATAATACATATCGCCGTCTTCTGCATTAAACTCCCACGTATCCGAATTGCGGATATTCTCACTGGTCTTTGTTTCCGTTTCTGTCTCTGCTTCATCGGAAATTGCCGGCTCGTTTTCTTCATTATTAATATCACTATTAGCATTGGAAGAACTCTCATCAATTATTCTCCGCCACTCGTCAATTTTCCAGGAGAGCGCCCCATTGTATGGGATTGCCGTGCGGATCACCGCAGCGCCACAGATGATCGTTGCCGCTCCTGCCGCCACAAGTTCTGCGATCCACAGATACTGTTTTTTCCCTGCCTGCTGTTCTTTTGCCTTTTTTCTGGTGATAAGCCAGAAGAGAAAACCAACTGCCATGACCGCTGCTCCCACAGCCATTTTCTGTCCGTGGTAGCGTACTCCTCCAAACTGGCATAAAAAATAGCCTTCGTATAAAATGTAAAAATAACCTGCTAATATCAGCACCGGACTGATTTTGTGTATAACTTTCATTTTCCTTTTCCCTCTTTTTCAAAATGGATGTTACGGCTTTTCAGACCAGACTGTTTCGTCTTTCTGCTGCTTGCATTATATTGTTTTTGTGTGCATTTTTCAATCGTGAAAAGCGGGTTTGGATCATATTTTTCCACTCAAATCTGTCTGTATCTCTGTCAAGCGCAGATGATGACAAATTTTCCTCCATAAATTGCTAAATTTTTAACAATTTTTTTATTGATTTTATAACCGAGATATGTATAATTATGGTAGAGAAAGTTGGCAATTTGCTTATGTTTCCTGCATTTCACAATGTGGAACAGAGCGATCAGAAGTCCGGCTTCCAAAAAGATATGTATAGTCTGTTTTTACAGATTGATACCATATTACACACAGCGAAAGGAAAGAGGTAATTAAAAATGGCAAAAATTGATTTAAGCAAGTATGGCATTACCGGAACAACAGAAGTTGTTTACAATCCTTCTTATGAATTATTATTCGAAGAAGAAACAAAACCGGAACTTGAAGGTTACGAAAAGGGTCAGGTCAGCGAACTTGGCGCAGTAAACGTAATGACAGGTATCTATACAGGACGTTCTCCAAAAGACAAATACATCGTTATGGATGAGAACTCAAAAGACACTGTATGGTGGACTTCTGACGAATACAAAAACGACAACCACCCAGCTACAGAAGAAGCCTGGAAATCTGTAAAAGATTTAGCGATCAAAGAACTTTCCAACAAGAGACTTTTTGTTGTAGATGCATTCTGCGGTGCTAACAAAGATACACGTATGGCAATCCGTTTCATCGTTGAGGTTGCTTGGCAGGCTCACTTTGTAACAAATATGTTCATCAAACCTACAGCAGAAGAATTAGAGAACTTCGAGCCGGATTTCGTTGTTTACAATGCTTCTAAGGCAAAAGTTGAGAACTACAAAGAGTTAGGATTAAACTCTGAGACAGCAGTTATGTTCAACATCACAAGCCGTGAGCAGGTTATCGTTAACACATGGTACGGCGGAGAGATGAAGAAAGGTATGTTCTCTATGATGAACTACTTCTTACCATTAAAAGGTATGGCTTCTATGCACTGCTCAGCTAACACAGACTTAAATGGTGAGAACACAGCTATCTTCTTCGGACTTTCCGGAACAGGTAAAACTACACTTTCCACAGATCCAAAACGTCTCCTGATCGGTGATGACGAGCACGGCTGGGATGACAACGGTGTATTCAACTTCGAGGGTGGATGCTACGCAAAAGTTATCAACCTTGATAAAGATTCCGAACCAGATATCTACAATGCAATCAAACGTGACGCACTCTTAGAGAACGTTACATTAGATGAGAATGGTAAGATTGACTTCGCTGATAAGAGCGTAACAGAGAACACACGTGTGTCTTACCCGATCAACCATATTCAGAATATTGTACGTCCAATCTCTTCTGCACCAGCTGCTAAGAATGTAATCTTCTTATCTGCAGATGCATTCGGCGTACTTCCTCCAGTATCTGTTCTTACACCAGAACAGACACAGTACTACTTCTTATCTGGATTCACAGCAAAACTTGCTGGTACAGAGCGTGGTATTACAGAGCCAACACCTACATTCTCTGCATGCTTCGGACAGGCTTTCTTAGAGCTTCATCCAACAAAATATGCAGAAGAACTTGTTAAGAAAATGGAAAAGAGCGGAGCAAAAGCTTACCTCGTAAATACAGGATGGAACGGAACTGGAAAACGTATCTCCATCAAAGATACACGTGGTATCATCGATGCTATCTTAAACGGAGACATCAAGACAGCTCCTACAAAGACAATCCCATACTTCAACTTTGAAGTTCCTACAGAGCTTCCAGGCGTTGATCCAGCGATCCTTGATCCTCGTGATACTTACGCTGACGCTTCTGAGTGGGAAGTAAAAGCAAAAGACTTAGCTGCAAGATTCGTTAAGAACTTCGCTAAATATGAAGGAAACGAAGCTGGTAAAGCATTAGTTGCTGCTGGTCCTCAGGCTTAATGATCTGTTAATATCCATTAATTTGTTTTTTAGCTTAAAAGAAACCGGATGTCACATTGCATCCGGTTTCTTTATTACACATATTTGGAGTTCTATCATGTTAAAGAAGTTCATTAAATACGTCTCTCAAAATATGCTTGGTATGGTAGGTATGTCTGTTTATATTCTTGCAGACACCTACTTTATTTCTGTAGCGGTGGGTGCCGACGGTATCACTGCCTTAAATCTGGTTCTGCCAATTTATAATATTATTTTTGCGATCGGTGCGATGATGGGCGTTGGCTCTGCGATCCGTTTTGTTGTGGAACGCAATAAAAAAAGCCCGGATGCGGATGGATATTTTTTCCATGCGCTTGTGTGGGCTTTTATCATCAGTCTGTTTTTTATTTTTGTCGGTCTGTTTCTTCCGGATAAATTGATCGCACTGTTAGGCGGTGATGCCCAAATCGTTGCCACCGGGAAAAATTATACAAGAATTTTTATGTGCTTTGCTCCCTTTTTTATGTGGAACTACATTTGTAATGCTTTTGTGCGAAATGATGGAAATCCTTCCATTGCGATGTCCGCAACTTTATTCAGCAGTCTGTTCAACATCGTGTTTGACTATATCCTGATGTTTCCACTGGG
>OCPP01001640.1_pt1 | contig 11393 bp, 10 predicted proteins | sample 1538211 | NCBI WGS metagenome assembly OCPP01 (sample SAMEA2580193, study PRJEB22360) | human gut metagenome | biome: human gut; feature: human-associated habitat; material: faeces | place: Denmark | collected 2008/2010
CAGCGCCGAGACGAAGGCCGCACCGAACTTGTCAGCCAGCGCCTCCCGGCCCTTCCGGGAGAAGAAGACGAGGTACTTGCCGCAGGGGGTGATGCGGCTCACCGCCCCGGGGGCAAGCGCCGTTCCGGCGTCCACGAGGATGCCCTCCTTGTTGACAAGATACCGGCTGGACAGGGGTGCACTGCCCTTGACGGCGAGGTCTGCCAGCGTCTTCAAAAAGCCCGGATAGCAGCTCTCGTAGTGCTCAAAAACCAGGATCTCGCCCGGCGCATGGAGGGCGGCGTACAGATCCTGCAAAAAGAGCTTTTCGGCCCCCGAGTCGGGGTAAAGCGCCAGATCCATAACGGCCAGCTTATCGCTCTGCAAAAGACCCCGGGCGGCCATGCAGCGGGCCGTCTCCGTCAGAGCGAAATGCCGCCCCGTGCCGGGCGCACCGCAGAGCAGGATGACGTTCCGGGCCGTGGGGGCCTCCGTCCCCAGCACGAAAGGCCGGCGCATCGCCCGCACGACGCCGTCCACGAAGGCGTCCTGCCCCAGCACCGTCTTTTTCACCTCAGCGGCCAGCCCTTCGAAGCTGCCCAGATGCTCCTGTCTGACTTCGGTGGTGCCTTTGGCCAGCAGGCCGTCGGCCTCCATATCCTCAAGCATCTTCCGGCTCTGGGCCAGCGCCTCCTGTGTGGTGTCTCTGCGCAGCTCGGTGTTCTGTTTTTTCAGCATTTCGTCCAGCTTTTTCTGCTGCTCGAGCAGGGCTGCGTTCATATCGGGCAGACCGGGCTTTTCCGGCGGCGTTTTCTGCGTATCAAAGCGCAGTTTTCCTCCCGGGCCGAACACTCCGTTCATCAAGTTCTCCCAATCGTCGGTGTATGCCATCTGCCTGCCTCCGTCCTGCGTTTTTTCCAAGTATAGTGTACTTTGCCCCCTTTTGCAAGAAAAGTCTTGAAAATCCACGGGCAGGCGGGTACACTAATTTTATATTGATTTGATATGCGAAGGGAATGGAACGAAATGAAAACGCCCGCAGAGTGGAAAACGCTGTTCGAGAGCAGCGCCTTCGCACGGCAGACAACCTACAGCGGCCCTCTGGGGCCGGAATATAACCCCTCCGGCACCCGGCTCCGGCTCTGGGCGCCCACGGCGCAGAAGGTATCAGTCAACCTCTACCGCCGGGGCGACGGCGGGGCCTGCATGGGGACCCTGCCGCTGGAACAGCACGGGCAGGGCGTCTGGTCGGTCTATCTGCCCGGCGACCAGCACGGACATTACTATACCTTTACCGTCGAGGTGGACGGCACAGCATACGAGACGGGCGACCCCTACGCCCGGACGGCGGGCGTCAACGGCCTGCGGAGCATGATTTTAGACGCGCCCCGTATCGACCCGCCCGACTGGAGCCACGACCACCGGGTCATCGTCCCGGCCTCCCGCCGGACGGTGTGGGAGGTCAGCGTCCGCGACTTCTCGCAAGACCCGGCCTGCGGCGTCCGGAATGCATGGCGGGGCAAATTCATGGCCTTTACCCAGAAGGGGACCACCCTTTCTTCCGCCGGCACCTTCCCCACCTGCCTCGACTACCTCAAGCGGCTGGGAGTGGGCTATGTGCAGCTGATGCCCATCTTCGACTTTGGCAGTGTGGACGAGAGCCGCCCCCTCACCCGGCAGTACAACTGGGGCTACGACCCCACCAACTACAACGTCCCCGAGGGCAGCTACTCCACCGACCCCGCGAAAGGCGAAGTCCGGGTGCGGGAGTGCAAGGAGATGATAGCTTCTCTCCACGCGGCGGGCATCGGCGTCATCATGGACGTGGTGTACAATCATATGTACCGCAGCGAGAACCCGCTGAACGGCACGGTGCCTTATTATTTCTTCCGGCAGAACCCGGACGGCAGCTTCTCCAACGGCAGCGGCTGCGGCAACGAGTTTGCCAGTGAGCGGCCCATGGCCCGGAAATACCTCATCGACTCGGTGCTCTACTGGGCGCAGGAATATCACATCGACGGCTTCCGCTTCGACCTCATGGGCCTCTATGACGTGGACACCATGAACGAACTGCGGGCCGCGCTGGACGCTCTGCCGTGTGGCAGAAGCATCCTGATGTACGGTGAGCCGTGGCAGGGCGGCGGGAGCCAGCTCCACCGGTACGAGGCCAACAAGGCGAACCTCGCCATGCTGTCCGAGCGCATCGGCATCTTCTGCGACAACACCCGCGACGTCATCAAGGGCGGCTGTTTTGACGCCCGGGAGCCGGGTTACGTCGAGGGCAGACCGGGCAGCTTCTGGGACATCGGTGGGGCCGTGGCCGCGTGGTGCCGCAGCGGCAAGCTGCCCGCCCATTCGCCCTCTCAGATCGTCAGCTATGTGTCCGCCCACGACAATTTCACTCTCTGGGATAAGCTGATGCTCGTCCGGTACGCCCGTCCCGAGTACACTGCCGCCGACTCGGCGGCGCTGGCCCAGAACCGGCTGGCGGCGGGCATCTATCTCACCTGCATGGGGATGCCCTTCCTGCAGGCCGGCGAGGAGTTCGCCCGCACCAAAAAAGGGCAGGGCAACACCTACCGCTCTTCGCCCTCCCTCAACCGTCTGGACTGGAAGCGGGCCGCGCAGTTCCACGGACTGGTGGACTATTACCGGGGTCTGCTGGGCCTGCGGGCGCAGTTCCCCCGCCTGAGCGCCTCGGACGCGGCCAGCCCGGCGGCCATCCGGTTTTTCTCGCTGGAGCAGCCCCTCGTGGGCTGGACTTTGCCCGCCGCACCCGGCGACGGCGCGGCATGGCGGGCGCTCTGCGTCTTTTACAATCCCACGGAAGAAGAAAAACGGGTCCGTCTGCCCGACGGCCAGTGGAAATTGCTGAGCGACGGCGTATCGTCTGCGCTCTGGAAAGGCCCCAGCCGGGTCTGCGGCGGCGAAGTGACACTGCTGCCATACAGTGCAACGATTTTCGGCCAGATATAACAAAAAGCGGCCCGCCGCTTTACGCGACGAGCCGCTCAACAAGAAGAAAGGAACTTCGGGGGAATGTCTTGATTTAGCCCTGCGGGTTCTGCTGAGGTGCAGACTCAGCAGACTTCTCCTGACGAGATGCGCCGTTGGTGCCATTGCCGCTGTTGGCGGCGTTCTTTTCGCCCAGCGTCAGGCTGACGGTCTGCATCTGACCGTCGCGGGCGACGGTGATGGACAGGGTGTCACCAGCAGAGTGCTCCTGCATCAGGGTGCCAAGGTCGGTCTTCTGGGCCACCTCGGTGTTGTCGATGCTGACGATGCGGTCGCCGGCCTTGAGGCCCGCCTTATCGGCAGGGCCGCCGGACACGACGTCCATGACGTAGATGCCGTAGGCGTTGACGCCCAGCTGTGCCGCCGTCTGTGCGTCGTTGACAGCCAGATAGGTGATGCCCATGTAGGGACGGCCCGTGACGTAGCCGTTCTCCAGCAGGTCCTGCGCCACCTTGATGGCGTCGTTGATGGGGATGGCGAAGCCCAGACCCTCGGCGTCAGAGCTGGAAGACTTTGCGTTGACGATGCCGATCAGCTCGCCGTTCATGTTGAACAGGCCGCCGCCGGAGTTGCCGGGGCTGACAGAAGCATCCATCTGAATGAGGGACATGGTGTTGACAGAGCTGGAGCTCTGGATGGAGACGCTGCGGTTCAGGGCGCTGACGATGCCGCTGGTGACGGTGCCGCCCAGCTCACCCAGCGGGTTGCCCACGGCCAGCACGTTGTCGCCCACGGCCAGCTTGTCGCTGTCGCCCACTATGGCGGGGGTCAGGCCGTCGGCATCGATCTTGATGACGGCGATGTCGCTGGTGGAATCCTCGCCCACGACGGTGGCGGTGTAGTCCTTGTCGCCGATGGTGACGGTGATGTTGGACGCACCGCTCACGACATGGTCACAGGTGAGGATGTAGCCATCCGAGCTGATGATGACGCCGCTGCCGGCGCCGCTCTCCACCTGGCTCTGGCCGTACCAGGACCACTGGGAGTAGACCACCTGCTCGGTGGTGATGACCACGACGCTGGGGCTGACGGTCTTGGCCACCTGTGCGGTGGTCATGCCGCTGGAAACAGTCGTGCCTTCGGCGGCGCTCTCAGAGTCTGCCGAAGAGCTGCTAGACCGCTCCACCTGCTGGATGATGACCTTGTTATTGCCGCCGAAGCGTGCGCCCACAAAGCCGCCCATAAAGCCCATGGCTGCGGCCAGCACCAGAGCGACGATGCCCTTTACAGCCTTGCCTGCATTCTTCTTAGGCTTCTCAGGCTTCTCCGGCGCGGCAGGGGCTGTGTTCTGCGGGCCTGCGGGGGGCGGCGTTGCGCCGCCGGAAGGCTGGGTGCTCTCGCTGAAGGTAGAAGCAGTGTTTGCGGTGTTCATGCCGCTGGACCCCACATTGGGGTAGCCGGTATCACCGGCAGGATTATTGGAAGAGGAATAGTCATATTCCCATTTGTTTTCATCCATCGTGATTACTTCCTTTCTAAGGGATTAGAAGCTGTTTTCATAACCGTTGCGCACCGTCTGAGCGGTCTTTTTGCCCGCATACTGCGTTGCTTTCCCTTGCAATCCGCCTAGGATTGCTTCGGGAAAGCGCCTTGCCTGCCGGCAAAAACCCTCGCCCATTCGGCACTCTCCGGCTATGAAAACAACTTCGGCCGGGGGAAGAGCTTTTCCGCTCCTCTCCGGCACGGTTTTATTCTATCTGCTAATTGTGAAAATCAATCGTTTCCCCAGTGAAGAATGTGTGAAATAAGGTCTAAGGAGACTTCCATGAAACTTTCTGTGACCGAAAGCGGTTTTGCCCTTTATAAAGAGGCCGGCATCATCGGCCGGTGCGGCGTCACCCCCACCCCAAAAGGCGCGGCCATCACGGCCCTGTCCGTCCTGCCCCAGTGGCGGCGGAAGGGCTACGGCTCCTACCTGTTAAAAGAGATATTGCGCCGGTTCGGCGGTTATGACCGGGAGGCCGCGACGGTGTTCACCGCGCCCCTGCCCGCCGACGAGGGCGAAGGGCTGTTCTGGCAGAAATTCGGCTTTGCGCCTGAGGATGGGCGGCTCGTCCGCCGCCGCACCCCCGATCTGACGGCGGTGCGCCTCGTGCAGGACTATCTTGCCGCCCATCTCCCCCACCCGAAGCTCTGCATCGACGCCACCTGCGGCAACGGCGGCGACACAGCGGTCCTCTGCCCCCCTGTCGCGAGGGCGTCCTCTGCCGCCTTGTCGGCCCGGAAGGCCGGGTGCTGGGCTTCGACATCCAGCCCGAGGCCGTCACCTCCACCCGCGCCCGGCTCGAAAAGCAGGGCCTCACGGCAGAGCTTATCTGCGACAGCCACGCGAACCTCTTACAGTATGTCCGGCCCGGCACGGCGGACATCGCGATGTTCAACTTCGGCTGGCTGCCCGGGGCCGACCACAGCGTCTTCTCCACAGCGGACAGCAGCATCCCTGCGCTGGAAGCCGCCCTCGCGGCGCTGCGCGCCGGCGGCGTGCTCAGCGCCATCCTCTACAGCGGCCGCGTCATCGGCACGGACGAAAAGCAGAGCATCCTCGGCTGGCTGCGGGCTCTCCCGCTGGAAAAATATACCGTACTGGTGTGCGATTTTGCCAACTGGGCCGACACCGCGCCCCTGCCCTGCCTTGTTCTGAAAAAATAGCAAAAACTCTTGCATCCATGTGGATTTTCTGTTAAAATAAGTGTTGTATGTAATTTTATAGGAGAGCTTCCCATGTAAACAGACCCTATTGTTTGCTGATACATCCACCCGGCCCTTCGCGGGGCCGCATCTCAGGAGAACGAAACTTTTATGACAAATCGTGAAGAAATCAAGCGCCGCCGGACGTTTGCTATCATCAGCCACCCCGACGCCGGCAAAACGACGCTGACCGAAAAGCTGCTGCTGTACGGCGGAGCCATCAATCAGGCAGGCTCTGTCAAGGGCAAGCAGAGCGCAAAGCACGCCGTGTCCGACTGGATGGACATCGAGAAGCAGCGCGGCATCTCCGTCACTTCCTCTGTGCTGCAGTTCAACTACGCAGGCAAGTGCGTGAACATTCTGGACACCCCGGGCCATCAGGACTTCTCGGAGGACACCTACCGCACCCTGATGGCAGCCGACTCGGCTGTCATGGTCATCGACGCCGCAAAGGGCGTCGAGGCCCAGACCATCAAGCTGTTCAAGGTCTGCACCCTGCGCCATATCCCCATCTTCACCTTCATCAACAAGATGGACCGCGAGGCCCGCGACCCCTTCGAGCTGATGGAGAACATCGAAGAAATTCTGGGCATCAAGACCTACCCCATGAACTGGCCCATCGGCTGCGGCAAGGAGTTCAAGGGCGTGTTCGACCGCAACACCCGCAAGGTCCTTGCTTTCTCCAGCGATGGCCGTGCCAACGGCGTCAAGAAAGTCGAAGAGACCGAGGCCGAGCTGGGCGATGCCGCACTGGACCAGCTGCTGACCCCCTATCTGCACCAGCAGCTGGTGGACGAAATCGAGCTTCTGGACGGCGCTGCCGAGGAATTTGACCTCGACCGCGTGCTGCGCGGCGAGCTGAGCCCCGTGTTCTTCGGCTCTGCGCTGACCAACTTCGGCGTCGAGCCCTTCCTCGAGAACTTCCTCCGCCTCACCCCCACCCCGCTGGCCCGTGTGGACAGCCTGACCGGCGAGGCTGTTGACCCCTGCCGCGATGAGTTCTCGGCCTTCATCTTCAAAATCCAGGCCAACATGAACAAGGCCCACCGCGACCGTATCGCCTTCATGCGCATCTGCTCGGGCAAGTTCGAGCGCGGCATGGAAGCCTACCACGTGCAGGAGGGCAAGAACATCAAGCTGGCCACCGGCACCCAGCTGATGGCGCAGGACCGCGCCATCGTCGATGAAGCCTACGCAGGCGACATCATCGGCCTGTTCGACCCGGGCATCTTCTCCATCGGCGACACCCTGTGTACCGGCAAGAAGAAGGTCGAGTTCGCCGGCATCCCCACCTTCTCCCCCGAGCACTTTGCCCGCATCGAGCAGAAGGACACCATGAAGCGCAAGCAGTTCGTGAAAGGCATGGAGCAGATCGCTCAGGAGGGCGCTATCCAGATCTTCCGCGAAGTGGGCGGCGGTATGGAAGAAGTCGTGGTCGGCGTCGTCGGCGTGCTGCAGCTGGAAGTGCTGGAGTACCGTCTGAACACCGAGTACAACGTCGAGATCCGGATGCAGCAGCTCCCCTTCGAGCAGCTGCGCTGGATCCAGAACGACCCCGACACTTACGTCCTGCGTGACCTCGACCTCACCAGCGACACCAAGGCCGTCGAGGACATGAAGGGCAGCCGCCTGCTCCTGTTCACCTCCGATTGGGCTATCCGCTGGGCTGAAACGCACAATGAGACGTTAAAGCTGAGCGAATTTGGCAATATTTAAGTTACAGGTTCCCAAGAGCTGCTGTGCAGAAGACCTGCATGGCAGCTCTTTTTGGAATAAATCTAAAATGCAACAATATGTACCAGTCAGCGACAACACCCCCCTTCGCGGGGCGCTGCCGGAAAAGAAGGTAACGATCTATGGAAAAACGTAACATTGGCAAAAGCGGCCTCTCCGCACCATTTCTGGGGCTTGGCACCTGGGCCATCGGCGGCGGCAGCTGGTGGGGCGACAACGACGACGCCCTGTCGGTAAAAGCCATCGAGACTGCCGTGGAGCAGGGCATCACCTGGATAGACACCGCCCCCATCTACGGCCTTTACCACAGCGAAGAGGTGGTGGGCGAAGCTTTGCGCCACATCGACCGGGACAAGGTCATCCTCTCCACCAAGTGCGGCCTCGAGTGGCGGCACGAAAGCCCCGTTCTCCACAAGGTGGTGGACGGCGTGCAGACCTACCGCGACCTGTCGGCCAAGAGCATCATCGAGGATGTGGAAGACAGCCTGCGCCGTCTCGGCACCGACCATCTGGACGTGCTCTACACCCACTGGCAGACGCCGGACCTGAACATCTTCCCGCTGGAAGAAACCGTCGAAGCCATGATGAAGCTCAAGGAGCAGGGCAAGATCCGTGCCATCGGCGCGTCCAACACCACCGCTGAGTTCATCCGCGGCTACTGCAAATACGGCCAGCTGGATGTCATTCAGGAAAAGTACAGCCTGCTGACCCGCCGCATCGAAAAGCAGCTGCTGCCCACCTGCAAGGAGCTGGGCGTGTCCATTCAGGCTTATTCTCCCTTGGAGCAGGGCCTGCTCACCGGCAAGGTGACCATGGACACCACCTACCCTGAGGGCAGCACCCGGAACACGAACCCCTGCTTCCAGCCCGCCCGCCGGGCGCAGGCCATCCGGCTGCTGGACAGCTGGTCTGACCTCTGCGAGAAATACCACTGCACCAAGGCGCAGCTGGTCATCGCCCTGACGGCCCGGATGATCCCCGGCCTGCATGTGCTCTGCGGCGCACGGACGCCGGAGCAGGCCATCGACAACGCCGGTGCGCTCCACATCGCACTGGAAGGCGCCGACGCCGTCCAGATGAAGTGGGACGTGGACGCCATTTCCTGAGCAAAACCGCAGATATGAAACGAGCAGAGCCTCCACCGAAAGGTAGAGGCTCTGCTCGTTTCATATCTGGATTCTTTGTGATAAACTGGAATTTATCTAACTTTTCCTTGAAAGCCTAAATTCTTCAAAGCATCTTCTCCAAACTTTGCAAAGTCACCTTCTGCACCAAAAGAAAAGAAAGCTTCTTTACCACCAGTGGCAATAATATCTGCGCTCTGATACCCCTGATACTCGGATAACATAATTACTAAACTGGCATAACTTCCTGTTCGTAAAAACCAGTTTTCAAAAATTAATAGTAGTGTTTTGGTGTCTCCCAATTCACGTATAATTTCGTCTTTGAATTCCACATCGGAGAACTTACGTTTATCAAATTCTTCTTTGATTTTATTTTTGATTTCATCTAATTCATATCGTTTTTTAGCATACATTTCGACTTTCTTGCTTGCCATTGAAAACGCTCCTTTCAAATTCCGATTTGCCGACCTCACCCATTCTCCTTCCAGAACAGCCCGCCGCTGGTCTGGAAGAGCAGCCACGGATTGATGCTCTTGCTGCCGAGCTTGAAGTCCATGGTCAGGTCTTCGCCCAATGCGCCCACGGCCTGCCCCCACTCCACGCTTTGGCCCTCGCTCACCGAGAGAGCATCCAGCCCGTAGAGGTAGCTGCGCAGCCCGCAGCCGTGGTCGATGACGACGGTGTTGCCGGTGAGGGCGAGGTTCCGGGCCAGCACCACGACACCGTTGGCGGGGGCGCGGCAGGGGTCGCCCGGGATGGTGTAGAGTTTCGTGGAGTTCGATTTGCTGCCCTGCTTGCCGTCGGTGACTTTGGTCTGGCCGAAGTCCACGAGGGTCATGTAATTCTCCGCCGGGCAGGCAAAGCCGCCGCTCCACAGCTTTTCGCGGGCGGGCTGCTCATAGAGGGGCCAGACGGCGTTGCGGAACTCGGTGTTGGCAGCTTCGGAGGCTTCCGGTTCGGCTTCGATTTCAACCGTGCCGAAGTCCTTCGGGATGACGGTGATCTTCTTCACCACCGTCTCGCCGCCCACGGTAAAGGTCACTTCGTGTGCACCGGCAGCGGCATTGTAGGCCGCCGGGATATAGGCGCGCCACCCGCTGCCCAGACGGACAGCCTGCACATTGCCGAGGTCTGTTTCCACCGTGGGGGCCGTCTCGCCCACCATGCCGGTGAAAGCCGCGGCCACCGTGCCGCCCTGCTCCATCCGTTCGGCGGAAAGCTCCACCTCGGCGCTGGCCTGCAGCGTAAAGCGGAAAGAGTAATAATACCAACCGATGGGCTTCGCGGGCTTTTCAAGCCGGACGTCCTGCCGCAGCTCGCCGGTGCTGCCGCCCTCGAACTGGGTGGCCAGCATATTTTCCGGCAGACGCCAGACGGTCAGTTCGGCCTTATAGTCGCCGTTGGCCGGGAACAAAAAGTCGTCGTAGGTGGCCGCGGTCCCCTCGAAGACCACATTGCCCGCGCTGTCGGTGATGGTCAGCGGGCCGTAGCTGTACCACTCGGGCAGGGCGAAGGCCGGGTGGGCGTCGTAGAGGACGCCCAGCTTCTGCACCGTGAGGGTGCGGGGGCTGGCGAAGACTTTATCCACCTGCCCGCCCAGCAGCGGCACCTGCCAGCACCAGCCGTTGGGCTCCAGCTCCTTCCCGGCGAACTGCACCTCAGACGCGGGCTTCGCGCCCTCCGAGGTGAACGAATAGCTCACGCCCAGCACCGCCGCAAGCAGCACCACGACGCCCAGCGCGACGCCGATGAGCCATAACAAAAGCTGCTTCATATATGTATCTCTCCTCTTGTAGCAGCCTCGCCCTCTCAGTCACCTTCGGTGACGGATTCCCCTTTTTGTCGCTTGCGCGACATCTTCCCCCGGCCGGGGGAAGTCTTTCCTCAAAGGGAGAGCCAAAAACGTGACCGTCAGGCCATAGCCTCTCCCTTTGGGAGCAACAATGATGACCGCCGCCAGTGGCGGAAACAGGGAATCATTGTTGGGGCAGTGGCCAGCAAGACGCAAGTGCTTTTTAAGCACGAAGCGGATGCTGGGTGCCGCAACCCGGGTAGTGGCACGCCGCAGGCGTGACGGAGAGGGCAAGCCAGCTTTCCTATATTTGCAGATATAAAAAGGCGCACCGGAACAGCCCTGTTACAGACTGCCGGTGCGCCCTTCGTCATTTTGTTCTGTTTCGGCCCGCGTTATTCGGCAGTATCCTCAGCGGGAGCAGCCTTGTCTTCGGTCTCAGCAGGCTCTTCCTCAGCGGGGGCGGCGGTATCCTCGCCGAACAGCAGACGCTCGTACTCGTCCAGCTCCTGCTCACGGCGGCGCAGATAAACAGCCACAGCAGCCAGCGCACCAGCCACAGCAGCCAGCGTTGCGATAACAGCGATCAGACAGGATTTCTTCATAGGTTCAGCACACTCCTTTTTGGTCGAACCAGCGGTCCGGCTATTTTCAGCGGTCGTTCCGCGGCACAGGCTCGGTCTATTCTGAAACTATTATACCCGGACTTCACGAAAATTACAACCAAAAAGGCAAAATTTTGCTTTTTCAGAGCCCCAGCTTTTTCTTATACGCCTTGAATGCGCCGGGCAGAGTGTATTCGTTCTGCAGCTGTTCGCGGCTGGCCCAGACACAGCCCGCCGGGGCTTCCGCACTGCCGACGCAGACAGAATAGCCGCTCATCCGCCACTCGATGTGGCTGAAAATATGCTTTGCCGCCGGCAGAGGTTCGATGCTCTCACAGGCAAGGCCCAGCGCTTCCAGCCGGCCGCAGACTTCTTCGGCGCTGAGGGCTTCGCCCTCCCACAGAAGCGGCTGCCACAGACCGGCCAGCAGACCCTTTTCCGGCCCCCCTGGGACTA
>OCPP01001644.1_pt1 | contig 11377 bp, 6 predicted proteins | sample 1538211 | NCBI WGS metagenome assembly OCPP01 (sample SAMEA2580193, study PRJEB22360) | human gut metagenome | biome: human gut; feature: human-associated habitat; material: faeces | place: Denmark | collected 2008/2010
GGTCCCAGGTCTTGTTCAAACGCCAGCAGCTTTCATATTCGATGCATACGGGAACGATGGGCAGCCCTGACTGGGAGGCCAGTTTGACAATACCGTGGTGCACTTCGTAAATAGGGCCTCGCGGACCATCCGGAGTAAAACAGAAGCAGACGTCCCCCTCCTGGATCTTTCGCATCATTTCCATGTAGGCCAGAGCCCCCCGCCGTCCGGAAGATCCCCGGACGGCACCCAGGCCAAAATGCCTGCATACGGCCTCCACCAGGGCGCCGTCCTTGCTGGCGCTGGTAAGCACACTCATCTTGAGCGGCTTCTGGGCCAGGGACCACGCATAACCCGGCACCATCGTGCGGTTGTGCCAAAGGGCTACCAGAAAAGGCGCCGTATAAACATCATCATGCTCCTCCTTGATGGAACGGATATTCAGGCTCATGCAAATGGGCTGGAGTACGGACCACAGGCCAAATCCGGCCAGCCTGGTCCACCAGCGGGAACGCTTTTCAGATGTTTTCCGAACAATAGGATTGAGCAGCAGCATGGAGTCCTGACAATATCACATGAATCCGTCTACCGTAATACGGGGAGGAGAGGAATTTGACGGAGCTGGAAGAGCTATTCCACGGGAAGGAGCGGTATGCATTTCCGGGCGGCCCGTGCGCGGCGCCTCTTCCCGGAACATTCCGGCAGAGTTGTCCTGTGGAGACTCCGGAGTACCGGAAATTTTCACAGGAAGAATAATTTCATGCCCTTCCTGCGTCACGCCGGAAGGCAGTTTCCGGCTGTCCACCATGTAGGAAGGAATTTTAAAAACCAGCTTCCCCGTCAAGGAAGTACCGTTACTGTACACCCCCCCGGTCACTCCCAGAAAGCCCTGCTCAAACAGGGAAATTTCCTTCAGGGAGGCGGAACGGCCCATTCCATCGCTTTCCAGCAGGAAAGAACCGGACGTAAAGACGGGAGAAGAGTACGGCAGCCTTATTTCCGTATTCCGGGCAGCCATGGCCGCCAACAGGCGCAAAACAGGCAGCCTGATCATGGTCGCCTTGATAACGGAACCGCTGTATCCTTTTAGGGAGGGCCTCTTCTGTTCAGTTGTTACAGGCAAAGCAAAATCCAGCTTCAATTCATGCTTTTCATCCCCTTCCTGTTCTCCCGTCTGCACCTTGAGAAGGGAAGAGAAATCATCTCCCAGCAGGGAAGCGAGATCGAAATTTTTTCCTGTCAAAGTCCACGCCTGGTGACGAAAATCCGTACCCAGAAGGAAATTCCCCGTAATCATGAAGGGGCTGAGATCCGTAGGCTTATTGAGCAGGCGCCCTTTGTCCAGAAAACCGGAAAAAGTGAGCTGCTTGACGCCGCTCCCGTTTAGAATGACGGAACCGGAATCAACCCCCATCAGCGGCCAGCCCTTGATTTTCAATTTTTGCTGTGACAAATCCAGCACGTATTCCGGTTCAGGTCCGTTCCCGGACGTGCGGATGTAGGCTTCCGCCGTCATATAAAAGGGAGCGCCATTCCTCTCCAGAGTAAATTCTTCCGTCCCATGGGCATACCCCACTTCCAGACGCGGCGCTGTGTATCGCCGGAAAACGAACGGCAATTCCCGTTTCGTCTGCGGTACGGCAAATTTAACGAATCCGGGCCGCAAACCGACTACCGCCCTGGACACATTAAGGCTTTCCCCCTTGATTTTCCCCATGAATAAGGGCACGGCGGAAATTTCCCCGGAGATGCCTTCCATCGCCACAAAGGACAGGCAGGAATCTTCCGGAAAGGATACCCTGATGCGTGAAGCCTTCATGGTAAGGCCATCCACCGCCATTCCGGAAATTTTCACATCTCCGCCCCAGGCGGCGGAAAGATCAGCTTGCAGACGGCCGGCAAATTCCTCCGTATTGAAAGAAGTAAGGCGGTACATATACGTCCCCGCCAGCGCACCGGCAACCAGCAGAACCAGAATGCAAAGGCCTATTAAAAAACGCTTGTTTTTCAACATGGCCCTGTTTGGCTCCCGCTGGTCGTCACTGTAAGTCCGCCGGCGCTTTTCCACCCGGATCACCTTGCTGCCGTCCGGGCGCACTACTACTTCCCTTCTCCGTTCTACTCCGTGGGAATCCGACGCATGCAGCTGACGCATGATATTATCAGCCCCCTGGGAAGGAGAAGACTCAAAATCGGAACCGCTGTTTTTCAATGGTCTTGATCCGGTTAAAGGTTACTGGACATTGCTGAGGGCGGGGAGAGAAGCGTCCCCTGCCGGGACCTCCTCGTCCGGAATGGAAGTATCCGGCGTATAAAGCTTCTTGCCGCCCGGATCCACCACTTCCGCCTTTACCATGATGATGATGGCCTTGCGCTGTTCCTTGGACCCCTTGGAACGGAAAAGGCGCCCCACCCAGGGAATATCCCCCAGAACGGGAATTTTATCCTCATACGTAATGGAAGTGGATTTTTTCAAGGCGCCGATGACGAGCGTATTGCCGGTGGCTATGCGCACCGGAGCGGTCAGGCGCCGCGTGGAAAACACGGGCTGAAGGATGAAGTTGTCTGAAGTTTTCACCATGACGACATCTTCCTTTGCGTCCTTTTCCTGGGAGACCATGGGAACGAAAAGCGACGTACCGTAATTGATGAAACCGTCAAAATCCACGATTTCCGGCACTACGGTCATTTCCACGATGGATTTGTCATCGCTGATGCCGGTCACTTCCACATTGAAGATCGTGCCGAGCTGCCTGGTTTCAAAGGCAGTGGGATGGGCGGGAGTCATGGGCATGACCGGAATACCGCCGCCGTTATTGTCATTGTCGCCCCAGTCATTATTATTGCCCGTGCTGTTGGGAACTTCAGGCGGATCATATTCCGTAGGGTAAATCAGTTCCCTGCCGCTGAAAAAGGTGGCTTTTTCACCGGGGCGCACAATCACGGAAGGATGCTGCATAATGTCTGTGCCTTTTTTCTGGCTCAGGCCGCGCATAATCATCGTGATATCCGCGTGACTCCACATGCCGCGCAGAGTGACGATGCTGGGAGCGCCGCCGGGAACATAGGTCGCATCAGAACTTCTGGCGGAAGTGCCGCGTTCTATCATGCTGTCAATGCTATCTTCCGTAAAAACCTGGTTGCCGGAACGCAGCCCGCCCACCACTCCTGCGGGAGCGACGGCTCCGGCCACATTGGCGGCACTGTCCAGCACGGAATTGTTATAGTCATTTTTATCGGTTCCCGCGCCGCCCATGAACCACTTGGTAGGGTCCAGGTTCAGATTGACGATCCAGTTAAAGCCCAATTCCTCCAAGTCCGTCTGATTGACTTCCAGAAAGGTCGCGCTGACCACCACCTGGAGGGGCTGTTCCGCAGTCCTGGCCGCTACCAGCTCCTCCAGCATGCTCAAATCTCTGGGCGTGCCATGGAAAAGAAGAGTGGAGTTGCCCGAGTTGTATTTAATGAAACTGCCTTCCGGGAATTTCACCCCCATGGAAGCCAGCGCCTTTTGCGGATCCACCCGTTTCAGGGTCATGCCGGAAGAACCGGAATCACCGGAACTGAAGGGGTCTGAATTTTCGGCGCTGGAGTCCTCCGACAATCCGGAAAAGAAGCCCGGCGGAAGGGTAATGGACTTGGTGACCATGTAGGAAGTTCCGTCTGAACTGGATACCAGTTCCGCACCAAAGGCATTTGTCCGCAGAATAAGGCCGGATGCGCGCGCCACGTATTCCAGAGCCTCACGAAGAGGTACATTCTGAAGATTAAGCGTAATTCTCTTGGCGGCGGCGTCCCTGGCGGAAACGCTGTCTGCAGGACCGGGATCCACGGAAATATTCACGCCGCGTTCCGCCGCAGTCATGGCCGTGGCATCATGCGTCCTGGCCTGGCTGCGCAGATAGTCCACGGCTTCCTGCACCGTCGCTCCATCCAGCTGCACACGGGGCAGACGGATCATGCCCAGTTTCTGGTCCACATTCACCACCGGGTTATCCAGGGGACGGGAAAATGAAGCGGGTTCTTCCGGTGTTTCCGTCAAAGGAACGGGCATCTCCCACTGTCTGGAAACATCCGCCAGGGCACTGCTGCGGGTTTCATCCCTGGCAGCGCTAAAACCAGTTCCATGCCGCGCCGCGCCGCCGTATTGTAAGGGTCCGTCTTAAGGACGGACGTAAATTCCTTCAGGGCCGCATCATACTGGCCCAGTTCATAATAGCCGAAAGCCAGGTGAAGCAGACGGCTGACTTCCTCTACATTTTTTACGTGTTCCGGAGACAATGCCGGATTCGTACGCACCGGGTCGCGGGCTATTTCCAACGTGCGCCTGGCCAGGGCATGGTCCGGAGTGGATTTCAGGGCATCTTCCAGCAACTTGACGGCCTCATCATAACGCCCCGCCTTGATATATTCCTGGGCCACGGCCACGCTGGCATCCGCGATGCTGGTTTCCAGGAAACGGCGGCGCTTCTCCATGTTGGGGGATTTGGGCAGCGCAGTCAGGCTTCTGCGGTAATTGTCCAGAGCTTCCTGGTACTTGCCCTCGGAATATTGCTGACGCGCCTGCCCCAACAGCAGCATGGAAGCCTGAGCCTGCTCTTCCATCCGGGCTGCTGCCCGGCGTGCGGCCCCTGCCCCCTCCTGGGCCAGCCCCTGGCCGGCTCCAATACCGGCAACGGCAAGCGCCATGGCAATTTGCTGAATGGCAGACATGGAGTGAGGGAAACGTCTAGTCATAGGAATTTCCGGGACTATACCGAATTAAAACCCGCCCGTCATCATAAAAACGCCCAGCAGAGTAAAAAATATCGGCAAAGGCTGCAGCTTCCCTCCGGAGGGAACGTTTCTTTAAACGGCAGACAGTTCCAGCACGCCCACATGTCCCGGTTTCAGGGGATGGGACAGACCGCAGTCCATCAATTCCCGCCGCTCAAAAATCCTCTCCTCATCCTCGGCGTCCATCAGGTTTCTGACGCGTACCCGATCCGTCTGGATGCCGCACCAGCCGAAAGCGTGCTGGGGAATGGAAATGCGCAGGTTGTAGAAATTGATATTTGGAGAAAGGTTCCCCACCACAAGCACGGTAGCCCTGGCGCGGGCATCATGCCGGAGCATGGCATATACCCAGTGGCCGGAAGTGTCTTCCGCCGGTTCCCTGCCGAAAGTGGTGTTTTTCATATTAGCCCAGTTCAGTCCGTAAAAATCTCCCCGGTCCAGCGCCGGATGCTGCATCAGAGGAAGAAGCTTCCGATGAAAATTTCTCAGTTCTGCGGACTCTTCCGGCAGCAGGGAAGAGTCAAACCGGCCATTCGCCACCCAGGGCTGGAGCCGGGGGAGGCAGGTATAGTCAAAAATACTGGTACGTCCGTCATGTCCGCCGAAACCGCCGGGCCCCTCCGCCCGTTCCCCCACTTCCTGCCCGTTGTACACCAGCACGGGACCGCTCCCGGAGGCATACACCAGCGTCATGACCGCCGGCAGAACAACGCGTCCCACGCCGCCCCAGGAAAGAGGGGAGCACACGCGAGTTTCATCATGGTTTTCCACGTAGCGGACGCCGTGGGTCATGTATATGGGATTGCTTCGGAAAAGCCGGTCGAAGTCATTGGCCCAGTTATTTTCCGTGTACATATGGAGCGCCAGATGATAGCAGTCGGAATCGTAAACGGCATTAAATCCGGCATCCAGAAGGGCGGCGCACGGATCGCCGGGTGTGGTTTTCATGTGGTCGTTGTATGCCTCCGCCATGAAAAACACGTCCGGCAGACGCACCCGGGAACGGGAAATGGCCCATTTCCAGAAAGCCATGGGGATCATTTGGGCCATGTCGCACCTGAAACCGCCGATGCCCAGGCTTTGCCAGAAGGAAAGGATATCGTCCATGATGCGCCATGTCTTGGGCACATGCTGCTTGGGGCTGGTCCACCCCGGCAACAGGCGGAGGGCAGGAAGACCGGCCATAAAGTTATAGCCGTAGTTGAGCTTGACCGTTTCATACCAGTCGTACTTGCCGGGATTCCATGTAACGGCATTGTTGCCCGTCACACGTCCGAACGTCATTTCCCCTTCAAACAGGCCGTCCGGCAGACGCAGGGGTGGACCGTCCCCAGGGCTGTTGGAGGTCAGGTAAAAGTACCCCTGCTCCGGAGAAAAAAACGTATGGGGATCATCTCCTTCTCCAAAATCGTCATGCCCGTCCCAGTCCGCCAGGTAGGCTCGGGAAACATGGTTGGGAATAAAATCCATCATCGGCAGCAGCCCCACCGTCCGGCAACGCTTTACCAGAGCCTTGAACTCATCCATTCTCTTCTCCGGGGAGGAGGCCAGATCCGGATCCACGTCAAAATAATCCACCACGGCATAGGGACTTCCTGCCAGGCCTTTTACGATGGATTTCGGCTGGGCGGCTAGCCCGGGATGGGACGTCTGCGTAGCGTGCCTCAGCACCCCGGTCAGCCAGATGTGTGTGAAACCCATCCGTGCTATTTCACGTAAGGCTTTATCCGTCACTCCATTAAAAGTTCCGCACCCGTTCGTTTCCCGGCTCCCCCAGTCAACTCCATGGGTCTCCATATTGGAAAAATGACGAACAAATAGTTGATAAATGACAGGACGCATGAGTTGAAATAATCAAATTTTGACGCTTATAATGCTAACTTTTTCAGGTATTCTGCAAGCGCATTCTGTTCCACCGGGGCAATTTGTCCCAGCTGCAGCAGGGCTTCCTCCCTGGTCCGGAGCGTTCCCTCCAACTGAAGCTCCTGCAGACGGGACAGCCATTTCCCGAAATCAGGCCCCGGGGACAGCCCCAGATTCACCAGATCACGCCCGGTCACCAGAGGAGGAGGCACCAGAGGGGCATTCCGGTAGGAATCCATGAAGTCCCTGACAAATTGCCAGTTGTCCATCAGTCCGTTGGAGGAAAGGCAATCCAGGCGGTGGAGTTCCAGTTCATCCCGGAAATGAGGAGCGTTCATGAACATTCGCAGCGTAGATTTCCTCATCTGCCTCACGTTGATGAAGCGCATATGGCGCTCCACCATGGAACACACCGCATCCACCACGGCATTGGAATATTTCAGCCTTCTTAAAATGACCCTGGCCATGGAAGAGCCTTCCTTGTCATGACCGGAAAAACGGATGCGCCCCGTTTCATCCACCTGACGGCAGGGAGGTTTCCCGATGTCATGCAGCAGAACCCCCAGGGCCAGCTCCAAAGACACGGGGGAGCCGTCCCTTCCCAGCGCATCCAGCATCATCAGCGTATGGGTGTATACGTCTCCTTCCGGATGCCATTGGGGAGGTTGCGTACAGCCTATCATATCGTATATTTCCGGAATGACATGCTTCATCAACCCCGTTTCCACCAGCATTTCCACACCCCGTTTCCTTCCGGGAGACAATAAAATCCTGTCCAGTTCCTCCCGGATGCGTTCCGGGGAAATCCGGGCCAGCAGCGGAGCGTTCCTGAAAATGGAGGAGCAAGTCTCCTTCTCCACCTGAACTTCCCTGGTAACGGCAAAACGTACGGCGCGCATCAGCCGCAGGGAATCTTCTTCAAAACGACGGTCCGGCTCCCCGATGCACCTCAATACGCGGGCCCGGATATCCTCCACTCCGCCTACATAATCCACCACACGGCCCGGAGGCAAAGAAAACGGATCTTCAAAGAGGCCGTTCATGGTAAAATCACGCCGCCGGGCATCTTCTTCCGCATCCGTGAAACAGACGGCCTCCGGCCTCCGGCCATCCCTGTAGCTTCCGTCTCTGCGGAAGGTCGCCACCTCAAAGGAAAAACCTTCGCGGCGTACCAGCATCACGCCGAAGGCGGCGCCCACTTCCCATGCATCCGGAAACAGGCGCAACACTTCATCCGGGCGGGCGGAAGTAGCAATATCGATATCCTTCACGGAATATCCCAGCAATCTGTCCCGAACACAGCCGCCCACAAAATATACGGTGTGTCCTGCTCCGGAAAGAACCCGGGCCACGTCCTCCGCGGCCTTTCTCAACAGAATCCCCTCCATGAAACGGATCATTCAGGCATGGGCCTCAAAGGAGGAGCGGAAAGAGAATGGTCCTCCGCACCGGAGGGGGCGGAAGGGAACGCGGGCCGCGGCCTATCAGGCCGGGAAACAGAGGGAACGCGCGTATCCGGGGAATTAATCCTGGCCGGCGGAGAAACAGGCTTGGAGGAAGCAGGGGAGGAGGGAGACTTTTTCCCATCCGGCTTTTCTTTCTTTTTTCCCTCAAGTTTGCCCATGACCGCGTACAGGTTGGCGTCAAACAGCATATCCGGCGTGCCGCGCATCAGGATTTTCCCCGCAGGGTCCAGCAGATACACCCGCGGGGTGAGCCTCACCCGGTAATCCTTAAACGCCGCCGCTTTTTCATCCACCAGGGAGGGCATATCCATTTTCAAGTTCAATAGGGCCTTTTCTATGTTCTCTCTCTTTCCGGGAGCCACCGGCATCACCGTCAAACCGGGAAATTCTTTTCGGAGAGACGCGGCCTTTTGCAAAAACTGAACGGAACGCATATCCTGCGGATCCCAAAAAACCACCAGCACGGGCTTATTCCCGGAGGGGAGCGTCACTTTTCCGGCCGCCGCGGTAGAGGGAAGGCTGATTTCAGGCCCGGTCTGCCCGATATTGAGATTGCGTATTTCATACAGTTCCTCCTTCACAATATTTTGAACCGGAATAGGGCCGAAACTGGAATCATAGCATTTGATAATGGCGTCTTTCAGCAATTTTCCGCGGGCCGCCACCAGCCTGACGTCATCCTGAAGCATCCCTGTCGTTTCCTTCATCACCATGGCCAGGCCCAGGGAAGCCAGGCCCTGGTCCTCAGGGAACTGGTTGTAATCCTTGATCTGTTCCAGAATAACGCGGCAGCGCAGGTCACGGGAATTGCTCAGGGCATACGCCGCCTTTCCCGCCCCCTGTTCCCGGAACAGCGTATTTTCCAGGGAATCCAGGCAGAACACGACAATTTTCCTGGCCATGTCTCCATTGGGGAACGCCTGCGCTACAGCCTGGGGATGATCCAGAAACCAGACGACAGCCGGAAGAAGGCAGGATTTTTGAGTCTCGGGTTTCTGAAGTTCGCGCCCTCCCAGCCTCCATAATTCCCGAGCCACCGGAACGGCATCTGGACGGTTTTTCATCAATTCCGCCCTTTTTTCCCCGCTTTCAGCCGTTTTCAATGCGGATTCCCAGTCGGACTGCCTCATCCGCCAATCCTCCAGCACATTGTTCATGCCCGTCTCGTCCGCCGGAGCCCATCCAAGCAGGCTGCATGCACCGGCTATCACGCAAAACGCTCTCTTCATACCCTGCCACTATGCCCTGACGCATCCCACACGTCAATCAAACCCCGTGGCAAAACGCAGCCTATTTTTTCTTTTCCCCTCCCTTCCAGCTGTTTACAGCGCGGAATACATCTTCCGGAAATGAACAAACCCCGGCGAATCCCTTCGCCGGGGCTGCTGTTCAACTAACTACCTATGAAGACGGTCGAGTCCTTAAGTGGATGAAGCGCTCTCTCTTTCACTGCATCCGGATCATAACCGTTATGGGTGAGACAAACGCACGGCAAATATGTTCAAACATTATTTCTTTTGTATGACACAAGGCCCGGGAAGACAAAAAAGCGGCTACGGAATTTCTCCCGTAGCCGCTCCAACTAACTACCTATGAAATCAGGGTTATTCCTGGTGACAAGGGAAGCTCTCGTTCCTCCCTTATCGAACATCCCTGTTCATTCAGGATACCTTCACGAATTAAACGCTCAAGAATTTTTTTCCTTACGTGAAAAAAACAGAGAACCGCCGCTTCAGGCTGCTACAAAGTTTCGTTCGTCATTGGTCAGGGCCCGCACCTGCACGGCCATAAACCTCATTTCATTAAGCATGTTCAGATAAAGCAGGGAGGAACGGGTGCGCGTCTGGTTGCGCTGGGCCCGCTTGATCTGGCGCTTGGTGGCCTTTGCCACCAGTTGAAGAAGCTGTTCCTGGGCCACCATCGTATAGTCGAACTGAATGTACGTCCCCGTCTGGAGCATTTTGCAATATTCATCCAGCAGCTTGATGAGGGCGGTATGCACCTCCTTCAAATCGTCCACCTGGTCAATCGTAAACGGCGTGTGGTTATTATCCACATACGTGAAGATGGACTCGGAAAACTGCGACAGGCTCTGCGTAGCTTCATTCAGATGCTCCAGGGCCTGCACAAAGTGGTAGCCCATATCCAGGGAACGGGACTGCATCTTGTACAGAATAGGGAGAATATCGTACTTGTGATGTTCGCTGCTGGTCATGGCCAGCCGTTCTGCGGCATCCGCCAGTTCTTTCAGGGCCTTCCTGTCCCCCTGGAAAAAGTTTTCCACGGTGTCATTGTAAATTTCCCGCAGCTTGAGCGTGCTGTCCACAATCTGGTGGCTGCATACATCCAGGATATTTTCTTCCGTAATCTGGTCAAAACGCTCTACGGAAAGCTTGCTTTCCCGCTTGCGGTGCATGATGGTGGACTTTACCAGAATGACAACCACCAGGGCCAGCAGACCGAAGATGGCGTACACCTGTCCGTAATGCAGGATGGTAGCCATGACGGCGGCCAGCGTAAAGGCAGCCAGCCCGGTCATGAACCAGCCGGAAATCACCGTCAGCACGCCGGTTACACGGTAAACCGCGCTCTCCCTTCCCCATGCCTTGTCCGCCAGGGAGGAGCCCATCGCCACCATGAACGTCACGTACGTGGTGGAAAGAGGGAGCTGCCTGCCAGTAGCCCATGCAATCAACAGGGAAGCAACCGTCAGATTCACCGTGGCGCGAATCAGGTCAAATGCCACCCGGTCCTTGGGATTCAAGGGCTGGGGGGCGGGATCCCACTGGTGGTTCATGCGCACCAGCATGCGGGCGGGAATAAGCCTTTTCACCCCGCGTCCCAGGGCGATGGCGCTGCGAACGATGGCGCGGGCGGGGGGGACGGAGCCGAAACGCTCAATACCGCCTTCACCCTGCCTGGAAAGTTCCACGCCGGTGGCGATCACCGTTTTTGCCTTTTTGGAGAACCACAAGGCAAAAATCATCATACAGCCCGCGGCGAACAAAATATAATGGTTTACCGGCATGCCCTGCCCCGGCATCAGACACTCCATGGAGGTGATGGATGAGGGAGAGCCACCGGCCGCCGCCACGCCGCTGGCGTACTGGAAGGAATCCAGACCACCCATGAAAACGCCGATGAAATTCACCAGGTCGTTGCCCGCAAAGGCCAGAGCCAGGGAAAAAGTGCCCGCCAGAACGGTCAGGCGCAGAATATTCGTCATGAACAAATGCTGAAGCAGGAACATGAGCACGGAAAAACCGCCGAAGGCCGTGAGCAGGGCCATGCCC
>OCPP01001656.1_pt1 | contig 11319 bp, 9 predicted proteins | sample 1538211 | NCBI WGS metagenome assembly OCPP01 (sample SAMEA2580193, study PRJEB22360) | human gut metagenome | biome: human gut; feature: human-associated habitat; material: faeces | place: Denmark | collected 2008/2010
AGTTTTGATGTGCAAGGCTTCGTCCCTGACAAGCACAGGGACGAGGCCTTTTTGTTTTGTCCCGCAAGACCCATAAACAGAGGTGTACTATGGAAGAGAAAATCAAAGAGCTGCGCGCGGCGATTGAAGAAGCTGCCGCCGCTGTCACCGATCAGGCACAGCTGTCGGACTTCTGGCAGAAATTCCTGAGCAAAAACGGCGCTGTTGCCGGGCTGACCAAGTCCCTGCGCGATGTGCCCAAAGAGGATCGCCCTGCCGTTGGCAAGACTATCAACGAGTTCAAGCAGTGGGCCGAGGGCCAGTATCAGGCCCTGTCCGTCCAGGTGGAGCAGGCTGCCCTGGCTGCCCGCAACGCCGCCGAAACCGTGGACATCACCATGCCCCCGAAGGTTCGCCTGAACGGCAGCCTGCATCCCATCACTCTCGTCAAGAACGAGATCGTCGACGTTTTCGCCGGCATGGGCTTTGAGATCTACGAAGGTCCCGAGATCGAGGATGACGACCACAACTTCACCCGCCTGAATGTGCCCAAGAATCACCCCGCCCGCGATATGCAGGACACCTTCTATGTGGCCGATGACATCGTGCTGCGCACCCAGACCAGCGGCGGCCAGATCCGCGTGATGGATATGGAAAAGCCCCCCATCAAAGTGCTGGTCCCGGGCCGCGTTTTCCGCTCTGACTCTGATGCCACCCACTCCCCGATGTTCCATCAGATGGAGGGTCTGGTCGTGGACAAAGGCATCACCCTGTGCGACCTGCAGGGCATGCTGGACAAGTTCGTCCAGGCTTTGTTCGGCGCTGACGTCAAGACCCGTCTGCGCCCGTCCTACTTCCCGTTCACCGAGCCCAGCGTCGAGGTCGACGTTTCCTGCTTCGAGTGCGGCGGCAAGGGTTGCCCGCTGTGCAAGCACACCGGCTGGATCGAGGTCCTGGGTGCCGGTGTTGTGCATCACAGCGTGCTGGAGAACTGCGGCATTGACCCCAACGTCTATTCCGGCTTTGCCTTTGGCATCGGCATCGAGCGTATCGCCATGCTCAAATACGGCATTAACAACATCGGCCTGATGTTTGAAAACGATCTGCGCTTCTTGAAGCAGTTCGAGGATTGATGGGGGAGGAGTACAGATTATGAAAGTACCGTTCAGCTGGTTAAAACAGTATGTTGATATTGACGTCACCGCACAGGAGTTGGAAGATAAGCTCTTTGGCTGCGGCTTTGAGGTCGAAGAACTCATTGATCTCGGCGGCGAGATCAGCAAGGTCGTTGTCGGCGTTGTCACCGAGTGCGTTCCTCAGGAGGGCACCCACCTGCATATCTGCAAAGTAGACTGCGGCGAGTACGGCCACGACATCCAGATCTCCACCGGCGCTTCTAACGTTTACGAGGGCATGCACACCCCCGCCGCTCTGGACGGCTCCACGCTGCCCGGCGGCATCAAGATCAAGGCCAAGCCCCTGATGGGTGTTGAGTCCAATGGCATGCTCTGCAGCGGTGAGGAACTGGGCCTGAACGACGACCTGTATCCCGGCGCTGAGGTCTACGGCCTGCTCGACCTGCCCAAGGATACCGTTCCCGGCACTCCCATTCAGAAAGTTGTCGGCCTGGATGATTACATTTTTGACATCTCCGTCACCGCCAACCGTGCCGATTGCCAGAGCGTCCTCGGCATCGCCCGCGAAGTTGCCGCCGTGCTGGGCAAGCCCCTCAAGATGCCCGCCACCGACTACACCGTCTCCGACACCACCGACGACCGTCTGTCCATCACCGTCGAGGCCCCGGACCTCTGCCCGCGTTACATCGGCCACTATGTCCGCAACATCACCCCCGGCCCCTCTCCGCGCTGGATGAAGCGCCAGCTGGCCCTGTGCGGCCTGCGCAGCATCTCCAACGTCGTTGACATCACCAACTACGTCAGCCGATGCACGCCTTCGATATGGACACGCTGGAAAGCTGCCAGATCATCGTCCGCCGCGCCAAGGATGGTGAGGAGATCACCACCCTGGACGAGAAGAACTTCAAGCTGACCCCCAATAACCTGGTCATCTGCGATGGTTCCAAGCCCGTTGCCCTGGCCGGCGTTATGGGCGGCCTGAACAGCGAGATCAAAGACAGCACCACCCAGCTGCTCTTCGAGAGCGCCAAGTTCGCCCGCGACAACATCCGCAAGACCGCCCGCGGCCTGGGCCAGAACACCGATGCCTCCAGCCATTACGAAAAGGGTATTTCTGAGTACACCACCGAGCTGGGCATGGCCCGCGCCCTGCACCTCATTCAGGAATTGGGTTGCGGCGAAGTCACCGCTGCACACTTCGATTGCTCCGCCGGTGCCCCGCGTGAGGGTAAGCATTTCACCGCCACCATCAGCGGCATCAACGCCATCCTGGGCATCACCGTGCCCACCGATGCCATCCTCGACATCCTGCACCGTCTGCAGTTCGAGGTCACCCTCGAAGCCGATGGCAACACCATGCAGGTCGTCGCGCCCCGCTGGCGTGAGGACATCGAGGTCGGCGAGCCTGACCTGGCCGAGGAAGTCATCCGCGAGTACGGCTATGACCACATCGTACCTACTTTCCTGAAGGCTGCCCAGGTCACCACCGGTGGCCTGACCGCTGAGCAGAAGGCCCGCGCCAAGGCCAAGCGCACCATGTGCGCCCAGGGCTTCTACGAGGCCGAGACCCTCGCGTTCTACGCCGATGCCGACTTGGATATGCTGCATATCGCTGCCGACGCCCCGGAGCGCAAGGTTATCCGCATCCTGAACCCCATTTCCTCTCATCTGACCATCATGCGCCCGCTGCTGGCTCCGTCCCTGCTGAACGTTGTCGTTGACAACCTGCGCAAGGGCAACGGCGAGGGCCGCCTGTTCGAGATGTCCAACATCTACATCCCGAAGCAGCTGCCTGTCACCGAACTGCCGGAAGAGCGCCTGCACCTGGGCTTCGCCGCCTGGGGCAGTGACGAGGATTTCTTTACCGTCAAGGGCGCTGTCGCCGCTTTGGGCGATGCTTTCGGCGTGGAGCTGACCGTGGAGCGTGCCGCCGATGTTGCCTGGCTGCACCCCGGCATTGCCGCTTACATCCTGTGCAAGGGCGAGCGCGTCGGCGTCTTCGGCAAGCTGGCCAATGATGTCACCGCTGAGCTGAAGCTGCCCAAGGACAGCCGCTCCAACCTGAACATCTACCTGGGCGAGATCGATTGGGTCGCCTTCCACGCTCTGGTCCCCACCAGCCTGCACTACACCCCGATCCCGGAGTTTGCCCCGGTCCAGCGCGATCTGGCCCTGGTTGCTCCCGAAAGCATGGAGTGCGGCACCCTCATCACCGAGATGCAACGCGCCTGCAGGCAGCTGACCAGGGTGGAGCTGTTCGACATCTACCGCGGCGAAAAGCTGGGCGCTGACAAGAAGAGTATGGCTTTCAGCCTGTACTTCCAGCCCGGCGAGAAGCCCTTCGCTGCCGATGAGGTCGATCGCTTCGTCAAGAAGATTCTCGGCAACCTGAAGTTCAAGCTTGGCATCGAGATCCGCGAGTAATTTTATAATTTCTAAGCCGCTGTGCGCTTTTTGCTGCACGACGGCTTTTTCTTTGCAAAAGTTTTCAAATCGGACACATTCTGCGGTACAATAGAGGCAAAGGAGGTTTTTGCCATGCATCCGATTTTAGTTGTAGACGACGAACAGGCTATCGCCATGCTGATACGCCGCATCCTGACCGACGCAGGCTACCGCTGCGAGGCCGTGACCGACAGCATCAAAGCCGCCGATCTGCTGGAGAAAAAACAGTACGACCTGGTGCTGCTGGATATTATGATGCCCCAAATCGACGGCTACGACCTGCTGAACTATATCCGCCCCACCGGCACACCCTGCATCTTCATCACGGCCAAGGCGGCGGTAGAGGACCGCGTGCGCGGCCTGCACAGCGGGGCCGATGATTATATCGTCAAGCCCTTTGCCCCGGCCGAATTAGTAGCCCGGGTAGAAAGCGTTCTGCGCCGCGCGGGCCGCAGCATGGTAGTCTACGACCTGTGGGATCTGACCGTAGACACCGCTGCCTGCCGCATCCAGCGCGGGGACGAGGAGATACGCCTGACACCCAAAGAGTACGAACTACTGCTGCTTTTCCTGCGTAACCGCGGCCGCGCACTCTACCGGGACTATCTGTACGAAACCGTCTGGGGCGAGGATGACATTGCCGACAGCACCCGCACGCTGGATACCCATGTCACCCGGCTGCGCCGCAAACTGCATCTGGGCGACCGCCTGCGTACCGTGCGCAATGTGGGTTATATGCTGGAAAAAGAGTAAAATCGTCGCAAAAGTTTGCATCCCGGACGCCTGCCGGAAACAAAACCGTGACATTGCCGCCGTACACTAAGGCCAGAACATAACAAAGGAGATGCTTTCTATGAAATACCGCACAGCTTTTGCCATGGCTCTGGCCGCCCTGATACTCACCGCCTGCGCTGCTGAACCTGCCGCAGGCATCACTCCTGCGGCGGAATCCGCCGCGCCCGCTGTCACCACGCAGGAACCCCCCGCCGCAGCAGTTGCCAGCGGTAAGCCGCTGTACATCCTCAACAGCGGCGGCACAGCCCCACAGTTTGCTATAACGGACACCGCCGCCTATCTGCCTATGAAATTCGGCGCCACACTGCTGGCTACCAAAATTGATTTTGCCACCGCACAGCAGCAGGTGCTTTGCAGCGTAGACGGCTGCTCCCACGCTGATGCAGGCTGCCCGGCCTTTATGGCCGCTGACGATGATGCTTTGTCGCAGTACTACACCGGCGGGTTAGTTGCCGCAGGGGACAGGCTCTACTGGTTTATCAATGGTGGGGCCTCGCCCGTCAATGTCCGGGTCGATGTCAGCGCACTGGACGGCAGTAATCGTCACACGATTGTTGAGAACGGCAGTATATTCCAGCTGGATTGCACGATGTCCATGTGCTTTACCGATGGTGATGCTTTGTATCTTGCCACCGCCGCCAGCAGCCTTGTCCGGCTGGATGATACCGGCCTGACCTCGGTTTTCCCGCTGAACGATGGGCATCCCACGCCCGAAAACCCGCTTTATACGCAGGACAACACGCCCCGCTGCACCATCCTTGGCTGCTGGCAGGATATGGCCGTCTTTGCCTGCACACCGTCCCTCAGCGGCAGCGGCACAGGCCTGATAGGCGTGCATGCCGACGGCTCCGTTACGGATTTGGGCAGCTACAGCATCGACTTTGGCAGCCCTACCGATTGGATTTCCACCCTGCATGACGGCAAGCTTTATTACGTTCCCGGCAGCGGTGACCAGGCCGAAACCATCGAGGTCACCGACCTTGCCGCCCAAACTACCGAGACGCTCCCGCTGCCTGCTGGCGGTGGCTGGAACAATTATTGCGTCGCCTACGGCGATGGCACCATTGGCCTGATCAGCAACGAAATCAACTATGCCTGGACCCCCGGCAGCGATACCGCCATAGAGTTGGCCCCCACCTGGTGCAAGGACACTGCTGTTGCCCGCTCTCCGGTCATCTATGCCGAGAATGGCACGATAGCACTGATCAAAGTCAGCGACCGCGCCATTTCTACGCCGCAGCTTACCCCGGAGGGTCTCCCGTACCAGCGCCAGCAAACCATCCGCGAACTAGCGCTGATCCCACTACAAGACTTATTTTCCGGCGGCCAAAACTGGACGCCCGTCGCCATGCTGGACGGGGCACTTTTTGATTGAGCCCACAGGCCACTACATGAGGATTTTTCTATGAAATTTGCCACCAAACTCTCCCTTGGCTGCATCACGCTGCTTTCCTGTGCGCTCTGCGCGGCGGGGGTGATCTTGACCGGCAAAAGCTTTTCCGGCAGTTTAGAGACCACCCGCGCCGCCATGCAGGCTCAGCAGGCCAAAGAAAAATACACACTCGAGCGCTGCATTTTTACCGTTGCCGAAACCAACACCTTGTTCTCGACCAACACTATGGTCGAGAACTACACCCTGGCCACCGCCGCCCAGCAGTATGCCGAGCAAACGGCCGATGCCAACAGCGGCCTTGCTCTATGGGTCAACGGTGCATATACGCTGTATTCCAACCTGCCCACGGCATTGCCGCGTGCTGTGCAAATGCAGGCCGTTTCCAATGGAGCTGACCACTGGCAGCTGGCTCACTGCGCGGGGCACTGGTATCTGCTGTTGTCCCAGCCATTGGATGTTCCCGGCGTGCAGGCAGACATGCTCTGCTCCTACGATGTCACCAGCGTGTTTGCCACGCGCAACGCCCAGCTGCGGGCCTGGCTGGCGGCGTCAACCGCTTTGCTGGCACTGGGCGGCGCGGCGGCAGTTCTCTTCAGCCGCCTCGTCACCCGGCCGCTGACCACCCTGCAATCTGCCAGTGAGAAGATTGCTGCCGGGCAGTATACTGAACGCACCCAGGTGCAGACCAACGATGAGATCGGTGTACTGAGCCGCAGTTTTGACGCTATGGCTGCTGCGGTAGAGACTAAAATTGGCGAGATGGACGAAACGCTGCAAAGCCAAAAAGACTTCATTGCAGCCTTCACTCATGAGGTCAAGACCCCCATGACTGCCATGCTTGGTTATGCCGACCTGATGCGTGCCGCGCCTGACGACGCAGACTTGCAGCGGGAATCTGCCAACTACATCTACCACGAGACCCGCCGGTTGGAGGAGCTCAGCCGCCGTCTGCTGGCCCTGATGGGCTTAGACGCCGCTGACCGCCTGACGCCGGAACCTGTCAGCGACCGCAGCCTGCTGAATCAAGTAGTGCGCAGCCTGCCCCAGGGCAGCACACCCGTGCCGCGCATCATCGCCTGCGATTGCGCCGTGCAGGTGGACCGCGCCCTCTGGGTGGATATGCTACGCAATCTGACCATCAACGCCCAGCGCGCCTGCAAGGGCATTGCGGGGGCGGCCATCACACTGCGCTGCCAGCAGCAGGGGAGCACCGCCGTTTTCACAGTGGCCGATACCGGCTGCGGCATCCCTGCCGCCGACCTGCCCCGCGTGACCGAAGCCTTTTATATGGTGGACAAGTCCCGCAGCCGTGCCGATGGTGGCAGCGGCATCGGGCTGGCGCTGTGCACCCGAATCGCCCAGGCCCACGGCACCCAATTACAAATCGACAGCACCGAGGGTGTGGGTACGACCGTGACCGTATCCGTACCTATCCTTAGCCCTGATGATTTGCCTGCCGCCGATGCAGACGGAAAGGAGCAGCCATGAAAAAATATCGCCTTCCACTGACCTGTGCGCTGGTGGTCCTCCTCAGCCTGGCGCTGCCTTTCGCTGTTTTTTCGCTGTGGGACAAAGCACTTCTCTCCGCCCCGCACAGCCAGACGGCCGCTCAGGGCCTGTCCGCCGAAGCCCGCGCCAATTCCACTGCCTGCACGCTGTACGCCTGCAGCCATGTACTGAACGTCCCGCTGGGCTACAACAGCGGCAGCGAACCCCCCTGGGCGCAGACCGCCATCGATGACGCCACGCTGGACCGTGCTCGCAGTGCCCTGCGCGCCCTTCACGATGCCGGGCTGCTGACCGACGTCCAACTTGCCAAAGCCCTGGCCGTCTGCACCCAAAACGACAAAGCCACCAACTGGAACACCGCCACCTCTCCCGGCGGCCTGACACAGGTAAGCTGCAATGTCATAGAAAATTTTGATGATGAATCGCCTAATTCGTACAGCAGCTTTGCATTGAACCTGATTCTGACAAGCGCTGACGCCCCGGTCTATTTCAACTACCAGGACGGCCAGGATACCACCCACCTTATCGCGGACACCGCCTACCTGCAAAAGTACAGCACCCTTTTGGGGCTGGATTCCTTTGCCGATTGGCAGTACCCGGATTGGAGAGCCGCCGTACGGGATTTCGGCGTCGCCGCCTACAGCGAGACCGCACAGCTCTACCTCACCGCCAACTGCCGCTATGGCATCACCCTCTCCGCCGCCAGCATGACCCCGCAGGACTATGCTGATCTTGACGCCCTCTACGCTAAAGGAGACGCCCCATGAAAAAGCTACTCCCCCTCGCCGCCGCACTGACCTTTACGTTAACCGCCTGTACCGCCCCTACATCTGATACTCTACCAGCCGCGCCGGAAGAATCTACCACCACCCAAGACGTCGGCAGTGGGGAAGTGCGCATGCTAAGCGCCGCGGACGGCGGGATCTACTATCAGACTTTTGCCGACAGTGAGGTCAACCACGAGGTCGACATTGGCCGCAATCTTGTCTATGCGGTCGAGGAAACCACTGGCCTGGCCCGCCCGGCCTGCAATGTACCCGGCTGCACCCACGACAGTGATGCCTGCCCAGCCTACATCCAAGGCTCGGCCACTTGTTATGCCGATGGCAGCGAGGTCTATCTCTACATCTGCCTATATAAAGAAGCGGAAGATACAACCGTTTTCCGCTTAGAGAAAATCAACGCGGACCATACCCAACGTACCTGCCTTGCAGATGATTTACCGTTTGGATGGGTACAGCCTATCGGTATGGCGGCGGATGACACGCACCTTTATTTCTTAACCACTGACAACTACAGCAACTCCACCATGTCCGCCATGCTGCTGGCCGTTTCTAAAGCAACCGGCGATATGCAGACGCTTTACCAGCTGGACGGTCTTGAAAATGGGCGCGGCAGCACGGGGCAAGTTACTTTCGTCAATCTGGTCGGTGCCAGCGGCTGCCAGCTGTATTTTACCCATTCCGAAACTAACCCCGATCCTAATAAGTATTATAATTCCGCGGTGCAGGTTTGGTGTTATGACCTTGCCGCCAACCAGTGCACCGCCGCCCAACGGTACGAGGTCGATGATGGCACCATCGTCACCCCACCGCAGGAAGTCCACGATGATTACGGCAACACCTACACAAACAGCGGTGTCATCAGCCACAGCCACCTCTATTACACCCTGACCGGCTACTACGGGTCTTTCAGCAGCGGCATTGCCGAATGCGACAACGAGCACGGCACCGCCGCCGTGCTGGATGCAGCCACCGGGCAGCGCACCGTGCTTGCCGAAAACCTGCCCACTACCACCGCCGAGTACGAGGCAAACTACAGCGTCGCGCGTTATCACGATGGCTGGCTGCTGACGGTGGACGAATGGGGCCGCGGTTCTGACGGCATAGGCACCGGCGATGGCACCAGCGCACAATATTTCTGCGATGGCAGCGGCCAGATGACCCTCATCCCGCAAAAGCGTTATGCCGAGGGCAAGGGTGTACAGAACATCCAGATTTTGGACATCCAGAACGGCCAGGTGCTGGTCATCTACGATGAACAGATTGACACCCGACAGGGCATTGACAAATCCGGCACAGCCTACACCTACACGCCAGTCTGGCGCCTGTACGGCGTCATGCCGCTGGAAGACCTGCTTGCCGGCAGCATCGATTTCACTCCCTTGCAGTTCATTTCCTGAGCATTGACAGCATTGACGCAGACAACTCAACAAAATTTGCCGTCTTTTGCTTGCATATTTTCCCGTTTTGGCGTATAGTAAGGGCAGTATTCTGACAGGGAGAAGCAAACACTATGGCCAAAATTCACCGCAACGATATGCCCGTCCAGCACCCCACCCAAACCATCACCCTGCCCAAAGAGCCGGAACCTGCTGCCCCTAAGGCTACCGCACCCCAGTTCTACGACCAGGACAAGGACGCCGACTACGAGGCCCCGCACCCGGCCAAAGGCAAGGGAAGCGCCGCGAAAGCGGGCAAAGCCAAAAGTAAAAAGGATCTGGCCTACACCATCGCCATGGTGGTTTTTGCGGCCATCTTCCTGGTCAGCGGCGGGCTGCTGGTCAAGCGCTTTTTCGACGATAAAAAGACCGAGAACGAGTTTTCCGACCTGCAATCGATGATCGACGTTGCCGCTACACCCGCCCCGGCCGAGGACAGCGAGCCTTCCAACGCCGCCAAATTCGCCGCCCTGAAAGACCAGAACAGCGATTTCATGGGCTGGATCTCCATCGAGGGCACCAGCCTGGACTTCCCGGTCATGTACGCGCCCAACAACAAAGACTACTACTTAAAACACGATTTCAAGCACCAGTACAGCGATTACGGCGTGCCGTACCTGGATGAAAAAACGACCATCGGTGCCAATGCCCAAAGCAATAACCTGATCGTCTACGGCCACAACATGAAGACCGGCACCATTTTCGGCTGCCTGACCGAGTATAAAAAAGCGGCCTATTATCAGGAACACCCCTACATCGAGTTCGACACCCTGTACGGCGACGCCAAGTACGAGGTCTTTGCCGCCTTTGCCATCGACGTGGTACAGGACACCAGCTTCGTCTATAACCAGTACGTTGATATGGACGAGGATACCTACAACGACTACGTGGCCGAGGTCATCCGCCGCAGCGATGTAGACAGCGGCATCCGCCCCGAGTATGGCGAGCAGCTGCTGACCCTTTCTACCTGCGAATATTCCTCGGCCAACGGGCGGTATGTGGTAGTCGCTCGCAAGGTAAGTTCCTAATTTATTTCGGTAATAGCATTACAAACTTTATTTCCTTTTGCAAATGCAAAATTTTATGCGCAAAATCAGCTTTTATACTTGCCTAAATTTTGCAGGCGTGGTAAACTGATAAATGCGCAAGAACTCGTGATGAGTCTTATGGTGTAAGAACTCGGAAGAGGAGAATATGCGCAGCGGGCGGCCGTAGCCCTTGACGGCCGCCCGCCTTTTTTTGCAAAACAGTAGACATTTTTCGTAAAATAGAATATACTTATGTGCGTATATTGTTAAAAAGCAAGATCTATACCGTACTGAACATAAACAAGGAGGCGCAACTCTTATGTGTGGAATCGTCGGTTTTACCGGTGCCGCCCAGGCAGCACCGATCCTGTTAGATGGCCTGGCCAAGCTGGAATACCGCGGCTATGACTCCGCCGGTCTCGCCGTGCAGAATGCTGCCGGCAAGATCGAAGTCGTCAAAGCCAAGGGCCGCCTGAAAGTATTAAGCGAGATGACGGACGGCGGCAATGCCCTTACAGGCACCTGCGGCATCGGCCATACCCGTTGGGCTACTCACGGCGAGCCTTCGGTGGTCAATGCGCACCCCCATTACTCCAACGATAAAAAAATTGCCATCGTGCATAACGGCATCATCGAGAACTACCTAGAGATCAAAGAGCGCCTGACCAACAAAGGCTTTACCTTTGTCTCCCAGACGGACACCGAGGTGCTGGCCCAGCTGCTGGACTACTATTACATGGGCGAGTCCGCCGGCGACCCGCTGGACGCCATCGCCCGCACCATGCTGCATGTGCGCGGCTCCTACGCGCTGGG
>OCPP01001661.1_pt1 | contig 11287 bp, 8 predicted proteins | sample 1538211 | NCBI WGS metagenome assembly OCPP01 (sample SAMEA2580193, study PRJEB22360) | human gut metagenome | biome: human gut; feature: human-associated habitat; material: faeces | place: Denmark | collected 2008/2010
CGGTGGAGTTTCGGAAACGGCTATTGAAAGCGTCCTAGTGTTCGCTTCTAATAAAGAAGGCCAAGATTCGGGACGCAGTTCAAATGAGCGTTTTCACGCATTTAAGTCTGTCCCCAATCAACATTGCTGCGGCACTTTGCTCAGCTAAAGCGTACAATAGCGCCTATGCGAAAGGGGAACAGATGATCAACGAAACTATGTATGCTCGCGGTGCGGAAAGCTCCATCATCCGTGAGATCTTTAGCTATGGCCTTGAGCGCAAGGCACAGATCGGCGCGGAGAACGTATTCGATTTTTCGCTGGGCAACCCGAGCGTTCCGGCACCTGCCGCCGTGGCTGAGTCCATTAAGAAGGCCTTGGAGCTGCCGAGCGACCAGCTGCATGGATACACGCCTGCGCCGGGTCTGCCGCAATGTCGAGCAGCCGTCGCCGACTCGCTCAACCGTCGCTTTGGCACGAGCTATGAGGGCAAGGACGTCTTTATGACGGTGGGTGCCGCGGCTTCGCTCACCTGCACGCTCAACGCGATTACCAATCCGGGCGACGAGGTCATCGTTATCGCTCCGTACTTCCCGGAGTATCGCGTGTGGATCGAGAAAGCTGGTTGCACGTGCGTCGAGGCGCTCGCCGATGAAGATACGTTCCAGCTGAGCGTGGATAACGTGCTCAAGGCGATTACCGATAAGACCGCTGCCGTCATTATCGACTCACCCAACAACCCGACCGGTGCAGTGTATACGCGCGATACACTGACGCGACTGGCCAATGTTTTACGCGAGGTCAACGCCAAGCGCGATTCCGAGAACCCAATCACGCTCATCTCTGATGAGCCGTACCGCGAGATCGTGTACGGTGCCGGGGTGCCTTGGGTGCCCTCGATCTACGAGAACACCGTGGTGTGCTACTCGTATTCCAAGTCGCTTTCGCTGCCGGGCGAGCGCGTCGGGTGGATCCTGGTTCCCAATACGAATCCTCAGGCAGCTCGTCTAATGCCCGCCGTTGCCGGTGCCGCCCGCACGCTGGGCTTCGTGTGCGCACCGGCCCTCTTCCAGCGCGTGATCATCGATTGCATCGATGAGCCGAGTGATGTCGAGGCCTATGCGCGCAACCGCACCGCGCTTACCGATGCACTGGCGGAGTACGGCTACACCTATGTTGAGCCGGATGGTGCATTCTACTTGTGGGTGAAGGCGCTGGAGCCCGATGCGAATGCGTTCTGCGAGCGCGCGAAGAAGTACGAACTGCTCGCGGTGCCTTCGGATAGTTTTGGCATGCCGGGCTGGTTCCGCCTTGGCTACTGTGTGAGCTACGAGACCATCGTCAATTCGTTGCCTGCCTGGAAGCAACTGGCCGACGAATATCGTCGAAAGTAAAGCGCTCTGCTTACAATGTTTTACGTGAAACGGGGTTTGGTTTTAAGCCAGACCCCGTTGTCTATGCCGTTGTGTGATTGGGATGAAGCAGTTTTACGACTGCCGAAAGCTATGCGTACAATGAATATACGCGACGGCCATACTGGACAAGGAGACCCGATGCCCTACCTTCTTTCTTGTGATATTCATACTCATACGATGTTCTCTGCGCATGCGTACTCAACCATCGAGGAGAACATCTATTGGGCGGCGGAGCGCGGCCTTCAGGTGCTCGGTTCCGCCGATCATTTAAGCTCGATGGTTACGCCTTGTCCCAATGACCTGCGCAGTTTCCAATTCTTTATTAACCAGGATATCTGGCCGCGCATTTGGAGCGGCGTGCTGGTGCTGCGTGGTGCCGAGGCTGATATCGTTTCGCTGGACGGCAGCTTGTTTGGCGAAGACATTCCCGTTTCGCTCGATATCGCCGGCGATTCGTATAGTCGTGAGCATTCGCTGTTCGATTTGGTGACGCGTAATTTGGATTATTTGGTGGCAAGCGTGCATAACCCGCAGTTTGCCGAAGGCGCGACGCTCGCCCAAACGACCGAGATGTACATCAATGCCCTGGAGCACCCCAAGGTGTTCATGCTTGGGCATGCGGGTCGTTCGGGCGTGCCGTTCGATATCGATGAGGTGCTGTTGGCGGCCAAGGCCAAGCACAAGATCATCGAGATCAACAACCATAGTCTTGAACACGGTGTCGACACTGAGCATTGGGCCGTATGCCGCAAGATCGCCGAGCGCTGCGCCGAGCTGGGCGTGGGTATTGGCGTGTCGACCGATGCCCACATTGGCATGGCCATTGGCAAGCTCGATCACGCGCGCAAGATGCTCGACGAGATTCACTTCCCGTTGGATTTGATCGTGACGCGCGATCGCGAGACGCTGCTTCGCGAGATGGCGGCAGCTGGCGTGTGCGACCTACGCAAGGGGATGTAACGAGACTCATATGTCCAACGAAAGGGGGCGGTCCAGACGGGCCGCCCCCTTTCTTGTCCCAAAAAATCTACCGGGGTGGATTAGCGGCGCTCGAGGACCGCGACAGTCTCGGTGTGGTCGGTATGAGGGAACATGTCGACCGGCGTGATCTTGAGCAGGCGATAGCCTCCGTCGAGGAGTTGGTGCAGGTCTCGCTCCTGGGTCACGGGGTTGCAGCTGATATAGGTGATACGGCGCGGCTTGAGTGCGCAGGCGGCTTCAAGAAACTCAGGCGTGGAGCCGGCGCGCGGCGGGTCGATGGAAAGGACATCGATCCGCTCGTTGTTGTCGGCGGCGTCCAGGATGTAATCGGTGGCGTCGTCGGCCATAAACCAAGCGCTGCGGGTGAGGCCGTTGAGCTCGGCATTGCGACGTGCGTCGGCAATGCCCGCCGGGTTGCGCTCCACGCCGAGCAGCATAATGCCGACACCTCTGTCCTGGGTATCCTTCGCGGCGCACAGACCGATGGTGCCGCTACCGCAGTAAGCGTCCATAAGAATGTCACCCTGCTGCAGGTCCATGCCGTCAATCGCGAGCTGATAGAGCAACTCGGTCTGCTGCGGATTGGTCTGATAGAACGCGGTGGGGGAGATATCGAACTCGCAGCCGAGCAGCTGGTCGCGCATGCATTCGGCGCCATAGACGATACGAGTCTCCTCACCCAAGATGGCATTGCCGGGGCGACCGTTGATGTTCTGAGCGACGGTGACGATATGCGGATCGAGTGCGGCGACAGCCTCAAAGAACTCCTGCGCATGCGGCAGGTCGCGCTGAGCGGTCACGAGGGTGACCATAATCTGGTCGGTGCGCCAGCCGCAGCGAACGACGGCATAGCGAAGCAGCCCCAGATGCTTGTCTTCGTTAAAGGCAGGAATATGCAGACGTTCGGCCTCGCGAGCGATGCCGTTGAGAATCTGACGAGTGCCCGGCGCCTCGACAGGGCATTCAGGAACAGCAACGATTCTGTGTGTCCCACGTTCAAAAAAGCCGCAGCGGACAGCGCCCTCTTTGCCAGGGGCAAAGGGAGTGGCGGCCTTATGGCGAAAACCACGCGGCGCAGGATACTTGCCCGGGTCGCCCAAGGTGACGCCCATACCGCGAATGGGGTCGACGCTAATACCCTCGCGCTCGCAAAGAGCAGCAAAAAGCTCCTCCATAGCAGCCTGCTTAGCTGCCAACTGCTTTTTATAAGGACGATTGAGCGCCGTGCACCCACCGCAAGCTTTCATGATCGAACAGGGAGACTTGGGGTCCACGGCCTTACGCACGGATGGAACCGAATCATTATGCGGACGCTTGGAACGAGTCCGAGGCGCTTTGTCCCCGCCCCGACGAGAGTCAGAACGCTTGGTCTTAGCCCTGCTCTTGGTCGATTTGCTTTTTGCAGCTTTAGAAGACTTGGATTTCGTGGAAGATTTCTCCTCCGACCCCTCAGCTGCCTCGATCAAAGCACGACGAGCCTTACGCTCCGCACGAGATTCTGCCATCAATAACTCCACTAATTCATGAATTAAAGCTGCAAGTATTGTACCGTGCCAAGCCAGCAGACGATATACAAGCGGTTTATTCGTGTCAGTGATAAGCCCAACGACGGTTGCCCGCCGCGTGAGGGGTGTGGGGGTTAAGTTTATCGCGAGTTCCGCACGAACAGGAGGCCACTTAATGTGGCCTCCGTCTTGAGCAGGACTGTAGAGCAGGAAACTTAACCCCCACACCCCTCACGCGGCGGGCAAACTCGCCTTGTGCTCTATCACGCTAAAGTGTATGATTCTGAACGTTACATGACTCACTTTACCTAACTAAAGTGCTATCGAGGGGGAATACCATGAATACCGATATGTCTCGTCGTCAGTTTGTTGGTCTAGCCGGCTCGCTCGCCACGGTGCTTGGCCTTGGTCTTGTCGGCTGCGGCGGTGGTGCTGGCAAGGGCTCCGCTGCTGGTTCTGCCGCGGCCAAGGATGTGAAGGGCGCCGCGGAGTCCAAGAAGCTCGTGGTGGGCTTTGACAAGTCCTACCCTCCGTACGGCTTTGTGGGCGATGACGGCGAGTACACGGGCTTTGATCTTGACCTTGCCAAGGCCGTTGCCGATAAGCAGGGCTGGGATGTCGATTACGAGGCCATCGATTGGGATGCCAAGGACACGCTGCTCAACTCCGGCGCCATCAACTGCATCTGGAACGGCTTTACCATGGAGGGCCGCGAGGACGACTACACGTTCTCCGAGCCGTACATGCTCAATGAGCAGGTGCTCGTGGTCAAGAAGGACGCGGGTATCAAGAGCTGGGACGATCTTGCCGGCAAGACCGTGATTACCCAGACTGATTCCGCTGCGCAGGATGTGCTCGAGGGCGACCAGAAGGATCTGGCCGCGACGTTTGCCACGCTCGATACCATCGGTGAGTACAACACGGCGTTTATGCAGCTCGAGAGTGGTGCGGTCGATGCCGTTGCCTGTGACCTCTCGATCGCTCAGTATCAGCTGGCCGCCAAGCCCGATGCCTATACGCAGCTCGACAAGCCGCTGTCCAGCGAGCACTACGCCGTCGGCTTTAAGAAGGGCGACACCAAGTCGGCCGATGCTGTAACCGAGTCACTCAAGGCGCTCTACGAGGGCGGCACGGTCAAGGACCTGTGCGATAAGTATTCAAGCTATGGTCTTTCCTTCGACAACTGGGTGCTCAAATAGCGGCTTTCCCAGGCACCCGATTTTGCCGTTCAAACCGTCGCTTGCGTACATTTAGTACGCGGCGCTCCTCTTTCACGGCAAACTCGGGCACCTGGAAAACCCGCTTTAGCATTGGGTTCGCTGTTCCGTTACTGTGAAAGAGAGCTTGGGTTGTCTATTCAGGTCATGATGCAGATGCTTGGCCAGGGATTCTTGGTCAGCTTGCAGCTGTTTGTGCTGACGTTGCTCGGGTCGATTCCGCTGGGAATCCCCGTGGCGTTTATGCGCATGAGCAAGGTCGCGCCGCTGCGTTGGATTGCGCGCATCTATATTTCGGTGATGCGCGGCACGCCGCTTATGCTGCAGATGTTTGCGATCTACTTTGCCCCGTACTACGTGTTTGGCATCTCGCTCACGCCCGATTCCAAATGGACGGCGTGCGTTGTGGCATTCATCATCAACTACGCCGGCTACTTTGCCGAGATCTATCGCTCGGGCCTGCAGTCGATTCCGCGTGGTCAATATGAGGCCGCCGAGGTGCTGGGCTACTCGCGTCTGCAGACATTTTTGTACATCGTGATGCCGCAAGTTGCCAAACGCATTTTGCCGGCGATGGGCAACGAGATCATCACGCTGGTCAAGGACACATCGCTGGCGTTTGCCATCGGCGTGGGGGAGATGTTCTCGACGGCCAAGGCGCTGGTTGCCTCGCAAGTGAGCATGGTGCCGTTTGCGATCGCGGCGCTGATTTACTGGGTCTTTAACTTTGTGGTCGAGATGCTGCTGGGCGCCGCCGAAAAGAAGCTGGACTATTATCATGACTAACTCAGTGATGAAAATCGAAAGCGCGCGTAAGGCGTTTGGCGGCAATGAGGTGCTCAAGGATATCTCACTCGAAGTCAAGCGCGGTGAGGTCGTGGCGATTATCGGACCTTCGGGCGGCGGTAAGTCTACGCTGCTGCGGTGTGCCACGCTGCTCGAGACACTCGACGGAGGCTCTCTCTCGTTTGGCGACCTTGCCGTCGCGACGGATGCGGGTTCGGGCGCGGTGTACGCAAAGGGCGATGTTCCTAAACAGGCGCGCTCGCGGTTTGGTCTGGTGTTTCAGAACTACAATCTGTTCCCGCACTATACCGTGATGAAAAGCATCACCGATGCTCCGATTCGCGTGCTCAAGCGTCCGCGCGAGCAGGCAGAGGCACGTGCATGCGAGTTGATCGCGCAGATGGGGCTTACGGGCAACGAGAACAAGGTTCCTTGTGAGCTTTCGGGCGGTCAGCAGCAGCGCGTGAGTATTGCCCGCGCCCTAGCGCTCGACCCGGAGATTCTGTTCTTTGACGAGCCGACCTCGGCACTCGATCCCGAGCTGACGGCCGAGGTGCTACGTGTCATTAAGGACCTTGCCGCGCAGAATATGACGATGGTGATCGTGACGCACGCGATGCAGTTTGCGCGCGATGTTGCCGACCGCGTGGTCTTTATGGATGGCGGTCGTATTGTCGAGGAGGGTCCTGCCGAGCAGGTCATCGACCATCCGCGCGAGCGGCGCACGCGTGAGTTCTTGAGCCGTATCGAGGGATAGGCTCAGGTATTTACTCAACTATTAATTGAGGCGAAGCCGCCACAGGTCTTACGGTCTGTGGCGGCTTTTTGTTTACATCGATGGGGTTCAATAATTGCCTCACAAGCTTGTCTCTTCCTCTCGCCGCCTGTATTCATACGTGCGCCGAAAGGTATGCATGGACGGTCGCCCGTGAGGGTAGGGTGGTGGCATAGGACATTTGGAGGGTGAGTCGGCTCGGCTGCCGACCATGCTGCTCCCGGGATGGCACCGACCGCGAACTCTCCCCGTTGGCGTCGCGCATTGCGCGCGGCCCTGCAAGGAGGTCATCATGGGTGCTCCCAAGACCGGTAACGTAAGGAACGTGGTGCTCGTAGGCCAAGGCGGGGTGGGCAAGACTTCACTCGCCGAGGCCATGCTCCACCTTTCCGGCAAGACCGCCCGCCTGGGCGGCCACGACGGCACCAAGCCCACGCTCGACTATGACCCCGAAGAGGTCAAGCGTGCATTTTCCATCTCGACGACCATCGCGCCGATCGACTGGAAGGGCGCGCGCATCAATGTGCTCGATGCCCCGTGCTACCCCGATTTTATCGGCGACGCCTTTGCCGCGATGAGCGTCTGCGAGACGGCTCTGTTTGTGGTCGACGCCGAGGCCGGCCCACAGCCTACGACGGTTAAGCTCTGGTATGCCGCCGAGGACCTGCGTCTGGCGCGTGCGGTGTTCGTAAACCGCCTGTCGCGCTCCGAGGCCAGCTTTGCGACCACGATGGACCTGCTGCAAGAGCGCTTTGGCACGCGCCTGGGCGCCGTGACCCTTCCCTGGGGCGAGGGCGAGGACTTTGACGGCATCATCGACCTGGTGCGCATGAAGGCGCGCCATTGCAACGGCACCGAAGCCGTTGAGTCGGAGATTCCCGAGGAGTATCGTGCCCAGGCCGAGGAGGCCCATGACCATCTGTGCGAGTTGGTGGCCGAGGCCGACGATGAGCTGATGATGAAGTACCTGGAAGGCGAGGAGACGCTGACGCAGGAGGAGCTTGAGGGCCTGCTGTCGAAGGCGATCGCCGAGCGCATCTTTGTGCCGGTCTTTGCGGGCGATTGCATTAAGGAGCAGGGCGTCAACTCGCTGATGGACGACATCGCGACGTACTTCCCGGCGCCGACCGACTACGGCGAGATGCCGCTCATCGACGGTGATTCGCTCAAAATCTCGAGCGACGATGACCGTCCGGTGGCGTTTGTGTTTAAGACGCTGGCCGATCCGCAGCAGGGTCGCATCAGCTTTATCAAGGTGCTGACGGGTACGCTTGAGCCGGGTCTTGAGCTGATCAACGCGCGTACCCGCAAGAGCGATCGTCTGGCCCACCTGTATGTGATGTGCGGCCGCGACATGACCGAGGTCGGTCACGCCTATGCCGGCGACATCATCGTGGCGCCCAAGCTGGCGGCCGAGACGGGCGATACGCTCTCCATTACCGGTAAGGTCGAGGCTGCGGCGTTTAAGTTCCCCAACTCGCAGTACCGCATTGCCATCGAGGCCGAGAACCGTGGCGACGAAGAGAAGCTCTATACGTTTATCGAGAAGGCGTGCAAGGCTGATCCGACCATGAGCATCGATCGTGACGAGGAGACGGGCCAGACTATCATCTCCGCCGTTGGTGAGGCGCAGGTTTCGGTGCTGCTCAACCGTTTGGAGGATCGCACCAAGGTCGTGGCCAAGAGCGTGCCGATCCGCATTCCGTATCGCGAGACCATCCGCCGCACGGCGAGCGCCCAGGGTCGCCACAAGAAGCAGACCGGTGGCGCCGGTCAGTACGGCGACTGCTGGCTGCGCGTGGAGCCGCTTATTGGGCCCGACGGCACGAGCGACGGCTACGAGTTTGTGGATGAGGTCGTGGGCGGCCGCATTCCGCGCTCGCTGATCCCCGCCGTGGACAAGGGTGTCCAGGAGACCATGAAGGACGGCATCATTGCCGGCTACCCGCTCACGGGCATTCGCGTGGCTGTGTACGACGGCTCGTATCACAGCGTCGACTCCAACGAGATGGCGTTCCGCGCGGCGGCTCGCATCGGCCTGCGCAAGGCATGCGCCGATGCCGACCCGGTGGTGCTGGAGCCCATCGAGGAAATCACGGTGACTATTCCCGAGAGCTACGCCGGCGCCGTGATGGGTGACATCTCGGCATCGCGCGGTCGCGTGACGGGCATGGAGACCGATGAACGCGGAGACACCGTGGTCATTGCCCAGGCGCCGCTGGCCGAGCTGACGGATTACTCGACGCGCCTGCGCTCTATCACGCGCGGCACGGGTGACTTTACCATGAAGCCCGCGGGCTATGAGCAGGTGCCCTATGACGTTCAGGCCAAGCTGGTCGAGCGCTATGAGGAGGGCCGCGCCAAGTAGCGCGTGGCGTTGCCTGCAACATGCATGCCGGTGCAAGGGCCGCTCTGGGCAATCCAGGGCGGCCCTTTTTGATCCCTGGGGGGACGGAGGAAAACGGATCATTTTAGGTTTTGGGGCAGCTTGGTCGGCCCTAGTCCCCCGAGGCCTGATTGCGGCCGGTGGCGTAGTCGATCTGCACGTGCGGCTGCAGATTGTAGCAATATACGTGGAAGCAGAGGGTCTTGCCGTGGTCCTCGACCGATTGCGCCTCAAGGCGCACGCCGCGGCAGACAAGTTCCTCTTCGTTGTACATGGGCGTGACGCGGCAGAGCACATGGTTGCCTGTGTCGTGGATATAGTCGAGGATCTGCTCTTCAAACGGCAGCATGCCCGTTTCGTTGAGATAGCGCGTGCCGGTGAGCAGATTCTTGCGGTTGGCGTTTTCGCCGCAGAGCGACCAGGCGATAAGGTGGCAGCGGTTGTAGAGGCTCTGACCCGGAATAAAGTCGTAGCGCTGCTGGTGCCACCCGGCGGGATGGATACGCGAGATATCGCCGCGCTTGCCCTGACCGAGCGATTCGGGACCCACGCAGGCGAGTGCCTTGCGGGTGCGGCCCAGGCTATCGAGCTTGGAGAACTTCTTAAAGCAGCCCTCTTTGGTAGCGCGCTCGTATTCGTCGAGCGTGAATGATGGCGTGCCCAACGGGTGCGTGCTGTCGGCGCGAAGGGCTACGTAGGGGTTGCCGGCGTAGTCGGGAATGCTGCTGAGGTAAACACCGCGGGCGCGGTTGAGGTCAGGGTTTTCCACCTCGTCGATGGGGGTGGCGGCACTGTCCGCGGAGGCGTCGTCACCGGTGTTGGTCGTGGCGGATTCGGGGCCATCGCCAGAGTCTTGGCTATTTTGAGAGTCCGAGGAGCTCGCTGTTCCCGATTCGAGCCGGGCAACCAGGTCCGCCTCGTCGTCGGTGCGGCTGGGACTCTCGTTTTGCTTCTCGGCCAGAGCCGCCGCCTGCTCATCACTTTGCGGCGACAACAGCTTGGGCGCCCCATCGAGCGATCCCGTAAACAGCGCAAACCCCAGCACCACGGCGGTACCGATGGAAAGTACTTGCTTGTAGGCGGACTTGCGCGACATTGGGGCTCCTGGATGGACGGTTGGGAATCTACCAGTCTAGCAGGAGCCGGCAGGGGCCGTTCTGTCGAACAAATACTTAAGATTTGGGACAAACACTACTGATTCATTTGCTTCATATTTGGCGTATGGCTAGATCGAGGTGGAATCGAGCCAATTGAGTTTGCACTCGAGAATACGCTGCTCGCCGGGTTCGCTGCTGCCGTCAAGTAGGGCGAGGAGCATCTCGGCTGCTTCGCGACCTTCCTGGTCGACGGGCTCGATGATGGTGGAGACGGTCGGCGTGGTGAGGTTGGTCCAGTCTTCGCAGTTGAGTCCCAAAAGGCCGATTTGCTGTGGGAGCAGATGGACCATGGGCTGAAGCGCCTTATAGACGCGCGGAAGTGCCCATTGGTTTTGCACGAAGATGAGCGTGCGCTTGGCGGGGTTGAACTTGTATTTAAAGTATTCGGTGAGCTCGTTGATTGACGGCTTGTTGTGGTCGATGGGGATGGCTTTGTAGAGCTGCCCATTCGCGGCCAGTGCCTCGGCATATCCCTGGAAACGCTCCATGCGGGTGCGCATTTCGGTCATATTGGCGGCAATGGAGAAAAAGTCCTCGTAGCCGGCGTCGAGAAGCGCCTGCGTGGCATTGTACACGCCGTCGTAGAGGTTGGTCTTGATCCAGCTCGTGCCCGGGCTGTAGATGGCCGCGTCAAAAAAGACGACGGGCTTGCCGGCGCGCCTGATGCGGTCGTGGACGGCTTTGAAATTTGCCGTGGGTTGGATGATAAAGCCATCGACGCCCAGCGAGAGCATCTTGTCGACGTACATGAGCTCGGTGTCGGGGTCGAAGTTGCTCGTGCAAACGACCGTCTGGTAGCCCGCGGGGAGCATGACCTGTTCCATGCCGTTGAGGACGAGGCCCGCCCACTTGTTGGTGTTATCCAAAATGATAATGGCAATGACGTGGGTCTGCTTGCCGGTGAGCGTTTGCGCTTGGGCGTTGGGAACGTATCCGAGTTCCTTGATGACGCGCGCAATCTTTGCCTGCGTCTTCTCGCTAAGCTTTTCTCGTTTGTCGTTGAGGTAATACGAGACGCTTGCCGTCGAGGTTCCCGCCTCTCGAGCGACGTCTGCGATCGTAACGCGCTGTTTTGCCACAGCGACT
>OCPP01001665.1_pt1 | contig 11274 bp, 9 predicted proteins | sample 1538211 | NCBI WGS metagenome assembly OCPP01 (sample SAMEA2580193, study PRJEB22360) | human gut metagenome | biome: human gut; feature: human-associated habitat; material: faeces | place: Denmark | collected 2008/2010
TGCCAATATTCGGTCTTAAGTGGGCCTTCGATTGGAAGGCCGAGTCTGGCCAGCAGTATGCCAACTGCAGCGAGCCTGTCATTGCTAACGGTTTTGTGTACATCGCGACCGAGAACGAGCTCATTAAGATCGATTCGTCCACGGGCAAAAAGGTTGCCTCTGCGCCGCTTGCCTCCAAGGTGAGCTACACCTCTCGTCCGATCTATACCAACGGCCTTATCATCGTTCCGCTCAACGGCGGTGCGGTCCAGGCGATTACTGCGGACAAGCTGATCTGCAAGTGGCTGACGCCTGGTTTGACGGACTTGACGCAGAGCTCCTGCACCGTGGTTTCGGACGGCGAGTACGTCTATGTTGGTACGGTCGATATTTCGTATGACGAGAACTACAACGCGACCTACGGCAACGGCTCCCTGAAGCGTATCAAGATTGCCACGGGCGAAGTTTCTTGGCAGAACATTGACCCCTCCGAGGGCTATTATTGGACTGGCGCTGCGCTGACGGATAAGTACGCCATTGTTCCTACGAGCGCGGGCACGCTTAAGTGCATTGATAAGACGACGGGCGATGTCGTTTCGACCATGAAGCTCGGCGCTGTCGCAAATGCCGATTGCATTGCCGATCCGTCCAATGGTTCGACCTTCTATCAGATGACGCACGATGGAAAGCTCCATGTGATTTCGCTTTCGGCAAAGGGCGTGCTGAGTGAACAGAAGACGGTTGATCTGGGCCTTACGAATAATCTGAGCGCCCCTGCGGTGTCTGGTGACAATCTGATTGTCGGCGGACAGACGGCTACTGGCTCAGCTCTGGTTCTCTATAACCTGAAGACGGGTAAGACCACGATGGTCGCTGCTGCCGACGGCAAGGCGCTGCCGGCTGGCCTCAACGGTATTGCTGCTACGCCGCTGGTGAGTGTTCAGGGCGGCAAGACCTATGTGTACTTCACCGTTAACAGCGCGGATAGCAAGGATTACGTCAACTACTCTGCTGGTGGTGGCGTGTATCGCTATACGCTCGGCGACGCAGAGGCGACGCAGATTTATGATGCGGCTGGCCATTACCAATACTGTGACTCTCCGGTCATTGCCGATGCTTCTGGCAACCTCTACTACATCAATGATTCGGGCACGCTGTTCAAGCTCGGGGCTGTTGAGTCTTGGACGGTTGCCTTTAATTCCAACGGCGGGTCTGCTTGCGACACTAAGTTTGTGGCTACGGCCGACGGCAAGCTGGTCAAGCCGGCCGATCCGACGCGCGATGGCTACACTTTCGGCGGTTGGTATACCGATGAGGCTTGCACGCAGGCGTATGATTTCAGTACACCGGTGACGGCCGATCTGACGCTGTATGCCAAGTGGACCAAGAATGCCGTTAACCCTGGCGGCAATGGCGGTTCTGGCACTAATGGTGGCAACGGTGGCGCTGGCAACGGTTCTGGTGCTGGCGCTGGCACGGGCACGGGTTCCGGCTCCGGCTCTAAGGGCCAGCAGGCCGGCGGCGCTATCGCCCCGGGTCATAAGCCGACGACCAAGACGACGGTGTCGACCAAGACCGAGACCAAGGACAACAAGTCCGACAAGAAGGGCTCCGATAAGTCCGATAAGAAGGACGAGAAGAAGTCTGACAAGAAGTCTGACAAGAAGGACAGCAAGTCCGACAAGAAGTCCGATTCCAAGTCCGATACGGGTGCTGCTTCCACGACCACTGCTAAGAAGTCCTCTAGTGCTTCCGAGCAGGAGACTGGCACCAACCCGCTCGCCATTGTTGGCGTTGCCGCCGGCGTTATCGGTCTCGCCATCGTCGGCGTGTTCGTGTTCACCAAACGTCGGTAGGTGAGGGCTGTGTCCAATAAATCCAAGGACGCTGACCCCAAGCAACCAGATTCCTCGTTTATCCAGCTTGACGATGCAAAGCAAAAGGGCGCCGCTTCGGCGGCGTCCGCCCCTCGCCGCAAGGCGCTCCTCGGCGTTCTGACTGCCGCGTGTACCATTCTGATCGTCGTCTCGCTGGGTTTCGTCCATCCTTCCACAAGCGGTGCCTGGTCTATCGACTGGATCATTCAGGCCGTGACGGGGGAGAGCGTCGTCACCAAGGACACCAAGGCGTCTGGCTCGTCTTCCGCTTCGGGCGAGGCCAGTTCCAAGGATTCCAAGTCATCGAATGACGCAAAAGATGAGTCCAAGTCCAAGGACGATTCCGAGTCTTCAAACAAGGAATCGGACAAGAACTCGGATAACAAGAAGTCCGAGGACCAGGACGGCAAGAAGTCTGGCGATAAATCCGCTGCCCAAAATACGGGAGCCGGTGATACTTCCAATGCGTCTGGCGGTGCTTCTTCGGGCGGTGGCCAGTCGTCTGATGGAGTTTCATCCTCTAATGGTGGAAACGCCTCCTCGGGCGGCCAGAGCGGCTCGCAGGAGTCCAGCTACGTAACAGTGACGGTTTCGGTCACATCGAGCGCTGTGGGCAATCCTGTGTCTTCTGGTGGCACCTTTACCTTTAACGAAGGCGCTACCGTCTACGATGCCCTGTGCGCGCTGGGCCTTTCTGTCAATGCGCATGGCTCGTCGTACGGCACGTATGTCTCCGCGATTGGTGGTTTGGCGGAGAAACAGTACGGCGGTACGAGCGGCTGGATGTACTCCGTCAACGGCACAACGCCCATGACGGCCTGCAGCAACTACGTTCTCTCCAACGGCGACAACGTGGTCTGGTATTACGTTACAGGCTAGAGGCTTCGACATAGCGCGCCAGACGGGCGGTTCGGACAGACATCCGGGCCGCCCGTTTTTCATGCGAATGGGATTGGGTCGCCGGGTCTCTCGGCAAACAAAAAACCGGTTGGAATGGGAATTCCAACCGGTTATACATTCAAGCAAATAGCGAATCGACTACGACCGTGCGCCCTCGAGGAAGAAGCGGCGGCTGAAGGAGTTGTACCAGGGGACGAGGAACGTGGCGATGGCCTTCATGGCCTGGTAGCCGATGCTCAAAAACGTGACGCCCACAAACATGTACAGGTCGTTGAGGCCCAGGCCGATCACCGACAGGATGGTGAAGATCGTGAACTCGCGCTTGCGGCTCATGCCCTCGCGATGGTCGAACACGTACTTCATGCTGAGCCAGTAGTTGACCACGACGGACGTGGTAAACGAGACCGTGGTGCTCATCAAAAAGTCGAGGTGAAACAGCTCGACGAGCGCAATGAGCATACCCCAGTCGATGCCAAAGGAGATAAGACCCACGACAGCGAACTTGAGGAACTGCTTGGTATGAGGTTGTGCCAGTGCCTTGCGCACGTAATCACATCCAACGCGTTGATGAATCGAGCAGAGGATACTTTAGAGCTTTTGCAAGGGAAACGTAAGGTCCTTGCCAAGAACTATACGAACTCGCCAAATTTTCAAGAGCTAATCCGCAAACGTTGAAAATTTGCCCGTAAACGAGCAATGCCCACGAACAACACAGCGCTCGACGCGTGTCATCCGTGGGCATTGTAAAGCTGTAAGGTTGCGAGTTACTTGGTCTCGTTGCCTTCCAGGAAGATCTTTCGGGTCACAAAGTTGTAGACCATGACAAGCGCGGTGGCGCAAATCTTGGCGATATTGGCCTCGAGCCCCAGGCCGGCGTTGAGCGCCAGCACGATGCCGTCGTTGAGTCCCAAACCGATCACAGACAGCACGACAAAGATAATGAACTCGCGGCGGCGGCACATGCCCTCCTTGTGCGCAAACACGTACTTCATGCTGGCGAGGTAGTTAAAGATGAGTGAGATGATAAAGCCGCTGGTGTTGGCGATTAGGATGTTGAGGCCCAGACCGTAGTGGAGCAGATTCATAATGCCAAAGTCGATGACCGTGGCAATGACGCCGACGACGCCAAACTTCATGATCTGCGCAAGGAGCTTTTGCATGGTACCTGCCTTATGGTGGCGCCGGGGCGCCGCGGGGATGACAAACTCAGCAAGTTTAGCCAATCCCCACGGGTGGTGCTAGGCGCGCTCCTCGATAGCACCGTTTCTATATGCATCGAGCAGCTGGCGCAGGTCCTGGATCTGGCTGCGGATCTTGGCACCGGAATCGGTGTCGCTCACCATGCGGCGACGGTCGGCCTCGTCAAAGCGGTTGGTCTCGCTTTCGATATCGACGTTGCGGGTGAGTGCCTCGGCAACCGTCGTAAAGGCCCGGTGCGACTTGAGGCGGCAGCCGCGCGAGCTCGAGATGAGCGTATAGCCGGCGATACCCGTCTTGGGATGGTAAGCGCGGCAGAAGCCGCCATCGATGACCAGCAGCTTGCCCTCGGCGCGGATGGGCTGCTCGCCCTTGGTGGTTTTAACGGGCGTGTGGCCGTTGATGATGTGGCCGGTCGGTGAACATGCCATGGGCGCGACGCCAAACTCGCGCATGATGTCATCGCAGACCGAGGGCGACTTGGTAAGCGTAAAGTACGGGTCCATCGGCTCGACCCAGGTGCTCTTATCGGCGATATAGGCGCGCTCAAAGGTACGCACCAGGCGTCCGCTGGCGGGTGAGCTAAAGCCAATCCACAGGTACCACATCCAGTCGAGGGCGTCGCGGTCGCCCACGCGCCAGGCGCGGCGGGCGATGTGGTCGCAAAAATCGAGATAATCGCGGCCAGCGTGCCAGGTGCCCAGGCAGTTCATGCTGCTAAAGGTGCCGTCTTCGTTGAGCGGCACGCAGCCATGGAACAGCAGGTTGCCGTTGGTGACCTTGTACATCGAGCCGTGGGAATAGAGGAAATCGATATGGCGATGCAGGTGATCGGCGGTGACAAACTCGGACACGAGCTTGTCGATGATGTGCTGCTCCTGAGACGTGAGCGTATAGGGGTCCGTCGGGTCGACGGTGGGGAAGTCGTTGGTCGTGAGCGGCCACACGCTGCCGTCGGCGAGCGTGACCGTGCCGGTGTCGTGGTCGATCTTGTCGAGTAACAGGCGGTCGGTCATGTCGAACTCGGGGTGGCGCTGGATAATCTGACCCTCGAGCTTAAAGAGCAGCACGTTGATGGCCTTGATCAGCGGGGTGATGGACTCACCGGCGGTGTAGGTGGCATCGGCAAAGGCGACAAGCTCACGCAGCGAGATGCCGTAGTCGTTCTCCAGGATCTCGTAGTTGTCGTAGCGTAGGTTGTTGCGCAGCACCGTGGCGATGCAGGCAGGTTCACCGGCCGCAGCGCCCATCCACAGCAGGTCGTGGTTGCCCCACTGGATGTCGAGTGAATGGTAGGTGAGCAGGCGGTCCATAATCTTGGCCGCGCCGCCACCGCGGTCGAAGATATCGCCCACCAGGTGCAGGTGGTCGACGGCCAGGCGCTTGATGAGCGAGGCGAGCGACTCGATAAAGTCGTCGGCGCTGGCGGTCTCTAGGATGGACTCCACGATGCGCTCGTGATAGCGCACGCGATAGTTGTTCTCGTCCGGATGCGTGTGTAGCAGCTCGTCGATGATGTAGGCGTAATCGCGTGGGATGGCCTTACGCACCTTGGAGCGCGTATAGCGGCTCGAAAGCGAGCGGGCGACCATGATGAGCTGGTCAAGCATCGTCTTGTACCAGGTGGGCGAGTCCTCGCGCTGGCTGCGGACCAGCTCGATCTTCTCGCGCGGGTAGTAGATGAGCGTGCACAGCTCGCCCTTCTCGTCAAAGGAGAGCGTTTCGCCAAAGATTTCGTCGACATGCTCGCGCACGACGCCCGAGCAGTTGTTGAGGATGTGCATAAAGGCTTCGTACTCGCCATGCACGTCGCTCATAAAATGCTCAGTGCCTTTGGGCAGGTTGAGGATGGCCGAGAGATTGATGATCTCGGTAAACGCGGATTGCTCGGTGGGAAATTGTTTCGACAGCAGACGCAGATACTTGAAGTCTTGCGGATTGCGATCGAATGCGACCATGAAACACCTTCCGATGGAGCTGGTAAAACTGATAAACAGCGTCAAACGTTTATCAGTATGCGCCGCTTTTGTTTCGATTTTGCGCCAGCGGCTGAATTGTCGGCTGAACGGTTTGGTAAATCGATTTAGTTGAGGTAGATATGGCGGTTGAGTGGAGACGACAGAGGGTGTTTTCTCAGATATTTATGCGTGGGGCCGGTGGAGACGATGGTGGTAAAGATGTTCGCTATTTTTGGTTCGATTTGGTAAATAGTGGACATATGTACCGTATGTAGGCTCACTGTGCGATAATTTGCGCAGCAATGAGTAAGGAGCCTCATATGAGTGATTTTGTCCTGACCTGTGAATCTGCCGCCGACCGAACTCGGGAGTTCTTTGAATCGCGCAATATCCCTGTCGTGTGTTTTCATTACGAGATCGACGATGTTGTCTATACGGACGATCTGTATCAGTCGATTACGCCGGACGAGTTTTTTGCCCAGATATCCGCGGGCGCCATGCCCAAGACATCTCAGGTGAGCGTGGGTGAGTACGAGGAGTTTTGGGAGCCGCTTGTTGCCGAGGGCAAAGACGTGCTGCACCTGACGTTGTCCTCGGGTATTTCGGGCACGTATGGATCGGCCTGCGTTGCGGCACAGATGCTCGCGGATCGTTATCCCCAGGGCGGCAAGGTGCGCGTCATCGATTCGCTGGCGGCGTCTTCGGGCTTTGGCCTGCTGGCGGAATGTGCCGCCGACGTGCGCGATAGCGGCGCTTCGCTCGACGAGACGGCTTCATGGATCGAGGAGCACAAGCTCAACCTGCACCACTGGTTCTTCTCGACCGATCTGTCGAGCTACCTGCGCGGCGGTCGCATTTCGGCTGCGAGCGCGATTATCGGCACGGCGCTTAAGATTTGCCCACTTATGACGGTCGATTGCGAAGGTAAGCTGTCGCCACGTGAGAAGATTCGCACTAAGAAGCGCGCGATTTCCGAGATGGCTAAGACCATGATGGCACACGTGCAGGACGGTGCGGATTATTCGGGTAAGTGCATCATGTCGCACTCGGCGTGCCGCGAGGATGCCGAGGCCGTTGCGGTGCTGATTGAGGAACAGGTTCCGCAGCTTAAAGGCAAGATTGAGATCAATAACATCGGTACTCTGATCGGTTCACACACCGGACCTGGTACGGTGGCGCTCTTCTTTATGGGCGACAAGCGCGTGGATTAATTTGCCCCATCACATCGCTGCATGATTGCCCAAACGAAAACGGCCCGCCTCACGTTTGTGGGGCGGGCCAAGATGTTTTGCTAGCGTTTCTTTCCTCGGAAGAAAAAGCCGTGCAGTGAGGGCTTGAGCCCGCGGTTGGCGCGACGCTCCTCGACGCGCTCGTGGATCGAGGCGACGCGCTCGATGACCTCGTCGGGAATCGGCACGTCGGGATTCATGTTCTCGACCTGGCTGACTTCGGCGGCGGCGACCTGGTCGATAATGGGCACATCGTCGCGCGAGATAACGGGCGTGGCGTCTTCCTTCATCTTGCGATAACGCTGCATCATGTCGGTCTGTAGCTGCTGTGCCGAAGGCGGCGTCCAGATGATGGCGTTGGCGCCGGCGGCGATGGTCTCGCGGATGCTCTCGGGCGTCTTGCCGCCCGGCGCGATGAGCGGCAGGTTGGGATAGTGCTCGCGCAGTTCACGCAGGACCTGCGGCGTGTTTTTGCCAGCGGCGATGTTAAGAATCTTGGCGCCGGCGCGCACCTTTGCGTGAGCATCGTCGTCGCAACGTACGACCGTGGCGATGACGGGGATGTCGGCGATGTTGGTGATGTGCTCGACCATCTCGGCGGTGGCGGGGGAGTTGACCACACAGCCCGCCGCGCCCTGCATCTCGGAGACGGCTGCCATCTGAACGGAGCGCTTGCCGGTGGTGGTGCCACCGCCCACGCCTACGAAGACCGGGCACTCGGCGACGATCAGCAGCGCCTGCGTAATGGCGGGCTGCGGCGTGAAGGGGTAAACGGCAAAGACGGCATCGGCGTTGGAGTTGCGGATGACCGCGACGTCGGTGGTGTAGATGAGCGATTTGATACGACGGCCGAAGAGCGTGAAGCCGCTGGCCTCCTCAATCTCGTCAGGCATGCGAAGGGCCGCCTTGCGCAGGCGCCCGTCGATGGGCAGGGGCTCCATAGGGAGCAGGCCGTTGGGGGTCACGGCTACCTGGGGTTCGGTGAACTCGTCTGCGAGCTCGACCTCGGAGAAATCGACCGAGGCGACAATGTCCTCGTGAACCTCGGCGGGCACATCGATGGGGGCTTGGTCGTTTGCCGCGGCAGGCGTGTCGAAAGAGCTGGTGCCGACGAAGGCGTCGACGCGCTCATTTAGATCGTTGAGGGTATCCATGGAAGCTCGATTCTATGTGATGACGGCCGGCGCGATGCAGCCGGAATTGCGAATGCTAAATCGTTTGACGAGTTGATTTTTCCCCGCCGCGCCCTCCGTTAGACCGAAGGGCGGCGAACGTGAAGGAGCTGTGGTGGCGGTGATCGAGGTGCTATCTTGAAAGTCCCGTTTAAAAGAGAGGTGACGCGGTATGGAATTTTCGGCAATGTTGGGCTCGATTGGCCTATGCGTGGGCGCAATCGTAGCCGCCGCGGTCATCTACTTTGTGGTCACGGCCATTAAGGGCAAAAGGGCCGAACGCAAGGAGCGCACGATGCTTAAACAGCATCGCGACCAGCAGGGCAAACGCGCACGGAGATAGCTTGTTGAGTTTTGGATCCGTGCGCTAGCTGCGTTTTCGGATCAGGGCAATGTAGAAGCCCTCAAATTCGCGGCTGGGCGGAATGGTGAGCGTGCCGGGCAGGCCGTTGGCGATGGCCGATACCTGACCCGCGGCAATGGCCTCGGTCAGGGCGTTGGACTCGATGCGCGGCTCCTCACCAGCTTCTTGGGCACGGCGTACCTCACTTTCGCTTGGCGTGCCGTCGAGGGGGATGAGCTCGCAGTCCATATGCTTGTCGAGGGCTTCTTGCAGGGCGTCCTCGTTTTCCTGCGGCAAGATCGAACAAGTCGAATAGACGAGCGTGCCGCCCGGTTTGAGGGCTCCCATGGCGCGGTCCAGAAGTGCTCGCTGCGAGCGGGCGCACTTGCTCAGCAACTGCTCGGTGAGGCCGCGCAGACTCTTCTCGTTGCCGCTGATGACGGTGCCCGTGCCGGTGCAGGGAGCGTCGAGCAGGATGCGGTCAAAGCGGAAGAACTCGTCGAGCTCGCGTGCGTCGATGCGCATGACGGGCACGTTTTTTGCGCCTTGGCGGTGGAGGTTGGCTTCGAGCTTCTCGGCGCGGGGAATGCTCATCTCGCAGGCGGTAAGGTGCGCCTGCTCCTGCGTGAGGGCGGCGATCTGCGTCGTCTTGCCGCCGGGGGCTGCGCACATGTCCAAGATGTCCTCGCCTGCCTGGGCGCCCAGGACCAACGGCGGCATCATGGACGATAGACTTTGTAAGTAGATCTTGCCGTCGCGGTAGATGCCGAGGCCCCACAGGTCGGAAACCTGGGCCTCGGGCAGGATGAAGGCGTCTGGGTACCAGGCGACGGGGTTGTGGGCGATGCCGGCGGCATCGAGCGCCGCAGCGATGTCCTCGGCGGTTGCCTTGAGCGTGTTGGCGCGCAGCGTGACCGGGCGTGTGGCTGCAGCACCGAAGCCCTCGATCATGAGCTCGGCATCGGCGGGCGCATAGGCGCCGGCGACCGTGTCGACCATAAAGCGCGGCAGGTCGGCGGCGCAGGGAAGGGCGGCAAGCTGGTCGGAAAGCTCGGTGGCGGCAAACTGCCTGAGCTTGAGCTCGGCCTTGACCTGCTTTTTCTGCTTACGACGACGCGGCTTGGACATCCGTCTTTCCTTCCCATTCCATTACATGTCGAGTGTTTAGTACTGGCTCTCGTGCTTGCTAAAGAAGTCGAAGCGCGGGGGCAGCGGCTTTACGCGGTGCTCGCCGGGCTTCTCGCCCAAGCTCTCCACAAACTCATCCGTGGAGGCGAAGATGTTATCCCAGCTAAAGAAGGCGACCGGGTCGATGTCGAAGTACTCGCAGATGAGCTCGCAGCCGGCAGGGACGATGCCGTGCATGAGCACGGTCGCCACGCGCAGCTCGGTAAAGGCGTCGACGAGCGCCTGCGTCATTGCGGCGTTTGCCTCGTTGCCCTCGAGCTTGTTGGCGGCCTTGGAAGCGTCGCTCCAGCGCTTGTTGGCGGCGCGCAGGTAGTCGTCGCACACGGCAAGCGCGCGGTGCGTCTCGAACTTGTACATAGCCTGCTCAAAGGCGAGAGCTGCCTGCTCGGCGGCTTCGACCACGGCGGCAGAGGCCGCACCGGCGGGGATGCAGCCGTTGCGATAGGGGCTCTCGTCGCCCTCCTTGACGGCGACGCCGTAGAAGCAGCTGCGGGCCAGGCGGTTGAACACGCCGGTCAGCAGCGCGCTCTCCTTAAGGGCCGGGTCGATAACGCGCTTGTCGTCGCAGGCGCGTACCTCGTTGCCGTCCTTGTCCTTGCCGGTCACACGCGTGTCGTATGCCTTGGGGCTAAAGCTCACCGGCTTTTCGGATAGGCCGAGCGACAGCCAGTGCGCGCGCATCTGCTCGCAGGTGTAGTGGTTGAGCAGGTCGTCTGCCGGCGGGGGAGGCGTCTGCGAGGACGAGCTGGCCTTTTTGCCCATGTAGAGCAGGTGGTAGCAGGCGCTGACGGTGCTCTGCGTGAGGTCCCAGCCCAGGGCCTCCCACATGGCGGTCTGCGCGATGCAGTAGAAATAGATGTTGTCCTGACCGATGAACTGGTAAATCTGAGCGTCGTCAGAGCACCACCAGTCGCGCCAGTCGAGCGAGCTGTGCTGGTAGGTGGGTGCGGGCACCTGCGTGGAGTCGGCGGCGGGCTCGCCCATGAGGGCGGCATCCTGGGCGGCGACGCCCTCGGTCACGCCGGCGGCCTTGGCATCGCGCGCGAGCACGGTACGCGTATAGCTGATGGGCGCCCACAGGCTCTCGGGCCAGCACCAGCAGGTGACGTCGGAGACGCCATCGACCTCGGGCACCGGAACGCCCCAGTCGATGTTGCCGGTGATGCGGAAGGGTACGAGTGCCTTGCCGCTGCGGAAGCGCACGCCACCGTTGGCGAGCACCGCGTGGGCGTCGTCGCGCTCCTTCCAGCTGGGGAAGGTGACGGTAAAGCTGCTCTTGTTGCCCTCGGGCTCCAGCACGGTGTGCTCGGGGAGCTGGTCCTCGACGGCATCGAAGGCCTCGCGGAACTTGTTCTGGATGTAGAGCTGAGCCGGCAGCAGCCACTCCTCCATGGTCTTGGAGACCACGGAGCGAACCTGCGGGTTCTGGGC
>OCPP01001669.1_pt1 | contig 11256 bp, 11 predicted proteins | sample 1538211 | NCBI WGS metagenome assembly OCPP01 (sample SAMEA2580193, study PRJEB22360) | human gut metagenome | biome: human gut; feature: human-associated habitat; material: faeces | place: Denmark | collected 2008/2010
CGATACTCCCTCTCTCCAAACGAGTCGTATCGCTTGAAAAGCTCGTATTGGCTCGTTGAGGATTCCTCGCTCGTATCCCAATACGAAGGAGAATGTCGGGAAGCGAGCGATTCGGCCTTGTACGTCTGAAATTTCACCGCATGAACGCCAGCTTCGCTCGCTTCTTTGCACATGAGCTTTGCCGCCTCCATAGGGCTGATGCCACGCTGCCGAGCGATATCGTAATAATTGACGCCGATCTCAGCTATGAGTGTAAACGCCCCGCTTGCAATCCTATCCTCTAAGTTCATAGTACGTCTCCCAAAACGATCCTCTTTACTCTTCGTATCCCTAATCTCAAATCGTTCTCAAGCATCAGCTTGCGCATCTCTCGCCGTACGGACCTCGCCCCCGCAAGCCACGCTATTGTTGAAGCGAGGTCTTCGTCGGAAACCTCGCTTCCGAGCCCCAGGTTGATGAACCCGTTATCCATTTGAGCAAACGTGTGGAGCTGCTCGCGTTCGTTCTCCGCGAGAACAATTGTAGGCACGCCCATGCAGGCAAGCTCGAACGTGGTGCGCCCTTGGGAGGAAAGAGCCATGTCGGCCTTACGCATATGGTCGCTCATGCGCAACACGTTGCGACTCACCTCTATCCCGCACTCAGGAACGCTTTGCACCGCAGGATTGTCGTATCCCGAGCCGAGAACGAAATCAAACGTCACGTCCACTGCCTCTGCATTATGCCTTTTTGCCAGTTCGTACACCCGCGCCGTCAAATCGAGCGGATCCGTTCCTCCAAACGTGACGAGAATCCGGCGCACCTCATCCGAATCTTCCGAAGGCTGCGTTATAAGGAACTCGTCCCGCAAGCAGACGTACCCCTTACCCGAATACACGTTTCCATGCGGAGACGCCCCTTCGTAAATGGCGTTGACAACAGCATCGGCCAACCTTGCGCCTTCACCCAAATCCTCGAACGTCACCAAGCGCTTAACATACCTCTTCACATCAGCCATAAGACTGGCATCGCTATCAAGGCAATCGTATACGAATACATCGGGACGGCGCTCCTCCAGCCATCGGAGCATCTCTTCGTCGTCCTCCACCTCTAAAACCGGCATATTCGCCGATTTCAACTTGGCGATTCCTTCTCTATGACGTGCATTGCATACGAATACGACGTCATGCTCTATCAGTTCGTACCCAAGCGTTAATGCACGGTACACATGCCCAAGGCCAAGCTCCTTATGCCCGTCGACCCGAAACACGATGAGCCTTCGAGAGAGCATGGCTTCGCACACGATCCAATCTTGCATCGTGTCGATGTCGACCGCTTCGTCAGCAGGGACCTCAAAAACCGTAACGTTGTCCCCTATGCGAGACGAAGGCCCGATACACGAACGCTTCGAAACCAAAAATGCACCGGTTTCAACATAGTTCGGCGGAAGCTCCTGTCGATTGAGACGTCGTTCGTAATTCGGAACAAAACGATTCCGACCGTCTTTGCCCCAGCTCAAATGAGGAGCGTTTGTCGCACTCACCATCGTATCCGAATCGGAATTCAAAAACCGCTCAATCGCCGTATCGAGAGTGCGCACTGTTAGCAAAGGCGAGGTAGGCTGCATCGTGATGACGATGTCGTATCGCACACCCCGCAACGCTTCCACACGAACCACTGCGTCATTCACTACCGGATCGAGCGTAATATCGTCTCCGGAAAGTTCCGGGCTGCGCTCAAGAGCAACAACGCCATCGATCTGTTCTACGAAATCCAGTATCTCTCTCGAATCAGTGCTAACGGCAACATCGGTGATACAGCTGCTCTCTGCTGCACATGAAATCGCATAGTCAATCAACGGCCTGCCGTGCATAAGGCGCATATTCTTTCGTGGTATCCCTTTCGAGCCTCCTCGAGCAGGAATGACAGCGAGCACGTTCCTCTCCACATTCATCAAATGAAGGCACCTTTCCTGGAGACGACACGTCGACGAACAACCCTTTGATTCGGCGACTTTTCCAACTTCTTCGCAGCCCTACTCGCATCCGCACAACAAAAACCTTGATCATGTGCCGACGTGGCTAGAACGAACACAAAGAACAGCAAGTAATGACTCGTCATGGTCGAATGCATCACCATGCCGACAAGAAAAAACGGAACCCAAACGCCAGCCGTCTCTTTTCTGGCATAAGGGGCGATGACAATGCTGAACACAGCAAAGTAAAAAATTGTATAGAGAACCCCGTGCTTAAGAAGCAAGTTGATGACCGCGTGGTGCGGCTGCACAACCCTGTACCCATGCAACGAAGCACTCGCGAGCAAAGTGTCTTTATCGCCAAAAGGGTTTCCAATGTTCATGACGCGCCGGATGTCGATATCGTATCCACGAAAAATCAAAAGCGGATCCTTGGAAATCTGCTCGATAGCATAAAGATTGGAATTGAACCTGATAGCATTAGAGGTATCATTCAAACCTCGCGATGCTAAAGAGGCCGAAACGGTATCGCCTCCGACGACAGCCGTACTCCACCACCAGCTAAACGTCACGATTGAAAAGAACATGAGAGCGAAGAGCAAAAACAACACGACAGGATGCACGGATCTCGAAGGCTGAGAAACCGACCCCTTTCGTCGCGCTCTGATCCATATCACAGCATTTATTAAAGCAAAGCATAGAAGCATCATTTGATATCCCCTGCTGTTGAGGACGAGAGCCGCAACTACACATACCGCTACGCCAAGCTTTCGCTTCTCGTACCAGCACCAGCAGAAAAACAGGAACAGCACCACGCCAAAATAGTTCTTGTCGTACGAACCAAAAACATAATAAGGAGTTTCCGCGTCGCGGCGAAAAACGGAAACCAGCACAACCGCAAGGGCAAGGCAATAAAAGACGCGTTTCATGAAGGGACTAATCTCGAACGAGGACGGTCGTATGCAATAGAAGAAAAGAACCGTTAGCAGGAGAAAACTCGTGTCGATGAACAAATCCCGCATGGAATAGGGAGAAATCGCCATCGTGAGGAGAATCGAACCAGCAAGGCCGAAAAGGCAAAGGATCATCGGCAACGACATCTTTGTCTCGTCCAGCTCTTCTCTTCCAAAGAGACCGGTCGCAATCACCAATACTGCGGTAAGAACCACCGATGCATAAACTTTGTTTGCCGGCGACAAGAGAAAAAGAACAAGCAGCAAAAGAACCATCAAGATTGAGTACACAATGCCAATGTGACTTTTTCTCGCGCTCGGCGCTGTAGTATCAGTTTTTTGCGCAATCACGAATTTGCTCCTGTACGAACCATAGCTCCTGAACGTTTCATATAGAAAAGCCCCACTGAATACGTGAATAGGTAGGACACCGCGTTAGAAATGAGCATGAGAAGGCAAAGCACCCAAAGACTACCGACCCAAGAAGAGAAAGCAATCGAAGCGGCATACAAAACCAAACGGAACAGCGACGAAACAACCTGAAGGCGGGGCGGGGCAACTTTAAGAACTACGACCATATTGAACGAGTTGACAACCGCAAATATCGATGCTGCATTTCCCAACGGCATCAACGACAAGGCCTGGTCATAAAGCGTAGGATAGAGAATCATCGGCCCAATGAAGAAGGCAATCGCATACATGAAAAGCCCCACTGCGAGTATGAACAGATTCACTAAGTGATACCTGCGGACGGTTATCTTGACTACGCCGTCGCTCATGTAACTGAGCATGATGGAACTGATCGGTGAGGAGAAAAACGAGAACGTCTTGCCGAAAAAGGTTGCAACGTAATAGGTCGACACAGCCGAAGGCCCGAAGGCCGGATACCGATCAACGTACACCGACGAATAGGTGATGAGATTGCTCGCTATAAGAGACACATAGGTGCGCAGCGACGACCCAAAAAGCCTTGTTTTGCCATACGGTTCTGAAAACACGTTTGAGCATCGTGCAAAACATGCGAGGGCAAATGCTTCTCCAAGTATGAACACGAAAGGCCAGAATCCGCTTGCGAAAGCAACGCCCATACCTACCACATAACCCAAAGCAGTTAAGAGGTTGACTAGCAACAGCTTCTTGGAATTGAAATGAAGCCTGAACGCGACGAGACAATACGCCTTCACGATACTCATACCCGTAAGGATCCCAACAGCTAACGCCATCAATAGATCCATCGATAGAAGTTGCCAGCACACTATCGCAGTCGCCACTGCCAGTACGGGGGCAGAAATGGATAGGAGGTATTTGAAGTCTCCCGGTCCTATTCCGGCTTTCTCATAGCGTTCGTTGCGAATAATCCTCGTATTGCACAAGGTGCTCCCGAACGACGGCTCAAGCGCGTTGACGATCCCTATCGCCACCAGGAACAAACCGTATCGATCGCCGTCAAGCTTCCACGCCAAAAACGGATACACGAGAAGCTGCAGCGTCCCTACGAGAACCACGGTCGCACCGATAGTGAGAGCGAAATCGGTCGATGCTTTTTTCAAGAAGTCTTTTTTCATGGTTTCACGATCATCGAATAACCGTTTTGCCCCGATCAGGACTCAAGAAAGCCTCTAACGAGCCGTTCCGTATTCTCGAGCGCAGCCTCGTGCCAGACGTAGGATTTCAAGCTGTCAGAAACGGATTCGACCTCTACGCTCATGCGCCCCACAAATTCAGATGCGTCCTTCACAAGCTCGGCCGCACCTGACCTCATCAGCGGTTGAGCAATTTCACTGTCAACCGTATCCAGGATGAACACGCGCTTTCTATAGGCTATAGCCTCGAAAAGCACCGTGCTCGATATCCCTACGACAACTGTCGCCCTTTGCAGATACCAATCGATATCCCCGGTCTCCGCGATCTCAACCCTGGTGCCGACCTCCGTCAATTCAGGATGGACGACCCTCCACGAGTTTCTTTCGGAAGGATGCAGTTTCACGACAATGCGGTATTCGTTCGCACGCGGATCCCGAGCAAGATCGCACACGAACGAGGAAACCGCACCGTTGTCATAACCCTGAGACACCACCAAGACGAAAGGAACGTGCTCGTCTACCTGTTCTTTTTCGATGTCGAAAGACGCTTTCAACCCTCGCTCAAGCGGAATGGATCCTACGGCGATCATCCGTCGATCCCTATCCGGCACAACGCATTCGTCAATCCAATACTGACCGAATGCGGCGATACGGTCAGGAAGGTATCTTCCGCAGTCCGGCGCATCAAGATTGTACGCAATATGACCAGGCCCTATTTGCCCATGCTGGAGTTCGATTACCGGTATGTCCAGCTCATGAAGAACTTCGTTGCAGACGAGACAGAACACCGAGTAATGCTCGACCTCGACGACGCATTCAGGTTGCCATCTTGAGAAGATTTCACGAAACGATTTCGAAAGCGCGTAATAGCCAGTCACCACGTAAGAGGTTCTTTTAGCCAGAGCCTCCCGATCAATCTCGACATCGAATTCACACTCGAGCAGCCCCACCAATTCCGCAAGGTCGGACAAAACGCAACGAGACGCTTTCTCCCACTTTCTTGTTGCAAGAGCAACAAGCCATCTAGCCTCTAGGATATCCGTGTATATCGTAAGATCTTCAAGGGAGTCTTTTACATGGGCAAGCTTATGGGGACGCTCCAGAATCGAGCAGTCGTCTGCAAGGTCTCGAGCCAGATCCTCGAGGAACACGTTGCAAACGCCGTTCGAACCAGCGGTTTTCTTCCAATTGCCTAAAAAGACAACCTTCTTGCCTTCCCTTACCCCCGTCTCGATACCGCTCCGCGATTCACCCAGCTGCATGAGGAGACGAGGCAGGCTTCTTGCGATATTAGCCTTTGAAAACTGCGCATGAAAATCAGGATGCCCACCGAATTCGAAACGTCGAACCTGCTTGCATACCGAGTCGAACAGCCACTTCCTCAGAAGATGCCAATAGTGCATGCCATCGACATTTCGACTGAAAACATCATGGCGATTCTCAAATGCAAGAAACGCTTGCACGAGAAGCACCCTGTTCCCGTAATCCACTCCAGCCACGCCCGGTTCGTTCAAATCCGTAAACAAACTCATAGCCGCCAAAAGCTTCCATAAGACGAGAAGCGCTTCGCGTCCAATATTCCTTTAACATCCAAAAGCACCTTGCTTTCGTCGGGCTTGTCTCCGAAGAAAGCATCAATACGCTCGAAGCCCAGCTCTTTGAACTCATCATGGGCAACCGCGACAATCAGGCAATCTGCGTTCGCAATATCACCCGACTCGCGTAGCTGCATGCCGTAAACCTGCTTCACCTCGTCTCCCGAAGCCCAAGGATCCACCACCGACGGCTCGACTCCATATTCCTTTAGCCTCATGACAATGTCGTACACCTTGGAATTTCGAACATCGGGACAGTTCTCTTTGAAGGTAATGCCCAAGACGACCACGTTCGAGGACTTGGGAGCAAGCCCAACTCGCACCATCTCCCTGATGGCCGTCTCGGCAACAAACCCTCCCATGGCATCGTTCACTCTTCTGCCCGAAAGAATGATCTGAGAGTGGTAACCGAGCTTCTCGGCCTCGTAGGTAAAGTAATACGGATCAACGCCGATGCAATGCCCACCAACCAGTCCTGGTTTAAAGCCGAGCGCATTCCACTTCGTGTTCATGCCCTCCACGACTTCGCTCGTATCGATACCCATGCGGTCGAAGACCATGGCAAGCTCGTTCATGAAGGCAATATTGATATCGCGCTGGGAGTTCTCCACTACCTTAATTGCTTCAGCTGTTTTGATCGAGGAGACCGGATAGGTGCCTGCCTCTATCACGATGTCGTACACGCGTTTGATTTCTTCAAGGGACTCATCATCCATGCCCGAAACGATTTTTCGGATAGTGGTCAAGGTATGGACTTTGTCCCCGGGGTTGATTCGCTCAGGACTGTAACCCACTTTGAAATCAACGCCGCACCGCAATCCGGATTCCCTCTCAAGGATAGGAACGCATACGTCCTCCGTGACCCCAGGATAGACGGTAGATTCGAAAACCACGATCGAACCCCATTCAAGGTGACGGCCAAGCATGGTCGACGCCCCAACAACCGGCGACAGATCGGGGGTCTTGTCCTGATTGATCGGAGTAGGAACAGCAACTATATGAAAACGCGCTTCCCGTAAACGTTCGGGATTCGACGTGAAGTCGACGCCTGTGGAGCTGATCGCCTCGTCGCCTACTTCTTTCGTCGGATCGACCCCCTTTCGGTACAAGCGGATTTTCTCTTCGTTGACATCGAATCCGACAACTTCGATATGCTTAGCGAACTCAACCGCTATCGGCATGCCAACATATCCCAGTCCGATAAGGGATAGCTTCGTCTTCCGCTCGACCAAATCTTGGTACACGCTCACTTTACCGTTTTCCTATTCTCTTCAGAACTGCATGAAACATCTGCCAAAACAGGCAGTAGCCTGCATATGGCTTGCTCAAACCTTCAATCTCCGTATACAGGAACCATGTTCCCTTCACTGCCGAAACCTTATTCGCGCTGAGCGAATCGCTTCGCTTCCTATTCGCCGCCAACACTTCATCGAACCCATGAAGACATCCGTACAGCTTTATAACCTGGAGCCACGTTGCGGCATCCTGCCTTTTTCGTATATCCGGCATGACGAGAGCTTTTTTATCGACGAGCTCGGTATCGAACATGATCGTGTGCGAGCAGGTGGGAGGTTTTTTCAGAAATTTTTTATAGTCGAGACGCTCATCGATATGAACGATGTTGCGAAAGCTTCCGTCTTCGTTCACCGTCTCGTACGACGTCATGCATGCTCCGAAACGGTTCTCGGTCATGAAGGTGATCTGCCTCTCCAACTTCTCTTTCTTCCAGTAGTCGTCGGAATCCAAATAGGCAATAAACCTGCCGCACGCAGCCGCTAAAGCCCTGTTCCTAGAAAAAGCCGCTCCCCTGTTGCAATCGTTTCTCAATACGACGAAACGATGATCCCGCTCCGAAAACTGAAGGGCTATCTCAAGCGATCCATCCGAACTGCAGTCGTCAACCAGAATCGCCTCCCAGGAAGACAGGCTTTGAGATACGATCGAATCCAATGTTTCAGCCAGATATCGCTCGCAGTTGTAAAGAGGAATGATGATGCTCACGAGTGGGGCGTCGGCCTCGCCGAATTCCCAAAACTCGATCAGATGCTCGTCAGCGCCGGCGTGTATGGAGCAGAACTTTCGCACTTCGAAGGCGCGCGTCTTATCGTCGCGTAAAGACTCCACTTCAGAAGACAACGCTCATACCCCCGTCTTGTTGATGATGGATTTGAATGTTTCGAGAAATACAACCACGTCCAGTTTGAGATTCGCGTTCCGCACGTAGTACAGCTCAAGTTGTTGGCGACTGCCGTCTTCGTAGGTTGCATCGTTTCTTGCTTGAACCTGCCACCAGCCGGTGATGCCGGGCTTCATGCTCAGGAAAGCGTCCACATCCGTACCGTACGCAGGCAGCTCGTCGGCCACCACGGGACGCGGGCCCACGATGCTCATAGAGCCAGCAAGCACGTTGAGGAACTGGGGCAGCTCGTCGAGGGAGGTCCTGCGCAGGAAGCGCCCGACTCGCGTGACGCGGGGATCGTCCTCCACCTTGCGCTCGCTTCTCCACTGCGCCAGCTGCTCAGGGCTCAGATGCTTCTCGACATCGTCGGAGTCGGCCACCATGGTGCGCAGCTTGAAGATGCGTAACGGTTGGCCGCGATAGCCCATGGGCTCTTGGCGGTATATCGGCGAACCGGGGGATTCGAGGCGAATGATCAGTAAGAGCAGCGCGATCGGCGCCAAGCCAACAACGACCACGCACAGCGAGAACGCTATATCGAAAGCGCGTTTAACAAAGCGGTAGACCAGACCGTTCCCGGCGGTCTCAGCGACGTGCTCCTCCTCAGAAACAGCGAACGCGCTTTCCCCGGCTTCCGCCGCTAGCGTGCCGCCTTCGAGTAAATCTTCTGTTGTCGTTTGAGTTTCACCCACCAGCACACGACCCTTGCGGTCAGCACCCCCCCCCGTTGAGCGATTCAGCCTCATGCGGACTTTCTCACGATTTCCAGACCGACGCTGGCGGGGACGGTACGACCGAACAGGCTGACGTCGATGTAGGCGCGACGCTTGTGGCGGTCGATCTTGCGGATGTCGCCCTCGAAGCCCATGAGCGGACCGCGCGTGACGGTGATCTTGTCACCGCTTATGTAGCCCTCGCTCATGCGCACGGTATGGTTGCCGTCCATGAACGACAGGAACCAGTCGCGTTCCTTACCAGTGAGCGGGAAGAACGAGTTCTCCTCGTTGCCCAGCAGACGAATGGGCATGGGCACGCGCGACAGCTCCCTATTGAGAGCCTCGGGGTCATCGGTCACGAAGAACAGGTACCCCGGGAACAGCAGCCGCTTCACCAGGCGCCATTCGCCGCGGATCTTCCACATGACCTCGTATTCGGGCATGAAGCAGTCCTCCATGACGGAGGGCGGTACCAAACGGCGGCACATCTCGAGCGTCGAGGACTCACGACCCGCTTGCACTTGCGCCACGCACCACATGCCTGCTCCTTTCCCTCGCACATGTCGAACCGCTCCGTCAAAAGAAAAGAGGATGAATAGCTGCCCCCCGCCGCCGCCCTCAGGCAACGGCCGCTCATGCAGAGCCGGCTGCGCATCTATTCATCCTCTTGTCGATCGACGGAACGCGCTTTGCGACGATTTCGCCTTCTCAAGATATGTAACGAGCCTTGCGACTCCCGTATTTGTTGCTCAAATACAACAATCACGGCGAAAGAAAAAGGCGACGAGCGCCCTTCCCTCCCTTAACGATCATGCAATGTTGTATATAGTCCGTTGTTATATACACAACATCCACGATACGCTGCGACGATGCGAAACATACTTCAAATAAAAGTCGGTCTGCGCATCAAGGATCTGCGAGCCGTCCACGATGTCAGCCAAGAGCGGTTCGCCAACAAAATCGGCATGGACCGCACCTATCTGGCCTCCATCGAGGTCGGGCAGCGCAACGTCACCCTGCAGAACCTCGCGAAAATCGCGAACGGGTTCGACATGACGCTTTCCGAGTTCTTCGAGGGTATTCCCCGCGTCGACCCAAATACCTGACCATTTCGATCAGCGGTTCGTTCGTCGCGGTCTTTATTATACCTACATGTTGTATAAATACAACAAAAAGGTAACGAATGACGATAAATCCGCAACGAGCGGCATTGCCATACCAACGCCGTCCCGCAGCGCAACGGAATCGCGAGGCTCCGTCGCTGGTCGAGACGATCCCCTCCGTCAGTCCGCCGCCAAGGCGCACGCCTCTTGCTTGAAGAGCGGATGATCGGTACCCAGACCCTGAAGCTCTAACGAGACACCGGGAAGTTTGGCCGTGATCTCGAGGGTGCCGCCCAGGCTGGTGATGTAGCGCCGCAGCGTCTCCACCTGCATGACGTCGATGCTGCCGTTCTCCAGGTCGGAGATGCGCTTCTGGCTGACGCCCCTCTTGGCGGGGACCCCCTTCTGCGTCATGCCGCACGCCTTGCGCGCCTGCTGCAGCTCATAGCCCTTGATCTTCGCCTCGACGAGAAGACGGCCTTCCTCCAACATTTCAGGAGTGATGTCAGGACGCGTTTCAAGAAATTCTTCGATGGAAAGGCTCTTCTTCATTTCTCATCCTCCAACTCGCTCAAATGCTGTCGGTAAAGCCTATCGGCTCTCGGAATAGCCCGCGCATACCAACGATTCCATCGCTCGCGGGTTCCGCCAGCCGATTTGTCGCCCGCCAGCAGCGTCACCGCACGCCGCTTCGGGTCGAACGCGAACAATATCCTGATCTCGCTTCTGCCGGAAGAAGGAGGTCTAAGCTCTTTCATGTTCTTGAACGACGAACCTTTCACCGTGTCCACAAGCGGCCTTCCCAGTCCTGGGCCCACATCGCGAAGCTCGTTCAGCGCCACCGTCACACCGATGATCGTCTCCTTATCCTGCTCCTTAAGCCATGGAGCTATCAGGCTCAGGTCAACTTCCCAGTTCCCCATAATATACCTCACACGTTATTTTATGTCCAGCATTCCTCCTCGTTCAATGATAGCGACGCGATCTCACGCGCAGATGGCAGGGATCTAGCGCGGGTTCCCCCTGAATCCAGCGCCTTTCCCACGCCGCCCCAACGCGGTTTCCACGCGCGGCACCTACGAATCCAACGCGGATTACACGCGGTTCACCGACAAATCCAACGCGGTTTCTATACGATTCAAAAGAGCCGTCGCCCCTGCAACACGAAAACGA
>OCPP01001670.1_pt1 | contig 11255 bp, 10 predicted proteins | sample 1538211 | NCBI WGS metagenome assembly OCPP01 (sample SAMEA2580193, study PRJEB22360) | human gut metagenome | biome: human gut; feature: human-associated habitat; material: faeces | place: Denmark | collected 2008/2010
TTCTGCTTTGATTTTACAGTCGCTTGAACTTTATTAGAAATATCTCTGGCATACTGTTCGTTAAATATATTTTTAATAGGAAGTAACATATCGTATGCCTGCTTCATACTATCAATATTATCTGTTACAGAAATAAAACGAACATTAAGCTCTGGAAATATTCTTTCCAAATATCGCCCCGTATCAATGTAATCTCGTCCAAAACGGGAAAGGTCTTTTACAACAACACAATTTACCTTGTTATCTTCAATGTCAGCAATCATTCTATGAAAGTCTGGTCTATCGAAATTCGTTCCCGTAAAACCGTCATCAATATAAACATCATATAAGATAAAGTCATCATGCTTATTCACATATTCTGTTAAAAGTTTTCTCTGATTTCCTACACTATCGCTTTCTTCCTTATCTCCGTCCTCTCGTGATAATCTGATATAAATAGCTACGTTAAATAAGCTTGAACCTTTTTGATAAATCATTTTTCCACCTATTCAACTGCCGTACCTATAATAATATCATACAATAAAGTACGGCTTCTTTCCATGATTTTCAAAGGTTTTCCCCTCTTGATATGCGTTTTTAATATGAGATTTCACGATACGGATAAGTAATTCTTCTACAGAAAATTTACATAAAAATTCTCGTTCTACAATATATTGTGCAGGTTTTTTTTTAGTCAATGTATCAGCTCCCTTAATCAACTATCTATTCTCAACATACGCACATAGGCTTATCCAATATGCGTATTTTTCACAATGTTACAGAAGCAAACAGATGGTATTGGAAAGCTTTGTTAGTATCTCAACTATTCCCATTCTTGTGGGCAGAACTGCACCATATCGGTACGGAAAGGTGTGATTTGTTGCAGGAATTTGAAAAGATTTGAAAAAATTTTCGGATACAAAAAAGCCCGCACAAAACATGAATTTTGTGCGAGCTACTGGGATAGTGTATTTAATTGTAGATAGTATGCTGTTAAATCAGATTTGAATGTATCGAATTGTACTTAAAGCTTAAAGGCACATTCATCACTCCATTTTTGGTTTGGATGTTTCAATGTAATAAATATGTTCCTTGTTCCACTGTTTTAAACAAAAACAAAATTCGATAACAGCCAAAGCAATATTATATGTATGGGATAGAAAATATAAAAGAGATATTTACACTTTTTTCCTCGTTGATGATTGTATGATAGTATTAGCGGAAGAGCAAGAACCATAATCCACTGATACTGAATTGTAAATATATTCCCTCCTACATCCATAGGAGAAATTCCACCTATTATAGACAATAGATATTCCATACCATGGGAAAGCCCTGTTCCTATTATCGGAATTAATTCCTTGATTTTCCATAAAATAATGGGAACAATATTAGTGGACATAAAAAACATATACACAACAACAAATATCATATACGACAGAATAAGTCTTTTCTTGTTGTCATAAGCTAAATACATTATAATTCCTAAAACAACAAAAATAAGTCCCCCTTCCGTTGTAAACACACTTCCCAAAAGAGCTGGTATCAAATAGAAGCATATTGTTTCCGTATACATATTACTAATTGAACTCAGATAACCACATACTATACATACAATAACTTGATAAGCAATATATAAACTTAGTACTTTTATCCAGGAAACAGCCTTTTGGTTTTTTCTTATTTCTAAGATTTCACATATGCATGCAACGATAAATAATGTTCTAAAGAAATTTAATTCAATTTGTGTACTCATTTGAATAACAGCCATCACAATACTTGCTAAATATAGCCTCAATATATACATCCGCTTAGAACTAGTATACTTTACGCCATTAACAACACCAAAAATAAAAATAGGTGCAGCGATTCGTCCTATCCAATGTAACGGCAAAGACATTGGCAAATCAGGAAAGAAATAAGCTATATGGTCTAAAAACATAGCAATCATAGCTATTATTTTTAACTGAAATATATTCATTAACAATACTCCTTGATTTTATTTTAAAAATATGATATTACAAATTAATCAAAAAAACAAGGTGAAAGGAGAAATTTCATGTATAAGATATCCAAAAAAAATATTTTCGCTTCTTTATTGGCAGTGTCTATGATTTTCACAATGATGTCGACAACTGTTGTTCATGCTCAGTCAGTTAAAGATGGAAGTAATGAGGTAACCGTTACACCAAATGTTGGAGTTTCTTATGTTTCTCCAGAAGAAACTATTGAAACAAGAGGTACATCAAGACCTAGTAAGGTATGGAACATCAAGAGTAAAGGGCAATACGATTTTGCTGGTTCCTCTCATTATCAAAACTTGTATACTAATTATAAGTTTACAGGAAAAACGAGTTATAAGGTTTATGTAGAGAACACCGGAGATAATCCAATTACTGTGACAGCTAAAAGGCTTACTAAGACTTATGGCTCTACAAAAATTAGTGCTGGTAAAACTGGTTCTTTTGAGTTTTCTAATATTAAAAGCGATACTGAGTTTTATATTGTTTTTGAAGGAAATGGATACTCATTTAGCGGATATGTAAAATAACTTAAATACAGAAGAGAGTAAACGTTATGCTTGCTCTCTTTTTATATTAGAATCCTCCAGCTGCTACCCCTATGTAGAACAAGCTCATACTGCGATACCTGAGTCGCCTTTGTCTGATTATTAAGAAATTATACGGCAACGCGTGCTTTCACATTGCTTGTCTGTTCTCTCTTAAATTTCTTCTTTTTCTTATATTTTCGTTGTTTTCATCACTTGCGTTATCTACAACCTCCATGCCCCGGGTCAATTACAATAACGGTGGAATTAGTGTTTTTGCCGGTATTTTTTGCAAGAGCACAGACACCTCTTCCGAGGTAGAAGGACAGAATAAAGAGAGCTAAAATAAGACAGTATTTGTTTTTCTTAATAATGTACATATATTTTTTCATATAAGATACCTATAAAAAACCCGATGCACATAGAAGGCATCGGGTGTGTTTGTATATTATATGATTGGCTGATATCATTTATAACCTATAAAAGGTACAGAGTTAGACTGTAGCTGTAAAGGTACGGCCTCTTTCAGTAAGCCTTAAGCAATCAGTCCAGATATTTGATAACAGTATCCCAGACAGATGAATTCTCAAAGCCAAGCTTCCAGAATGCTGCACCGGCGAGCTTATTGTCGTCGACGAGCTTGAGCCTTTTCTCTAAAGATGTACTGTCCTCGAGCCATACCTTGTACAGCTTGTTGGATGCAGACCACTCAGCGTAGTTCTGACCGGATTCCTCATCAAGAGCAGCAGTGGCATTGTTTGTGGCAAGCTGTGCTGCAGCTGCGTCCATACTATATACCTGTGAGGCAACAGTGTACTTCGACTGATCCTCGGTATCGGTTACGGCATCATCGTCCTCCTTTGGAGTGAGCTCCCATATTCTGGTATAAAAAGGCATGCCGAGAATAATCTGGTCAGCGGGAACCTCCTTCAGAGTGGATTCAACACCCTCAGTTACCCACGGAATGGAAGAAACTGAGCCGGCATCAGAGCCCTTATAGTGTTCATCGTATCCCATAATCACAATATAATCGGCAAAGTTTGCCATATCAGAGCGATTGAAGAACTTGTTGAAGCTGGCAGGTACTGTGACATCAACTGAAAGTGATATACCGTTATTGTGACACTTTATGGCGAGCTCTCTGATAAACTCGATGTAAGAGTCTCCATATGCTGCTTCTGTGATATTTTCAAAGTCAATATTTACACCATCAAGCTCATAGTTAAATGCAGCCGACATAATCTGATTGATCAGGGTAGTTCTCGTGGATGTATGTGTGAGCACATATGCTGCATCTACATCAGTATTTTCAAAGTTGCTGAACAGTCCCCATACCTCGATGCCCTGGGAATGGCAGTAGCTGACATAATCCTTGCTTGCTATATCTGCCAGATTACCATTGTTGTCATTTAAATAAAACCAAGTTGGTGACATTACATTTATGCCCTTGGTTGATGAAATTACCTGGGGCACTTTACTGTTTGCTGACTGGCTTGTTACCTGATTCCAGGCAAGACAGATATCCTTATCCTTCTTGATATGCGTAAAGGTCTCTTCTTCATAGTCAGGATTCGTAAGCTTAGTTTTTTTGCTCTCGGACAGAGCCTTGCCCTTTATATATCCAATAACACCATCCTCAGTGGCAATCTTATCCCATTTGTCACCGGAATCAAGAATAGTAATCTTGTCATCCTTTTTCACCTCTTTTAGAATAGGGCTCTTTATGCCGCCCTTCACGCGGACCTGGGTAGACTTGTTTACAGTGGCACTGTCTATTTCATCCCATTTGCTTGTGATGACGATGCGTTCCGGGTCATCATATGACTTAAAGGTGATATTGGAGTACTGTTTTACATAGTCTAAAGCGATAAGCGCAGAGTCAGAGGTGGCTTTCACAATCGGATAGCCAAAGTCATTTGTCTGCTTGGTGACACTGTAGCTATTGCTGTCAGCCGCAGCTGAGATGATATCAGATGCGGTTGTGTAAAGAAGCACATTCTCATTTGCATCCCAGTAAAATCTGGAATTTAATGAGTCGTGAACAAATTTGTAATCAACGTATATTTTTTTATCTATTATTTTAGCCTTGTAATCGGATAGCTCATTATCTACAATGAGAGCAGCCTCATCATCAGAAGAGATATTGAAATACTCTTTAAGATCCTCTGTCTTTTTCGTAGGGGTGTATTTATTGATAAGAGCAGTTATACCCATTATTATTACAACGAGGATAATAAGTCCGGTTACTATAAGTGCAGGCAATAATTTCTTTTTCATGTGTAAAAATCCTTTCCTATTATTTGGTGTCGAAATTGCTTAAGCTAATTATACCATTGTGAAATAGCATATTCAAATAATATGAAATAAATTTGTAATAAATTAAGAAATTTGTTTATGCATTTTGGCGCGGAAGGAGCAAAAGCTTCCCCCGCGCACATAGCTTTCTTTTTAAAATATGTCTTTTGGTTGTCTTTTTGCATTTAAACGGGGTAAAGAACCAAAAATATGCTGACATCGATTTCTTGTATAATTGAGAAAAAATGATATTAATCATTAATTATTGACAGTTTATAGAAATTGATATTTCCGGAGCTTTCCACACCCAATTTAATTGCTGATTTTTAGTTTCGTTTAATTTGATAAAATATCTGTAAAAATTCCAATATATAAATATAGTTTATTCTTCTATAAAAATACCTCCGTCTATATATAATGATTATGAGTAAAAACTGATAAGTAACAAATGGCCTTATGTCATGAAGCGCTCTGTGGCATTAAAAGTATAAGCCCTCCGAAGGCTTCGGACATAAAATTGATAAACAGCTGGTTAAAGATGTCATTTTGCATCGTGATATTAATTCCTTTCTGATATCTTATCCAGAGTGCCAAACAGGCTGGTATTGATGAGGAACGGGTCCTCTAAGTAAGGAAAGCCTACCACCGGATACTTAAAATGTTTATGGTTAATTGTCTTTTTCTTTTCCACGAGATTAAACAATATTTTTACGCTTTCTGAATCAGTTATTTTGTTTGAATTGAATAGCTCGATAATTCTGTTCAAAGCGCCCCGGTTCCATTTACTTATTGTACACACAGCGATTCTTATGTCACACCTCATAAATTCCTTTAAGGTGTTTGGATTAAGTATGCCGAAATCAATAATCACACGCTCGTATCTCATGTTTAAAATCTCAGTTAGTGTGGACATGACTGCGTGAGGAAAGAAATCTACATTCTTATAAGTAAAAACCTTTTCGTCTGCTGTCTTTGACAGTGAAAGAATTTCGTGTGTACCATTCAGCTCAACATAGGCGGTTCTATACATGCATTTATTGCTCATATAATTACAAAGAGCAAGGCTTATATGTGTTGTGCCTACATTGTGAACGCTGCCACAGACCCCAACTAACTGTGGTGCAGAATGGACTTTCTTAAATATCCTTTTAAAGTGTCTGATAGTGATGCTCCTCCCTTTAGTTCTAACAGCTTTTGAATCAGCGTTTCCTTTTGAACTGAGCTCTTAAACATATCGCTGTCATAAGGAAAGTGATAAACACTGCAATTAAGTAGTGCCGCAATCGCGGAGGCATCCTGTCTGCTGCACATATTACATATAACACTCAGGGAAGCTGTCATTTTTTTGAGAATAGAATGATTCCTGTAGATATCATTCAGATGCCAAAAGCTGCCGTTACATACATATAATACGAGATCCATGTCATATATTTTCTCGTTGCACACATCAGTGCCAAGGTCGTATATCTGTATAGCATCCTTTGGAATATTAAACTGTATACCGTCACTGTAGTCGGGTATGCCCTGAAAGCTTTTGTAATAATAATATCCGTTTTTCTGCTTAAAAATCTGCAGTCCGTCGTGATTACCATGGCAAAGTACGCTTTTTGCTGAGTCTATGTAGATACCATGATATCCAAGGATATTGAGTTCGCAGGTGAGTGAAACGGCCACGTGGGTGGAGCCGCAGCCTCTGTGACTGCCTAAAACTGCTATTTTGTGTATGAGATGTGGCTGACCGGTTAATTTTTGAATTTCCTGAATTTCCTGATATAGCTCTGCGACAGTCACGTAACGCAGTGATGCATCAGATGTTGTTGCTTTTTGGATAATATGCTGAAACTTATGGGAAAAGCTGTCTGGGGTAAAGGTCAGTATATACTGCAGAAGCTGACCTAAGCTGTAAATGTCTGCCGCCGGTGTAATTGTATCCTCGGTAAAGCATTCGGGGGCAGAGAATTCTATATTCCCATAGTGATTGAAGTTATTTCCCTTTCGGGTAACATATGTCGATACACCAAAATCGATAAGCTTAAGCTTATTGTGGCATACTATAATATGCTCCGGTTTAAGGTCCCTGTAAATAATGGGAGTAGATATCTGTGTATGCAGATAGATAAAAACATTGCATAATTGCTCACAAATATTAAAAAATAAACCTGGGGAAATTAACTGCTGATGAAGCAAAAATGAATCTAATGTCTCGCCGTCGATATATTCCTCGACGATATAGTAAAAAGCATTGTCCTCTTCGAAGTCAAATATACGTGGTATAGACGGATGCTCAAGAGACTTGAGTAATCTTGCTTCTGATAATGCGGATTCGGCGAAAGCAGAAGCTTTAGGAACTTTCTTTAGAGCTCTCTCCTGATCCATAGATATGTGTCTGACAAGCGTAACGCTACCGGAGCTGCCGGTTCCGAGATCTTTAATCATCTCATATTTGTCAAACAAAGAATGATTTGTATTTTTCATACGCTCCTTTTGGGTCGAGCGCACATCTCATGGATAACTTATAACATATCTGTAAAATAATTGCAACACTTTTTTTATTTTTTTTTAATAGGCCTCGCGCTTTACAATATGACCGGTGTTTATTATAATAGTTTTACGATTTACACGGATATTTTCGGAAAAGGATGTGAAAAATATGAAAATTGAGAAGGTAAATGATAATCAGATCCGCTGTACTCTTACCAGAGAGGATCTTGAGGACAGACATATAAAAATAAGCGAACTGGCATATGGATCAGCGAAGGCGAAAAGCCTTTTTAAAGATATGGTAGAGCAGGCCAATTACGAGTTTGGCTTTGAAACAAATGATATTCCACTCATGGTGGAGGCAATTCCACTGCCATCAGAGTCTATAGTGCTTATCATCACAAAGGTTGAATATCCGGATGAGCTTGACACCAGATTTTCAAAGTTTTCAGAGGCAGATGACGACTTTACGGACTTAGGAAATGCAGGACAGCCTCCGGTGATAAAGGGAGCTGCTGATATTTTGGAGCTGTTTGAGCGTATCAAGAAGGAAAATGAGAAGACAGCTGACAGTGAGCAGGGCACTGGTGATATTACAGAAGAACAGGCTGAGGCTGACGTAGTCAAGCTGTTTGTTTTCGATAAATTTGATGATGTGCGCAGGATTTCGCATGTGCTTGACGGCTTTTACAGCGGCAGAAATGACTTATACAGGGATGCTTCAAGCAATAAGTACTATCTTGTGGCCCACAAGAGTGAGCATACTCCGAAGGAATTCAACAAAGTGTGCAATATTATTTCAGAGTACGCATATCAGAAGAACTATGTGCCTGCCAATGAAGCATTTTTCAAGGAGCATGGTAATGTGATTATTGAAGAAGCTGCTATCCAGACGCTGGCAGCACTTTAACAGAATATTGATTGCAAATAAAAGACGGCCTGCATAAGCAAGCCGTCTTTTCGTAAATTAACCGAGGTCGTGATCGATGAATGTGTTGATTTCAACGACAAGATCATCCGGGTCAAGTCCTTTGTTGAAGCAAGCCCGGTAACCCATACCAGCCTCTTCGATTGTCTCCATCTGTGATGATGGGCATCCGAGACAGTGCATGCCGATATTTAAAAGTAATGGTGCCACGTTCTGGTCAATCTGAAGAAGATCACCAATCATAGTGTCCTTAGTAACTCTAGCCATTATTGTTTCCTCCTATTAGTCTTTTAATGTGCCTATTATAATACGATTTGCATTTAATTGCAAATTATACTATAAAGATTTTTTTTGAGTAGTTCGATATACTTATTAGACAACGGAATGTTAATACTACAGCAAGGATGCCTGAGAAATTATCAGGAAAGGAAAACACATGAAAATAAACAGGAATATGAGTGCTGTCAGGGCAAATAAGCAGCTCCTCGGTACAGAAAACAGATTATCAAAGTCTATGAAAAGGCTTTCAAGCGGCTACAAGATAAATTCAGCTGAGGACAATCCGGCAGGAATGGCTATCTCCAACAAGATGAAGGCGCAGATAGAAGCGCTTGACCAGGCAAAATCAAATTCGTCAGATGCGCAGAATGTCATGAAAATAGCAGACGGAGCACTTGGTGAGGTAAGCAGCATGCTCCAGAGAATCAGGGAGCTTGCGGTACAGGGCGCTTCAGATACATATTCTGAGAATGATAAAAAGGCTTTGCAGTCAGAGATAGATGAGCTCACCAAGGAGGTGGACCGTATATCGGGCGATACGGAGTACAATACAAAGTCACTGCTCGATGGTTCGAGTGATACACGCGTCTATGTAAGGCAGAAGGATGCAAATGGCAATATGACTCAGGTGAACAGCTATATTACGAGAATCAATTTCTCAGATAATGTGGCGTCAGATAAATATGAGCTCACAGTAAATTCGCTCGCAACACAGGCAACAGGAAGTCTTGCGTCTGCCACAAAGCCAGACGCAGAGGGAACGATTTCCATAAACGGTGTGAGTGTGGCTGTGAAGGCAGATATGACTCAGGATGAATATATCCAGGCGTTGCAGAAGGCAGCGACCACAGCCGGTACTACTATGCAGGTGAATGGTGATAGCATCAGCTTTTTATCCAATGAGTATGGCAGCGGCAGCACAGTAAATATATCTCTTTCTTCATCGCTTAAGGCTCTGGCAGGTGCAGGCTATGAGAATGCTGACGATGGAAGTGGAAATATGCAGCTCAAAAGTAACGGTAAGGATGCCGTGGTTACAGGCGGAGAAAATCTGTCGGACAAGACAATAAGAGCCGACGGTAACCGGGTGTATGTAGTAGGAAACAGTGGTTTTTCAATGGATTTTCTACTGAGCAGTGATATGGATATGACAGCGGGAAGCAGGGATCTGCAGATAGATATTTCAGATATCGGAAATATGGCTGTGCAGATTGGTGCAAACGAGGGCCAGGAGATGAAAATCAGGATACCGGAGGTATCATCGCAGACACTTTATCTGGATACGGTAGATGTGACTGTAAAGGGTGGTGCAGACAAGGCAATGTCCACACTTGATGAGGCGATAGAGTATGTCTCAGGTGTGCGGTCAAGGATAGGAGCCTTCCAAAACCGTCTGGAATCTGCTGAGAGCAGTCTTTCTGAGACCTCTGAGAACATGACCGGTGCATATTCCAATATCATGGATACCGACATGGCAACCGAGATGACGGAATACGCAGCACAGAATATTCTCGACCAGGCCGGAATCTCAGTGCTGTCTCAGGCAAATGACCTGCCACAGCAGGTACTTTCATTATTGTCGAGGTAATAAGCAATGAAAAATGAATTGAAGCAGGAGCTCACCAGAAGACTTTGTGCGTGCAACAATGGCGGACTCGTGCTTGTTATGTATGATATATATTTTGGTTTTTCAGATGATGTAAAAAATGCCCTCATGTCAGAGGACAGGGAAGCCTTGAGAAAGGGCGTGTCGGATGTACAGGCGGCACTTGATGAGCTGATGGGGGCACTTGACTTTAAGTATCCTCTCGCAGGACAGCTTTATCCACTGTACTCATACTGCAAGAGGCTTTTTTCCACAGTGCTTTACTCACTTGATGTGTCGGTGGTGGATGAGGCCGATGTCATTATGAAAAAGCTCAGAAACAGCTTTGAAACAGCAGCTGCCGATGACAAATCGGCTCCGCTTATGGACAATGCGCAGAAGGTCTATGCGGGCATGACCTATGGAAAGGGCAGGCTCACAGAGAGCTTTATAAACGATGATAACAGGGGCTTCCTTGCGTAGGAGGCCTCTTTTTTAGTTCATTAAACCTCATTAAGTCGCTTGGCACAGTTTAATAGAAATTTATACCGCATGGAAACAGCCTTGGCCTGATAGATGTAGTAGTCAATTAAATCGGGCTCAACCACATTTTCCAGGTTAGTGTATACAATTTGAAGTTCATCTGTTGTTTTCTTGATGTCATCCTGTAAGGTCTTGTAACCGTCATTTACAGGCGTTTCTTTAAATAATTTCATGAATTCCTCCAACAAAATAAGTCTTAATACAAGTATAAGCAAAAGAGTTTCTTCTATTCACAGATTTTGTAAAAAGTGCTTTTGACATGTGAAAAACCAGTAAAATCAAGGTTTTGACTGTGGATTAATGTGTTGGGTTTAGCTGCATTTTGTGGATAACTAACAAAAAGTATTTATTTTTAAAAAAGCTATAGACAAAATCGAGAGTGCGTTGTTATAATTCGTCTCACGAAAGGAGAGGTGATGAAAATACAGTGATTGTGAAATTAATATCACACCTCATGCTGTATATACTGCTTACAGTAGCAGCAATTGGGGATTTCAAAAATTATAGAATCAGTAACCGGCTGATTCTGACGGGACTTGGTTGTGCGTTTCTATTTCGCTTAGTGGGGGGCAAGGTAGCGAGCATCATCTGGTTTCTTCCAGATATAGTTTTTCCGG